>Ga0265298_10010722_pt1 | contig 10804 bp, 3 predicted proteins | sample AusTroGonzalo_MG_3_FD_193486 | JGI IMG/M metagenome (GOLD analysis project Ga0265298, IMG submission 193486) | Bovine rumen microbial communities from tropical cattle in Woodstock, Queensland, Australia - Gonzalo_01 | ecosystem: Host-associated > Mammals > Digestive system > Stomach > Rumen ...
AGGAACTCGCCGCCGCCGCCCGGCAGGAAATACTCCTTCAGAGCCTGGTCCGTCGGCACAAACATGGCCGCAATATCCTTGTAGGCGTTCTCGCCCGCAGCACCATTGTCATAGTTGTTCCATCCCGGGTCATAGGGCAGCACGTACTGCACAGCCGTCTGGTTCGGGTCGGTCATCAGCGTACCTCCCTGCGAGCGCTGGCTCATATACCTCTTCTGGAAAATCGAGTCTATCTGGGGCAGACCGTTCACAATAGCATAGTCATTGTAGTTCTTCGTCGTCGCAGCGTCATAGTAAGGCGCGCTGAAGCGGTCCAGCATCCGGCTGAAAAGATTGCTCTCACCATTGGTGCGGATGACCTCGGCCAGGTTGCCCGGCGGAACCAGCACATCCTGCATCTGGTGGATGTAACCGTTCTTACACGTCACGTCGGCACTGATAATCTTGTTGCGGAAGATGTAAGCCGACTTCTCCTCGGCATTGTACGGCGTACCCGTCACCACCTCGAAGTCGCTGTTCTCCTCGCGGGTTCCGATGTTGTTCGCCGTCATCTGCTCCTCGGTGAAGTGTACCATCATCGGGCGTGTTGCGTCCATCACCATGTAGAGTCCCCGGTCGTAGTACTTCTCCCAGTAGGGGTTGTTCACAGGCATGTCCTGCCTGCCCCTCAAGTGGGTAATCGTGTCAATCACGTTAGCACCCGTCGTGTGCTTCATAGCCTGGCCCGGCGTCACCGACGTTGCATCATACGGAACATTCGACAGCATCTCCACCAGCAAGGCATTGTCGAGCATCGAGGCGTAGAGCAACTGACGCTTCATCGCGTCGGTCAGCTGACCATAGTTCTTCACGCCCCAGGGATTGCTGGCATAGAAACGGTCAAAGGCCTCGTCGTTGGCCGGAAACACCGTCTTCGAACCCGTCTTCGACAGTGTCTCTGCGTAGCCCAAGTCGTCAATAAGCCGCAGGTAATTGTTGAAGGTTCCCTTCAGCACGTTACCGTTCTCGCCTTGCAGGTTCTCCGGATTCTTCATGGCTTCATAGATGCTCCCGCCCAACCACGAGGGGTAGTTACCCTCGTCGTCAAGGTCGTAGTCATCTGTGCATGCCGTGAACCCACCACAAATCGCAGCCAGGCACAGTCCCATACAGACGCTCCTGGCCATCTCAATTAAGCGGTAATTCATACAATTCAGGTTTTAATATTAGTATCAATTATTGTCAGTTATTAGAATGTGACTGCAAAGATACAAAGAAAAAATGAAACGACTGCAAAAAATAGCAAAAAAATGTTCCGAGGACTAAGTTTTGTCCTTGACGGCCCAGAGAAAGGTGCCTTTCGCGCGCGTGCAATCGCGCGCAGGAATGAAACTGCTGACACCCGGCGCACCCAAATAGAAGTGAAAAGTGAAAAGTGAAAAGTGAAAAGTTAAAAAGTGAGAAGCGGCGGGTTTTCAGAAAAACGTGGCGGGTTTTTGGGAAAACGTGGCGGGTTATCGGAAAAACGTGGCGGGTTTCAGGGACAAAAATCTTCACAAAATCTAACACAAATCTTTTTCACTTCTTCACTTTTCACTCTTCACTTTTCACTTTTCACTCTTCACTTTTAACTTTTCACTTCTATTTGGGTGTGCCAGGTGTCAGCAATTTCTTTCTTGCGCACGCGCGCGTGAGAAAATGGAAGGTTTTGCAATACCGACCACAAGTGATTGCTTCCATATCAGCTTCTGTTTTGTTGTTTCGCCTGCAATATTGTCAATCATCAAAGTATTATCTCCCATAATCCGCCCTTGTCTGGACCGACACGACTAAGATACTTTCCACGCATAGCTTCAATATTGCGCGATACAGCAGATGGATGTAATCCTAATAACTTACTGATTTCAGCCTTAGAGATATATGGATTATTAGACATTAACTGCCACCTTTGTAACTGAAATCTTCAAGATAAACTCGTCGGTGCGGAAGGACTCTGTGGCAGCAAGCGTTGACTGATCAGCTGGACACGCTCGTCGAACGTCAGTTTCCTACTCTTGTCGCCTACACGCACAAATGCTTCATCGGCCTGATTTGTGTGTAAGCTGGAACTGGCAGGTATCTCCATTAGCAAAATGCATTTTTCATTACCATCTATATCCGTCAGGGTAAATATCTTGTATCGTCATCTCCTATTACCTATGTCTTTTCCACACCCAACCACGTTCATCGCCTGCAAAGATAGAAAAAATGCCGGAAGTCCCAAACTTTCGACTCGGAATTTGAAAAAGACAGGAGAACACTTACACAAATCCCGCTCCTCTGTGACAAGGAACGGGATTTGTTGGGAGGATGACAACGGGCTGCTATTTCTTCAGGACGATGTTGATGAGGGCGTTCAGGTCGTTGGCATCCACACCCTCGCTGCCGTCGATGTCGGCAGCGGTAGCATTGAAGTCGGCGGGGGCCTCACCGCCAAGGAGGTGGTTGACGAGCAGAGTCACATCCACGATGTCCACCTTTCCGTCGCCGTTGACATCGCCCAACAGCGCACTGATTTCAAATGAATCCACAAACACGTCGCCCCATTGGTCAAGCAAATCCTTTGCCTTGAAGTTGAAGGTGTGGGTTCCGCTGTCGAGTGCCGAAACATCGATACTGAACACATTCTCGCCCGTTATGCCTTTACCCGTTACCTTATGCTCGGTATCATCGTCTATCCAGTATTCATACGTTATCTGTTCGCAGGCAGACGTCTCGGCAATCCTGGCCAAATAGAACATCTGCCTCGTCATACTGCCCCGTCGCCCCTTGTCGTCTATTGGGCAATAGTTGAAGTAATGAACGCCACCAGACAACTGACTGACATCGATGGTAAAGGCTTGTTCGGCATTTTCAGAGGTACCCTTCACACAGTTGGCATAGTCATCATCAATCCAGTATTCGTATGAAGCCAACGTGGCATCGGCAAACGTCTGGGCATCCGGGATGTAGAACATCTCACGAACAGGATTGCCATACTCCCCGTGCTCATTGACTGCACGACAGTTGAAGTAGTGAACACCGCTGACAAGCCCGTCAAGGCTGACCGTCAGCATCTGCTCTCCAGCTGCGGATTCCTTTTTGACAACAGCTGCGTAGTCATCATCAAACCAATATTCATATCCTGCGATGGCAGCAACAGTCGTCTGAGCGGGAGGTATGGGCACATAGAACAGATAGCGCTCGCTGATGCCTCGTCCAATAGTGGACGAGATAGGTGTGCAATTGAAATAGTGGACTCCTGGTGACAAAGAACTAATGTCTACGGCTAAAGACAAGCTTCCGTCGTTAGGCTCACCGCTATTCCTGCCGGCCAAATCATCATCGAGCCAATATTCCACATTCAAGCTTCCCTCTTCCACGCTGTTTAGCACAGGGATATAATAGAGGTAACGATAGAAGTTACCCCATACCCCATCGCTTCGGTATGCACGGAAGTTCAGGAAATGTATGCCCGCACTTAGCCCTTCAGTGGAGACATTCAGAGACACGTCGTCTCCTGATGAATCCACCACCCTGCGGCTGGCATAGTCGTCGTCTGTCCAATACTCATATTGAGAAATGCTTTGAGCCGTAGCTCCGCATAGCAGCAATAGGAGTAACGACAGACCTGTTATTACTCTCTTCATAAGCCACACGTCTTTTATTGCGGAGAAACGGTCAACTTCACATTCAGTTCCTTCTTTTCATTGTCCAGCTTGATGTCGCTGCTTGTCACTTTGGGGACTGAGGGGACAAGCATATTGGCATCGTATGGGGTGTCGCCTCCATACATACCAACGACGGTTCCGTCAGTACCGAGGTAGCCATTTGCCTGAAGTGTAGATGTAGAGGTATCCATACCGTTGACTGAAACAGTATAACAATTTTGCAGGACACTGCTTGTACCAATAGACATATAATAGGAACCGCATTTTTTATTTATGAGTGAATTGACTAAAACAGTTGACTTAAGTGTCATATCATAGCCTATGTGTCCTACAATAGAATTGATAATTGTTCCTGAGAAGTAGCTACAACTGTTGAAATACAGATTGCAATTCGCAAATGTAGTGTTGTTCGTTGCTCCTGAGTTTGCTGAAAGAGAATTTATATAAGAGTTGACAACCGTCATACTTTCTATAGTTGACGACAGGGCGAAACCGCTGCCGACGTTACATCGGTCAATCGTCAAGTCTTGTATAACACCAGTGAAAGACATTGTGCCTATCGGGCACCTTTCAATCGTGCCTCCAGTAACCTTTGCTTCAATACCAAAACTTGATGTTACTTTACATTGGCGAACAACCAGATTTGTCAGCGGGGCTGTGACTTTTACTGAACCAGAAACTTTAAGCGTCTCCAACACAGGATTGCTTAATGTCGGACTATTGGGAATGGAGATTTTCACGTCGCCATCGACAATACTCGTTTCTCCTGTCCCTTTAATTGTAATCTGCTTCGTAACGTTGAACGGCTTGAACGTTCCAAGCGTCAGGTAAATCACATCGCCATCTTCGGCTGCATTGATAGCATCCTGAATGTTGTTGCCATCAAATAGGGTCACTTCGCCGTTGTGGTCCAACAAGGCTTTGTTAATCGTAAGTCCACTTGCAGTCATACTCATCATAATGATACACACTGCCATCAAAAGAAACTTTTTCATAATTGTTTTGTTGTTTTAGTTATTATTATTCCGTTCAAATTGACAAATAGAAAACGTGAGCTGTTTACTACGCTTACGTTAGTCCAGGCATCGCCAAACGCCTTTGCAGCTAAACGAGTAAAGGCCCACGCCCTCGGGCGTGAACCGTCAACTTTACTCTTGCTGCTAATCTCATTTTGGCGAATTTGGACTAACAAGAATCAAAGCGGACGCTTCAACGTGTATGTCTTTTTTTCCTTTCTCAGCCCATAGGCACTCTGGTTTTTAGGGTTCAACATTCATTTAAAATATGGATTCGATAATCATTTCGACAATTTCGTCAAAGTAACGTTGCCAGGCGATGCAGGATACCTGTATCGTCTCTCTGATGGTACGTCATAGGTGTCGTGCGAATGCTTTAGCGACCGAAATTTTAGAACCATAGAGAAACGCTTCCACTTCCTGACGATGAGCCTCCACTTCCTCGGGTGTAGGCTGAGGAGTGTCATCTATGGACAGCTGAGAGAACAGTCCAGTGGCCAACAGAGCCGCCAACTTGCGCCGTGCAAGTGCGTTGCTCTGGTCGTATGACAATGTTACAGTACACATAATTATTCCTTTCTTTTTTCTTCTCGTTGGCAAAGATACGAATAAGAATGCAAAAAACAAAATAATTCGGAAGTTATTTTGTTCTTTGGTGCAAAATCTTCGTGTACATCGGCCCCCGTGCCGTCTGCATCGCCGTCGGCAGTCACCCACATGGTCGCGTCAGAGTAATCTGGAGCCTGCGGAATGTATTGCGCAACAATGTCCTGCCCCGACGGGTTATCGTCGTTCGCCGTGCAAGATGAGAACGCTGCCGTGCTGCAGATGGCCAGCACAGCGGCGAACACCCATAGTCTAATCTTCTTCATACTACCTGACTATCAACTTCTGACCGCCAGTGATGCGGAGGCCGGGACGAGCGGAGGCCGAGACGGGGCGACCCGCAAGGTCGTAGCTGACGGCGGAGGAGGCACCCACGACACGGGGTGCGGCGACGGCGGTGACATCGGCCTCAGCCTGGATGCCGATTTCGGCGGCACTGGTCCAGGCCTTGCCGTTGATTTCGCTCTTGGCGACGAGTTTCAGGTAACGGGCCACGGTGGGCGTCTTCAGCTTGGCCACCTGCAGCGATGTCGTATTGACGAACTCGCCAGTGGCTACGGGCTGTCCCCACGTCTTGCCGTCGGTACTCAGATAGACTTCGTAGGCCTTCACCATACCGTTCTGGGTGCCGTCCTGACGAGCCAGGTAGGTAAAGGCCGTCACCTTATATATTTTATTCATATCGACCACGATGGTGTGCGGACAGGCAGGCTCGCTGCCCTGATATTCTGTGTGCCAGAAGGTGTTGTTCTTGCCGTCGAAGGCCAGTTTGGCCTCGTTGCCACCGTGCTGGCTGTCGGCGCTGACGAGCTTCCAGCCGCTCTTGTCGATGAACATATCGAAGTCGTAGCTCGTCCGGGCACTCTCAAACAGGCCATCAGCCGTGCTGTAGGCCGTGACGGAGCAGGCTGGGTTGTGGAGCACCGGAGCGGTGTACTTCTGGTACTCCCCGCCGTCGATGCTGTAGTAGATGGCGGCTCCCTTCGTCGTGGTGCTCATCTTGATGCGCCCGTTGTCCTGACGCTCGCAGCTGACGGGCATACAGACGGGCATGTCGATGCGGGCAGCCTCGGCAGCATTCACGTCCTTGGTCAGCGGCATAAGGAAGAAGCGGAATGCGGTGTTCTGAGCCCTCAGCTCATACTTCTCCAGCACTTCGGGACCGCACGAGGCGTTGCCCAAGCCACGGGTGGCGGCGTCGAGGTTGACGACAGTCGTGGCGCACGTCTTGAACTGGTAGGTATGACGCGAGCGGTTGTTGCGGTCGGTATAGTTGTCCTCCGGGCGGAAGTGTACGGCTGAGGCGGCCATCTGGTCGGGAGCAGCGAAGAGCATACCCAGCCCGTCGGCATTGCGCACGGCGAGCCAGCGCACCTCCTGCTTCGTACCATGCTCCTGCGGCAGGATGTATTCCTCGTACTGGTCGGTGACGGTGCTCTGGTAGACGGCGGGCAGACAGGCCTCCTTGCGGTCGCGGTAGCTGTCCCACGGGCCGCGGCCAAACCACTGCAGCTGCTCCATCGGCGACGGCATCTCCAGCCGAAAGCCTATCTTCGGCAGGATGGAGCCGGTGCTGACGGGATTGATGAGCGAACTGGCCATGATGGTTCCGTCGGCAAAAACATAGAAGTTGAGCAGCACGTTGAAGGCCGTGCCGTTCTTGCCGGTATGGGTGCTGGTCTGCGTGACGACCATGGTCTTGTCGCCGTCAAGCTGCCGCACCTCGGTCCCGGTGCCTTTCACCGTGAGTTTGCGCAGTCCCTGGTTGTCCCAGCTTCCCGACTGGTTGCCGTCATTGTCGGTGGGCAGGCGGAACACGTTCAGCAGCAACGGCTTGCTGACGAGCGTAACGCCGTCGTAGGCATAGCTGTAGAGGGTGCCCTGCGCCTTGTTGAACACCACCTTCAGACGGTCGTTGCTGACGGTGACGTTCGTACTGGTGTTGCTGACGGTGAGGCTGCCGCAGTCCTGCAGCCGCGCGATGTCGTACATCGGTTTCTTGGCCGTCTGCACGGGCAGTTTCTCCTCGGCCACCACGTAGCCAGCGTCGGCCCAGGCCGTCGCGGTCTTCTGTTTTGCAGTAAAGTAGACAAAAGCCTCCTTCGACTGGTCCAGCGTAGCCAGTGCCGACAGGTCGATGGTGACGGCGGCACTGTCGCCGGCGGCCACCTCCTTGTCGATGGTGCCGCTGCTGAGCACATTGCCTTCCTCGTCGACCAGGCTATAGCTCACGTCATAGGTGCTCGACGGCAGGAACGCCAGCTTGTTCTTCACGCGGAACTGGCCGGTCTTCAGGCTGACCGTCCTGAACTCCAAAGGCTGGTACACCTTCTTCGTGTTATAGGTCTTGGCTGTATAGCTCCAGTCGGGGCGCACCAGTCCGTTGATGCAGAAATTGCCGCTGTTGGGGTTGTCGCCGAAGTCGCCGCCGTAGGCCCAGTACTCCTTGCCCGTCGAACTCTTGGTGAGCAGTCCCTGGTCCTTGAAGTCCCAGATGAACTCGCCCGTCAGGCACGGGTATTTCTCGTAGAGGTCGAACATATCGCGGACGTTGCCCATCGAGTTGCCCATCGAGTGGGAGTTCTCGCACTGGATGTGCGGACGGTCCTTCTGCGACTGGCCCTTGCCCTTGATGCCGTTATAGTCCCAATACATCGACGAGGTGACGTCGGCATACTGGCTGCCGCCCTCGTAGTGGGTCAGGCGGGTCTTGTCGAGAGCCTTGATGGCCGTCTGCACAGATTGGAAGTTGTTGCCGCTGCCCGACTCGTTGCCGAACGACCACATAAAGATGCTGACGTGGTTGCGCATCCAGCGCACGTGGTTCTGCGAGCGCTCCACCATGGCGTTCTTGAACTTCGGCTCCGACGACAGGCCCCAGTTGCCGTGGCACTCCACGTTGGCCTCGGCCAGCACGTACAGGCCGTACTTGTCGCAGAGGTCGTAGAACACGGGGTCGTTGGGATAGTGCGAGGTGCGCACGGCGTTGATATTCAGCCGCTTCATCGTCTTGATATCCTCCTCAATCTCGGCAGGCGTGATGGCACGACCGTTGATAGGCGAGAAGTCGTGGCGGTTGACGCCGTGGAACACCATGCGCCGACCGTTGATGAGCAGCGCACCGTCGCCCTTGCGTATCTCCACCTCGCGGAAGCCCACCTTCGCGCCACGGATGTCCCACACGTGGTCGGCATCGTCCTTCAACGTCAGCACGAGGTCATAGAGGTTGGGGGTCTCGGCGCTCCACAGGCGGGGAGACTTGACGTCCATTAAAGCCTCCCCAAGCCCCTCCAAAGGAGGGGATGTTTGGTTACCTGTATAAACGATAGGAGCCGTTGCTGTTGCTATGACCGTTCCATTGTCCAAAATCTTGGCTTCAACAATTAAGTTGGCCCCTCCTTCGGAAAGGCTACGGGTAGGCGAGCTTGTCTCGGGAATGGGGTTTGGGGAGGCTTTTACCTCAACCTTTGCCTTGGCATTTGTATAGCTGTTGTCGAGGTCGGTGGTGAAGAAGAAGTCGCTGATGCGCACCTTCGGAGCAGCATAGATGAAACAGCTACGGTGGATGCCCGTCAGGCGCCAGTAGTCCTGGCACTCTATGAACGAGCCGCTGGTGAAGCGGTACACCTGCAGGGCGATGGTATTCTCGCCCTCCACCAAGTATTGCGTGATGTTGAACTCCGAGGGCAGGTACGAGTCCTCCGAATAGCCCACGCGCTGGCCGTTGACCCAGAGGTAGTAGCCGTGGCCCACGCTGTTGAAGCGCACGAACACGTCGCGACCGACAAGCCAGTCGGCATTCATGGTGAATGTCTTGCGGTAGGTGCCCACGGGGTTGGGCATGGAACTGTTATAGGTAAACCATCCCGGACGCTCGGCCATGACGCTGAACGACGTGCGGTCGTATTCGAACGGGTATTGTGTATTACAATATAGGGGCTTGTCCCACGACTTGTTGTTGTGCAGACCCCACACTTGCCAACTGCTGGGCACGTCGATGTCGGTCCACGCCGCGTCGTTGAAGTCCTTGGCACACCAGGTGGCATTGGCCTTCGACGGGGTGTTCACCCACTGGAACTTCCACTTGCCGTCCAACGACAGATAATAGGGCGACAGCGTCATGTCGTTCTTCACGGCATCGGCCTCCGAAGCCATGGGCAACGCCAGCGTGTGAGCAGTCTCACGATTAACACTTGTTTTCAGGGGGTCGTCCCACTCCTTTCCGGTCTGGGCCGTGGCCGGCATTGCGAGCCACGACAGTATCGAAAAAATGATGATGTCTTTACACATGTTCTTAGGTTATATACGCGTTTTCGTGTGCAAAGATAACAAAAAACATTTAATTTCACCACAAAAAAGAAAAATTTCTTTGCTGTTTAGTGAGATAGTTGTACTTTTGCAGTGGAAAGCTAAAATTATGTTACAAAGAAGATGATTAAATCACTATTGACACTGGTATTTGCTGCCTTGGCCACAACGGGATTGTGGGCACAGGGCGTAAAGCCGCTGCCCTCGCTCCACGTCGAGGGAAAGTGGCTGGTAGACACTCACGGCAACCACGTCGTGCTGCACGGCGTGATGGACACGCCGAGTATGTGGTTCAACGACAACCGCTGGACAGGCGGCTACAACTCGACAGGCGCCACAAACTGCCAAAACTATTTCGAGAAGCTTTTCAAAGGTCTTGAACAGGCCAAGTGCAACGTCTTCCGACTGCACATGGACCCCGCCTGGACCAACGACAACAGCTTCACCTACCCCATTGCCCTCGGACAGTCGACGGAATGGACGGGCGAGGCTGATATCAAGCACTTCAACCCCACGCGTCTGACAACCTACCTGAAGTCGCTCTACTTCCCGCTGATGCAGCGCGCCATGAAGCACGGCATGTACGTCGTCGTGCGACCGCCGGGTGTATGCCCAGGCGACCTGCAGGTGGGCGACTACTACCAGAAGTACCTCATCAACGTCTGGGACCTCTTTACCCAGAACGACTCCATCCGCAAGTATGCCGGACAAATCAGCATCGAGCTGGCCAACGAGCCAGTACGCCTGAAGAACGCTAATAATCAGGATGACAAGAAGGCCATGCACGACTTCTTCCAGCCCGTGGTCGACAAAATCCGCGAGAACGGATTCACCGGCATCATCTGGGTGCCCGGCACCGGCTGGCAGTCGAGCTATGCCGACTACAAGACCTACCCCATCACGGGCTATAACATCGGCTACGCCGTCCACGACTATACGGGCTGGTACGGCTGCAGCGACGAGAGCGTCGACAGCGACAAGAACATTGAGACGAGCAAGAAGAAGAAAATCAACCAGTTCCACAGTCAGGTGCCCGTCGTCGACACCAACCCCATCATCATCACCGAGATTGACTGGAGTCCCAAGAAGCCCGGTACCGGCCACTACAACGAGCACGGCGAGTGGGTGGAGTCCAACTACGGCACGTGGTCGACTGGTTCCACCTCGAAGTGGGGACAGTGCTACAAGGCTATGCTCGACTACTAT
>Ga0265298_10010723_pt1 | contig 10803 bp, 4 predicted proteins | sample AusTroGonzalo_MG_3_FD_193486 | JGI IMG/M metagenome (GOLD analysis project Ga0265298, IMG submission 193486) | Bovine rumen microbial communities from tropical cattle in Woodstock, Queensland, Australia - Gonzalo_01 | ecosystem: Host-associated > Mammals > Digestive system > Stomach > Rumen ...
CTGGTGGGGATTCAACGCCGGTTCTGCCCTCTCTGGCGATCCCAAGGCCACTAGCTGGATCTTGGTGACCACCAACCTGGCTGCCGTTGCCGGTATCATTACCGCCACGCTCACCAGCTGGATTGTTTCCAAGAAGCCCGACGCCACCATGGCTTTGAACGGCTGCCTTGCCGGCCTTGTGGCCATTACCGCTGGTGCCGACGTGGTAAGCCCGCTTTCTTCCTGGATTATCGGTGCCATCGCCGGTGTGCTGGTTGTGGGTGCAGTGTTCATGTTCGACCGCTTGCACTTGGACGACCCCGTTGGTGCCCTCTCCGTTCACCTGGTGAACGGCGTGTGGGGAACCTTGGCCGTGGGTATCTTCGACATTACCGGAGACTACTCCCTTGGAACACAGGCTGTGGGCGTGCTGGCCTATGCAGTCCCCTGCTTTGCCGCGGCTAGCCTGATATTCCTTGGCATCAAGAAGACCATGGGCCTGCGTGTTACCGAAAGGCAAGAACTGCGGGGTCTGGACCAAAGCGAACACGGTCAAGAATCTTACAGCGGTTTCCAAATCTTCAGCAACATGTAATCCACATAGTTTTGTACCCCTGGAGGACCCCGTACCGCAAGGCGCGGGGTTCTTTCTTTTGTTATCTTTTTTGCCAAAGTTTTTTCCTTCTTCTAGGAGTTTTATATGGGCGGCTTTTGCGGCGTTGTTTCCAAAAAAGATTGCGTAACGGATCTTTTTTTCGGGACGGACTACCATTCACATCTTGGAACCCACCGCGGCGGCATGGCGGTGCTAAAGTCCAACGGAACATTCCACCGCTCCATCCACAACATCCAGAACACGCCCTTCCGCAGCAAGTTCGAACATGACCTGGCCACCTTCTCTGGTGCAGAGGGCCTCGGCGTCATTTCCGATACCGATCCGCAGCCCCTTGTCATGACCTCCAAGTTGGGAACCTTCGCCATTGTGACCGTAGGGCTCCTGACCAACATCGAGGAACTGAAGAACGAACTGTTCCGCAACAACTGCATGCAGCTCCAGTATTCCACAACCAGCGGCATGGTGGGTCCCACCGAAGTGGTGTCCGCCCTGATTGCCACACAGGACTCCATTGTGGAAGGCCTCAAGTACGTCCACGAACGGGTCAAGGGTAGCTGCTCCGTGCTGCTTTTGGACAGCACCGGTAAATTCTACGCCAGCCGCGACAAGTGGGGCCGCACTCCCATTATCTTGGGCAAAAAAGAAGACTCCATGATTGCGGTGCAGGAAAGCTGCGCCCTCCACAACCTGGGTTACGAATACGTCCGCGACATCGGCCCCGGCGAAATCGTGGAAATCACTCCCGATGGCGAAACCACCCTGGTGAAGCCCCAGGACAAGATGGCCATCTGCGCTTTCTTGTGGGTTTACTACGGCTACCCCGCCTCCAGTTACGAAGGCCGCAACGTGGAAATGACACGCTACCGCTGCGGTTCCGCCCTGGCCAAGCGCACCCCCACCGAGGCAGACGCCGCCTGCGGCATTCCCGACTCGGGAACCTCCCACGCCCTGGGCTACGCCCACGAGGCCGGCATCAAGTTTGCACGCCCCTTTGTGAAGTACACACCCACCTGGGCCCGCTCCTTTATGCCCCAGGACCAGCGCCAGCGCGAACACGTGGCTTCCATGAAACTTATCCCCATTCCGGGGCTTATCAAGGACCGCCGTCTGGTGTTCTGCGATGACTCCATTGTGCGTGGCACCCAGTTGGGCAAGCAGGCCCAGAAGCTCTACTCCCTGGGCTGTAAAGAGACCCACATGAGAATCGCCTGCCCGCCGCTGATTTTCCCCTGCAAGTTTATCAACTTCTCCCGTTCCAAGAACGAGTATGACCTGATCACCCGCCGCTACATCCGCGAGCAAGAAGGCGAAAATCCGGATATCGAAAAGTACACCGACCCCAATGGCGAAGCCTACAAGGGCATGGTGGAATACATCCGCAAAAAGCTGAACCTGACCACCCTTGCGTTCCAGCGCATCGATGACGTGGTTCATGCCATTGGCCTCCCGGCAGAACAGCTTTGCACCTACTGCTGGAGCGGCAAGGACTACGCCGAAACGGGCGATTGCTACCACTGCCCCTGCGAAGGCGGCGAGTGCCCCTGCCATTCGGAAAAGAACAAGTAAGGGTTAGACCCAATCAGAATAGCTTGTGTCGCTGGGCATGCGCCAATCGGCGCGGGGCGACAAGGAGATGGTCCCTACCTTGGGGCCGTCGGGTATGCAACTGCGCTTGAACTGCTGCGTAAAAAAGCGTCGTATAAATACGGCAAGGGCCTTTTTCAATTCCTCTTCGCTGAACTTGCCCGCAAAGGCGTATTTGGCGAGGAACAGGAGTTTCTGGGGAGTGGCGCCGTACTTTGCGAAATGGTACAGGTAAAAATCGTGGATTTCGTAGGCTCCCAGAATGCTTTCGGTCTTTTGGGCAATCTGGCCGCTGGAATCGGCTGGCAGAAGTTCCGGCGACACGGGTGTGTCCAGGATGTCCCGGAGGACTTTAGAGAGGTCCGCGCCGACGGCTTCTTGATCCGCATACCAGCCTACGATATGCCGCACCAAAGTCTTAGGGACATCGCAGTTCACCGCATACATGGACATGTGATCGGCATTGTAGGTGCTCCAGCCTAGCGCGATTTCGGAAAGGTCTCCCGTGCCAATGACGATTCCGCCCTCGCTGTTAGCCATGTCCATCAGGATTTGGGTGCGTTCCCGGGCCTGCACATTCTCGTAGGTCACATCCAGTTTTTGCGGGTCATGCCCGATGTCCTCGAAATGCTGGAGGCAGGCTTTCTGTATATCAACGGTACGCAGTTCCACCCCCAAAAGTTTCGCCAGTTCTACGGCGTTATTCTTGGTGCGATTGGTAGTGCCGAATCCCGGCATGGTAAGGGCTAAAATCTCGGAAGCGGGACGGTTCAGCAACTTGAAGGTTTCTGCAACCACAAGCAATGCCAGCGTAGAATCTAGACCGCCGGAAAGTCCGATAACCGCACGTTTGGAGTGCGATGCCTCCAGGCGTTTAGCCAGACCTGTACACTGGATGTTGAAAATCTCGGTGCAAGAGGCATCGCGGGTGGCAACGTTCCCCGGTACAAAGGGCGCAGGCGTAACAAAGCGATATTTAAGCGAGTCTAGGGCGCAAAGGTTTTCAAAAACTGCCGCACGGGCGTAATAGCCACGACTGTCAAAGTCCTGGAAGGAGCCTTCGCTTAGGCGTTGCATGTTTAGGCGTTCCACATCTACATCGGCATAGACGATTTCAGTTTCACGGGAGAAGGGCTTGCTTTCGGCCAGCATGCTTCCGTTTTCTGCTATCATCAGGTGACCGCTGAACACCATATCCGTGGTGGACTCATAGACTCCTGCAGAGGCATAGACATAAGCAGCCATACAACGGGCCGACTGGTTCAGCACCAAGTTCCGGCGGTAATCCCGCTTGCCCACCAGCGCATCGCTGGCGGAAAGGTTCAATATCACGTTAGCACCGGCAAGGGCAAGTTCCCCGCTGGGGGGTGCTGCGGTCCACAAGTCTTCGCAAAGTTCCACCCCTACGCGGACTTCTGCACCATTATTACCCGCATCAAGAGTTCCGCCGCCCCTCACCGTAAAGAAATTGGTGACGGGAATACAGCCAAAGCCTTCGATATCGCAATGGACAGCACCAAGACCGTTGCCGCCGCCTTTCAACAGTTCGCGGCCGCTAGAAAAATGCCTTTTCTCGTAGAATTCCCGCTGGTTTGGCATGTGGATTTTAGGCGTTACCGCCACAAGCCTCCCCCGCTGTAAAAAAGCGGCACAGTTGTAGAGGCCGCCAAACAGCCGGAGCGGAAGCCCCACCGCAATGACCGTATCGGTGTCTGCAAAAGCGTCCGCTATTTTCCGCAAGGATTTCAAGCTATTCCGCAGCAAAAGTTCCTGATGGAACAAATCCCCACAGGTGTACCCCGTGATGGAAAGCTCGGGAAAAACGGCAAAAGCCGCCCCGTTAGCGACGGCGGCGGCTGCACTTTTGATGATTTCTTCGGTGTTGAAAGCGGTGTCAGCCACCTGCAAAACCGGGGAAATGCTTGCGAATCGGTAAAAACCAAACATGATTCCGCGGGCAACTCCAGCCACAAGGTTACTTGATGGTAGCCACCTTCGCGCGGGCATCGGCCATGGCTCGCACCACCAGGGAGGCACCGTTGGCACAGTCGCCCACCGCATGGATATGCCGTTCCGGTTCCGCAATAATGGCAGTCCTGGGAGTCAGTTTCAGACCAAGGTCGTTCACGATTCCCTCGGCAGGTACACCGGTAAAGCCCATGGCCAGAACAACCAAGTCGGCATCGATAATTTCGGTGGTATTGGGAACCTCGTTGGGCTTGAGGGGCTTGCCCTGCGGAGACATTTCCCAATCCACCTTCACCACTTCCACGCCAGCCACATGGCCGTCTTTCACAATGAACTGCTTGGAAGAAACATTCCAGCGGCGTTCACCACCCTCGTGCTGGGCGTAACTGGTGCGCAGCACGTAGGCCCAATCGGGCCACGGCGTAGAGGGCGAGCGGGTCTCGGGCGGCTTGGGCATGAATTCCACCTGAAGCACGCTCTTGCAACCTTCACGAATGGATTTACCCACGCAGTCGTTACCCGTATCACCACCGCCAATAATCAAGACCTTCTTGTCCTTGGCGCTAAAGCGCTCGGGATTTGTTTCGCCCGGCCTATTGGCACCATGCAAGAAGTCCAGAGCGAGGAAAATACCTTCGGCATCACGGCCAGGAATCTTCAAATCGCGGGCGTTGGGCGTACCAATTGCAAGGATGACTTCGTCAAAATTCTTGTGGACGTATTCCGCAGAAATGTCCTTGCCGATTTCGGTATTGCAAACGAACTTGATGCCGGCGGCTTCCAGCAATTTCACGCGGCGGTCGATAATGGACTTGTCCAACTTCCAGTTGGGAATGCCGTAACGGAGGAGGCCACCCACCTTGGGGTTCTTCTCGTAAACCGTCACCGCATAACCCTTGCGACGGAGTGCTTCAGCGGCATACAGGCCCGAGGGACCGGAACCGATGACGGCCGCACTCTTTCCGTTAGGTTCTGCAGAAGGAAGCTTTACCAGGCCCTGCTCGTAAGCGGACTCGATAATGAACTTTTCAATCTGGCGCACCATCACGGGGTCGTCGTGCACGTTACCGGTACAGGCGGACTCGCAAAGGGCAGGGCAAACACGGCCCGTAAACTCCGGGAAAAACGCCGTCTTGCTGATGACATCGTAGGCACGTTCCAAATTCCCGATGGCAATGGCTGCATTGAATTCGGGAACCAAGTTGCCCAAGGGGCAACCCGCACCATGGCAGAAGGGAATGCCGCAAGTGTGGCACCGTCCCGCCTGTTCAATGACTTCTATGGAAGAGAGCTTGCGTTCCACTTCCTTGTTGTCCCGGATACGCTCTTCCACCGGGCGGTAAATGTCTTGTATGCGTTTTACCTGTTCCATTATGCCCTCCCCTGTAAAGCGTTGCGGTAATCGATCGGGAATATCTTCACGAACTTGGGACGTTCGCTGTTCCAGTTTTCCAAAATGCGCTTGCCCTTTTCGCTGCCCGTAGCGTCCACGTGCTGCTGGATAATATCCATCAGTTCCTTTTCGCTATCGGTACCGGGGAGCACGCTTTCCAAGTCGGCAGAATCCACGTTGCAGCTCAGGTCAAAGTGACCCGTTTCGTCGTACACGTAGGCAAATCCGCCCGTCATACCGGCGGCGAAGTTCACGCCCACACGACCTAGCACCACCACGCGGCCGCCCGTCATGTATTCGCAGCCGTGGTCCCCCACGCCTTCGCTTACCAGGAGCATGCCGGAATTACGGATACCAAAGCGTTCGCCCGCAAGACCGTTGATGAAAATCTTACCAGAAGTTCCGCCGTAGCCGATAACGTTCCCGGCAATGACGTTCTCTTCGGCCTTGAAAGAGGCGTTATGGGGCGGCCGCACGATAATCTTACCACCCGAAAGGCCCTTGCCCATAAAGTCGTTGGATTCGCCTTCCAAATCCAGCGTAACACCCGGGGCCAAGAAAGCACCAAAGCTCTGGCCTGCCACACCCTGAAGGTGGATCTTGATGGTATCTTCGGGAAGGCCCTTCACGCCAAAGTGTTCGTCCACTTCGCCGGAAAGTTCCGTACCCACGGTGCGGTCGGTGTTGTGCACCACCGTGCAGAGTTCCACAGGAGCGCCGCTCTTGAGGGTCTCGCCCACAAACGGGAGGATTTCGCGACGGTCGAAGTTGACCAGTTCTTCCTTCACAAAGTTCTTGTCGAAGGACTTGACGCCGCCTTCCACGGTCTGGAATACCTTGGAGAAATCCAGGTGCTTTGCCTTGTAGAAGGCAATGGCGGAATCCTTTTCCAGAAGGTCGCTACGGCCGCAGGCTTCTTCCAGAGAATGGAGGCCCAGGCTGGCGAGGATTTCGCGGACTTCGTCGGCAATGAAGAACAGGAAGTTTTCCACATATTCGGGCTTGCCCGCAAAACGCTTGCGGTAGTCCGCATCCTGTGTAGCAATGCCCATGGGGCACTGGTTGGTATGGCACTTGCGGTCCATGACGCAACCCAGGCTTACCAGCAGGTTGGTGGCAAAACCGAATTCTTCGGCACCCAAAAGGGCTGCCACTACAATGTCGCGGCCCGTCTTGAGCTGGCCATCCACCTGGAGCTTAATGCGACCGCGGAGGTCGTTGAGCACCAGAGTCTGTTCCGCTTCGGCAATGCCCAGTTCCCACGGAAGGCCGGCATGCTTAATAGAGGTCAGCGGAGAAGCGCCCGTACCGCCGTCATGACCAGAAATCAGCACCACGTCGGCATGGGCCTTGGCCACGCCCGCGGCAATGGTTCCCACGCCCACTTCGGACACCAGCTTCACAGAAACACGGGCCTTGGGGTTGGAGTTCCGCAGGTCGTAAATGAGCTGGGCCAAGTCCTCAATGGAGTAAATATCGTGGTGCGGCGGAGGAGAAATCAAAGAAACATTGGGAATGGAGTGACGGATGCGGGCCACAAACTCGTTCACCTTGTGGGCCGGCAACTGGCCGCCTTCACCGGGCTTTGCACCCTGGGCCATCTTGATCTGCAAATCCTTGGCATGGCGCAGGTAGTCGATGGTCACGCCAAAACGTCCCGAAGCCACCTGACGGATGGCGGAACTGCGGATATCACCGTTTGCCGCCGGAGTATCGCGGTCCGGATCTTCACCACCTTCACCGCAGTTGCTCATGGCACCAATGCGGTTCATGGCGATGGCGATGGTCTCATGGGCCTCGGGGCTCAAGGAGCCAAGGCTCATAGCACCGGCCACAAAGTGCTTCAGGATAGATTCACGGCTTTCCACCTCGGAAATATCGATAGGTGTAGTTTCCTTGAACTTGAACAGCCCACGCAGAGTTGCCTGACGTTCGGACTGGTCGTTGATCAGCTTGCTGTAAACCTTGAACTTTTCGTAATCGCTGCCCTGAACGGCCTGACGGAATGCTGCCAGGGACTGGGGAGTCCACAGGTGCTTCTCCCCTTCCTTGCGGAAGGCGTACTGGCCGCCGGCCTGCAGCACATGGCTTGCATCGGCAAAGGCGATTTTCTGACGGTCGTTGACTTCGCAGGCGATTTCTTCCAGACCGATACCTTCGATACGGCTGGCGGTACCCGGCAGGAACTTTTCCACCAGTTCGTGGTTCAAGCCCACGGCTTCAAAAATCTGGGCGCTACGGTAGCTACGGAGGGTAGAAATACCCATCTTGCTCATAATCTTGAGCAAGCCCTTGTCCACAGCCTTCACGTAATTTGCGGCAGCCGTCACCGGATCCACATCCAGGTCGCCGTTGTGGCACATGTGGGTAATGCTTTCAAAAGCCAGGTACGGGTTGATGACCGTGGCACCAAAGCCAAGGAGCAAGGCAAAGTGCATGACTTCGCGGACTTCACCGCTCTGCACGATCAAACCGATCTCGGGACGCACGCCCGCTTCTACCAAGGTGCGGTTCACGCAAGCGGTGGCAAGGAGCGACGGCATGGGAACATAGCCCCAGTCGATGTTCTTGTCCGAAAGCACGATGATGTCAAAACCTTCGTTCACCGCACGGACGGCATCGCCTGCCAAGTTCTGCAAGGCTGCTTCCAGGACTTCGCCGTTTCCACCCAGAGGGAACTGCATCTTGAGCACCTTGGCCTTGAAGGCCTTATCGCCAATATTTTCAAAGCGGCGGATTTCGTCTTCGGTCACGATGGGGCGAGGAATCTTGATCAAGTGGGCCTGTTCCGGCGTTTCTTCCAGGATGTTGCCGTGGTTGCCGATGTAGGTGGTCAAGCTCATCACCAATTCTTCACGAATCGGGTCAATAGGCGGGTTGGTCACCTGGGCAAACAACTGCTTGAAATAGTTGAACAGCGGCTGGGGCTTGTCCGAAAGCACCGCAAGGGCCGCATCGTTACCCATGGAACCGATCGGTTCCGCACCGTTCTTGGCCATGGGCTGCAAAATGATGGAGAGGTCTTCGGCAGAGTAACCGAAGCGCTTCTGCTGCACCAAAAGATCGTCGGGAACGTCAGAGGGGTTGATTTCGCTGAAAAGGCCACGGACGCTCATCTTGTTCTCAGCCACCCAACGGCGGTAGGGCTTGGCTCTTGCCACCTGGGCCTTCATTTCGGCGTTCTTCAAAATCCTGTGGTTTTCCAAATCCAGGTAGATAATCTCACCGGGCTTTAAGCGGCCCTTTTCTTCCACTTCGTCGTCGCGCAAATCAAGCACGCCCGTCTCGGAAGCCATGACGAAAAGACCGTCTTTACACAAAGTGTAACGTGCCGGACGAAGACCGTTACGGTCCAGAATCGCGCCCGCGTTCACGCCATCGCTAAACGCCACGGCTGCCGGGCCGTCCCAAGGTTCCATAAGCATGGATTCGTATTCAAAGAAGCCACGCACGTCGCGACCCAGGTAATGCTTTTTGCCCCAGGCCTGCGGCATGAGCATCATCATGGCATGCGGGAGGCCACGACCCGCTGCCACGAGAAGCTCGAACATGTTGTCCAAACTGGCAGAATCGCTCTGGCCCGGCATAATCAGCGGCAAGAGCTTGGGCATGTCTTCGCCAATGATTTCGCTCTTCAAATGCGGTTCGCGGGCGCGAAGGCTATTCAGGTTTCCACGCAGGGTGTTGATTTCACCGTTGTGGGCCAGGTAGCGGAAGGGGTGAGCCAACTGCCAAGTGGGGAAAGTATTGGTGGAGTAGCGCTGGTGCACCAGAGCCAGAGGGCTTTCAAAGTCCAAATCGCTAAGGTCCTTATAGAAACCTTCAATCTGACTGGCCAGCAGCAGGCCCTTATAGACAATGCTCCGGCGGCTGCAGCTGCACAGGTAAATGCCCTTGCAGGCCTTCTCGATGAGGCGGCGGATTACATAAAGCTTGATGTCGAAAGCGGAATCGCTTTCGAACTTGGAACCGTCAAAGAAGGCCTGACGGATATGGGGCAAGGTTTCGCGAGCGGTACGTCCGATAGAAGAACTATCCACAGGCACTTCGCGGAAGTTCAGGACAGGAGCGCCCTCGGCCTCGGCGATGCGCTTGATTTCTGCATCGAAAGCGGCGGCTTCCAGAGTATTCTCTACAAAGAACATGGCCACGCCATAGCGTTCCGGCAGATTCTTGTTCACCTTGCGGAAGAATTTGTGGGGCATAGAAAGCAAAAGACCCGCACCGTCGCCGGTTTCCGGGTCTCCACCTGCTGCACCGCGGTGCATGAGCCTCTTCAAAACAGTAATACCCTGCAGCACAATCTGGTGCGAGGCAATATTATTAATATTTGCGACCAGGCCGACACCGCAGGCGTCGTGTTCGTTAATCGGGTCGTAAAGGGCTTGAGCGTTCATATAATATCCTTGTTACTTTTTGCGGACAACACTTTGCAAAATCCGTGCCAATTTTTGAAAAGTGTGGCAGAAAATGTAAAACAAGGGATTTTGGGGAAATTTCGCATTTTAATCTTTACAATTAATGTAAAGAAACTGCCATTTTTAACAATTTTTGTAAAACAAAACTCTGCAAATTTGTCCAAAATAGCCATTCGCAGGGTCAAAAGACCCATCGTCACCCGGGATGCTTACACCAGCCCATTTTCGACGCCAAACTTTTTACAAAATCCGTAATAATTTTCCAAAATTTTCATTTTCTGTAATTTTTACACCTGGGTTTTTACACCCTGCGTAGCAGGCCATTTTTCCCTTTTTCATTCCAAAAACGCCGCATTTGACAAATGTGAACTCCCTTTGGCACAATTTTTGCAATTATGGCTGCGAAAAACAAAACATGAAAAGGAGTTTGCCATGAGCAACGAATACAGATTAAAAGCTATCAAGGAAATCGCCAGCGAAAACGCTGGTGCAAACCTTCCCGCAGCACCCGCAAACATCGACTTCTACGGCGAAGACGTTTTCAACGCCGAGGCCATGCGCGCATATCTTCCCAAGGACATTTGCAAGAAGCTCTTCGCTACCATCGATGGCGGCGCACCGCTTGACCCGAGCATCGCTGGCGAAGTTGCCCACGCCATGAAAAAGTGGGCCATCGACCGCGGCGCCACCCACTTTACTCACTGGTTCCAGCCTCTTACCGGTTCCACCGCCGAAAAGCATGACTCCTTCCTCGAACCCGAAGACGGCAAGGCAATCCTCGCCTTCAGCGGCAAGAACTTGATCGTCGGCGAACCGGACGCTTCTTCCTTCCCGAGCGGCGGCCT
>Ga0265298_10010724_pt1 | contig 10803 bp, 10 predicted proteins | sample AusTroGonzalo_MG_3_FD_193486 | JGI IMG/M metagenome (GOLD analysis project Ga0265298, IMG submission 193486) | Bovine rumen microbial communities from tropical cattle in Woodstock, Queensland, Australia - Gonzalo_01 | ecosystem: Host-associated > Mammals > Digestive system > Stomach > Rumen ...
TACCTGGGCTTCAGCTCCGTTATGATCGATGCTTCCTCCCTGCCTTACGAGGAGAACATCGCCCTCACCAAGAAAGTGGTGGATTACGCCCACCAGTATGATGTGACCGTCGAGGCCGAACTGGGCGTGCTGGCCGGTGTGGAAGACGAAGTCTCCGCCGCCGAGTCCCACTACACCAAGCCCGAAGAGGTCATCGACTTCGCCACCCGTACCGGTTGCGACTCCCTGGCCATCTCCATCGGCACCAGCCACGGCGCCTACAAGTTCACCCGTGAGCAGTGCACCGTAGATCCCAAGACCGGCCGTCTGGTTCCCCCGCCGCTGGCCTTCAACGTGCTGCACGAGATCGAGAAGAAGCTCCCCGGCTTCCCCATCGTCCTCCACGGTTCCTCTTCCGTTCCCCAGGAGTATGTGGACATGATCAACGAACTGGGCGGCAAGCTGCCGGATGCCGTAGGTATTCCTGAGGAGGAGCTCCGCGAGGCCTCCAAGAGCGCTGTCTGCAAGATCAACATCGACTCCGACAGCCGTCTCGCCATGACCGCCGCCGTGCGCAAGGTCTTCCACGACAAGCCCGGTGAGTTCGATCCCCGTAAGTACCTGGGCCCCGCCCGCGACGAGATGAAGAAGCTCTACATCCACAAGATCGTGAATGTGCTGGGCTCCGACGGCAAGGCCGAATAATTCCCGCTACAATACCGGCCGGTAATAGTGCAGGGAGTCGGCCACGGCAGTACCATCCAGGATGGACGCCAGGTCTTCCAGCACCAGGTCCGGCCTCACGGGACCCGTTTCCCAGAACAGATTCCCTCCCCCCTCAGTGGTGCGGAGGGAATTGTTCCATATATGGGGGATGGCGAAATCGGCAAAGAGCGGATTAGCGCTCAGGAGTTGTTCCCGGGTGTTGCACCAGCCCGTATTGAGCCAGAAATCCGCCTCCCCGGCATATCCATAGGCCTTTTCCAGGGAAATGGTGGCCGATTCCCGCTGGCCCGGCACGGCGCCCAGTACCTCGCCGCCGGCGTCCCGGATGAGGCGTGTCATGTAATTGTCGCCGCCGGGGATGTACCAGATATCGGCATAGGGAATATTCAGCAGCACCTTGGCCCCGGAAGGCTCCCGGACCAGCGCGCGATAGCGGTCGCGCACGGCGCGGAAGACGGAATCGGCCTGGGCACTGCGGCCCGTGAGGGCGCCAAACAGCTTCACATACTCCGCCCGCGCCAGGGGGTGGCTTTCCAGGTGTTCGCTCAGAACCACGGTCCTCACGCCCAGTTCCCGGAGTTTTCCCAGATACGGCGGTTCCACGGCCGACACCATGTAGGTAATCAGCAGGTCGGGCCGGGCCCGGAGGATGGCTTCATAATCCAGGGAGGCATCGTATCCCAGTTCCTCGGCCTCCGGCACCGGGGTACCCAGATAGGACAGGCCGGAAACGCCCTTCACGCAGGAACTGGCGCCAATGGCATCCAGATAGCCCACATAGGAGGAAGACATGCACAGGAGGCGCTCCAGGGGGCCGCGGAGCGTATCGGCCCCGCCAGAAGGAGAGAGGACCACCACGGTGGCGGAATCCAGCGTCTTGAACCAGCGGGCATATTCCATTTGCGGCGCCCCTTGGGGACGCGTGCCGCAGGAGATGGCCAGAAGCAGCAGGAGGAACTTGGCGAAATGGCGCATAATTCGTAATTTTGCACACAAATATAATACATAAACCGCTATATCCGTGCCCATGCACACCCGCGAAGAAAAAATAGAGGCCTTTGGCCGGCTCCTGGACATCATGGATGCGCTCCGGGAAAAATGTCCCTGGAACGCAGAGCAGACGTTTGAATCCATCCGTCGCCTGACGGAAGAGGAAGTGTACGAACTCAGCGACGCCATCGTCGCCGGAGACCGCCAGGCCACCGCCAAGGAAATCGGCGACCTGCTGTACCACATGGTGTTTTATGCCCGCATCGGCCAGGAAGAAGGCGCCTTTGACATTGCCGATTCCATAGACAAGATCTGCGACAAGATGATCTTCCGTCATCCGCACGTCTTTGGTCCGGAGGCCGGGAAACAGACCACCGCCAAGGAGATTGCCGACACCTGGGAACTGGTGAAGGCCAAAGAGAAAGGCGGAAACAAACGGATCATGGCGGGAATTCCCCAGGCCATGCCCGCCCTGCTGAAGGCCCTGGCCATGCAGGAAAAGGCCCGCGGCTGCGGCTTTGACTGGCAGCAGAAGGAAGACGTGTGGGACAAAGTGCTGGAGGAATACCGGGAAGTGGCCGATGCCGCCGAAGAAGGCAATCCCAACCACCTGGAAGAAGAATTCGGCGACTTGCTGTTCGCCGTCATCAATGCCGCCCGGCTCTATGGGACCGATCCGGAGACGGCGCTCAACCGCAGCTGCGAAAAATTCCGCCGCCGCTTCACCTATCTGGAAGAGCAGACGCTGCGCAAAGGTCTTTCATTTAAAGACTTAAGCCTCGCCCAGATGGATGCCGTCTGGAACGAGGCCAAAGCAAAAGGCTTGTAAAGGAAAGCTATTTAATCAGGTTTCCCAAAATGCTGCGGGTAAGTTCCCGCGTCAGGGTGGTCGTAGCACTCTTGGTGGCTTTGGTCACCGCTTTCTTGGCCGTGGACGTCTTGGATTTGGACGAGCCGGACTTGGTGCCGGTAACGGCGCCGGTCACTTTCTCCGCCACCGCGGCAGCCGCCACGCCGGTGATGGCCGTGATGACCGAACGCAACACCTTGGAGCCAATGCCGTTCTGGGCCTTCTTGGCAGCCTGTTTCTGGGCCCGGGCGGCCTCTTTCTCGGCTTTGGCCTGCTCCTTTTCGGCACGGGCCTGCTCCCTGGCCTCCTCCTGGGCCTGGAGGGCGGCTTCCTTCTGTTTCTCCACCTCGGCATAGGCGGCCGTCAGGATCTCATAGGCGCTTTCGCGGTCGATGGCGTGGTCGTAGCGGCCATACAGGCGGCTGCGCTTGATGCAGTCGGCACGCTGGCTTTCCGAGATGGCGCCAATCTGGCTCAGCGGGAAGAGGATCTTGGCACGTTCCACGATGGCCGGGGTGCCTTTTTCGTCCAGGAAGGAGACGAGGGCCTCGCCGGTCCCCAGTTCGAGCAGCGTCTCGTAGGTCTTGAAGGCGGGGTTGGCGCGGAAGGTATCGGCCGCCACCTTCACTGCTTTCTGGTCCTGCGGCGTATAGGCGCGCAGGGCATGCTGGACGCGGTTGCCCAGCTGTCCCAGGATGTTGGACGGGATGTCCGTGGGGCTCTGGGTGATGAAGTAAATGCCCACCCCCTTGGAACGGATGAGGCGGATCACCTGCTCGATCTTATCGGTGAGTGCCTTGGACGTGCCCTCGAAGAGCATATGGGCCTCGTCGAAGAAGAACACCAGCTTGGGCAGGTCCATCTCCCCTACCTCGGGCAGGGTGGCGTAGAGCTCGGAGAGCAGCCACAGCAGGAAGGTGGAATAGAGCTTGGGCTGGAGCATGAGTTTGTCGGCGGCCAGCACGTTCATGATGCCCTTGCCGCCCTCACACTGCAGGAGGTCGTAGATATCAAAGTCCGGCTCGCCAAAGAATTTGTCGGCTCCCTGGTTCTCCAGGGCCAGCAGGGCGCGCTGGATGGCCCCCACCGACTGCGTGGACACCGTACCGTACTTGGTGGTGTATTCTGAGGCGTTCTGCCCCACGAAATTGAGCATGGCGCGCAGGTCCTTCAGGTCAATCAGGAGCAGGCCGTTGTCATCGGCAATGCGGAACACGATATTCAGCACGCCGGTCTGGGTCTCGTTCAGGTCCATCAGGCGGCCCAGCATGTCCGGACCCATCCGGGAGATGGTGGAACGCATGGGATGTCCCTGCTCCCCGTACACGTCGAAAAAGCGCACCGGGCAGCTCTGGAACTGCGGATTCTCCAGGCCGAATTCCGGCAGCCGCTTCTCGATGAAGCCCGACAGGCGGCCGGGCTGGGAGATACCGCTCAGGTCTCCTTTCATATCGGCCATGAAACAGGGAACACCGGCCTGGCAGAAGGTCTCGGCCAACACTTGGAGGGTGACGGTCTTGCCGGTACCCGTAGCACCGGCGATGAGTCCGTGCCGGCACGCCATCTTCCCCACCAGGGAAATGGGGCCGTTTACGCTATGGGCCACATACAGCCCTCTTTCGTCATGGAGCATATGTTATAAATTATTGGTTATCAGCAAGCTGACGGCCAGAGCGACACTTCCAGAGGCAGAAGAGCGCGGCGGCGAGCACGAAGGTGCCCAGGCCGATCCAGGGAGCGGTGGCGGCGGGAAGGCCCAGGCCCACCTTGTCCACGAGGATGAAGGTGGTGCACACCGAGGTCATGAACAGGGCCGGGAACAGGGTCACGAAGTACCACAGGCCCTCCTTCTTGCGGGCCAGGTACACCGTGAGGGTCCAGAGGGTGAACACGGCCAGGGTCTGGTTGCTCCAGCCAAAGTAGCGCCAGATGGTATTGAAACCGTTGGCATCGGCAATATTGAACCAGAGCAAAAGGGCCGATACCAAAAAGAGCGGAATGGCGATGTAGAGGCGCTTGGCCAGACTCTTCTGCTCCAGTTTCAGGAAATCGGCAATGATGAGGCGGGCGCTGCGGAAAGCCGTATCGCCGGACGTGATGGGAGCCGCGACCACGCCCAGCAGGGCCAGGACGCCGCCCACGACACCCAGCCAGTGCCGGGAAACCGCCGTCACGACGGCAGGAGCGGCAGAACCGGCCGATATACCAACCTCGGCCGCGCCGTCGCCAAAGAAGAACCAGGAGGCGACGGCAGCCCATACCAGGGCCACGAGGCCTTCCGTAATCATGGAACCGTAGAAAACCGGACGGCCCAGCTTCTCATTCTTGATGCAGCGGGCCATGAGCGGGCTCTGCGTGGCATGGAAACCACTGATGGCGCCGCAGGCGATGGTGATGAACAGGCAGGGGAAGATGGGCTGGTTGGCGACGCCGGTCTTCGCGGCCCAGCCGGAAAGGCCGTCCCACAGCTCCGGCATGGAGGGCCACTTGACAAGGAGGCAGACCAGCAGGCCGGCCGCCATGAAAAGCAGCGCCACCGCAAAGAAGGGATAGATGCGGCCGATAATCTTGTCGATGGGCAGGAGCGTGGCCACCACATAATACACGAAAATGACCCCGATCCAGATCATGATGGCCGTGCGGCCGCCGTCACCGACGAGGTCGCCCAGGATGAGGGCCGGCGAATACACGAATACCGCGCCCACCATGGTGAGCAGCAGGATGGAGAACACCAGCATCACGGTCTTGGTGGTCTTGCCCAGATAGGTTCCCACCAGCTCCGGCAGGCCGGCGCCCCCGTGCCGGATGGACAGCATGCCGCTCAGATAGTCGTGCACGGCCCCGGCGAAGATGCAGCCCAGCACAATCCACAGGTAGCTGGCCGGGCCGAACTTGGCTCCCATGATGGCGCCGAAGATAGGACCGGTTCCGGCAATGTTCAGGAACTGGATCATGAACACCTTCCAGGTGGGCATGGCAATGAAATCCACCCCGTCGGCCTTTTCCACGGCCGGCGTCTTCCGGTTCGGGTCCGGGCCGAACACCCGTTCCACAAAAGCCCCGTAAACCAGATAGCCCAAAATCAGAGCAGCAATGCTGATAACAAACGATCCCATTTTCTAAGCAGGCAGTATCATTCAAAAAAACTAAAATGCACGCGGCCGTAATGGCGTTCTTTCACAAAATGCGGATGGGAGGTGAAGCTGTGCTCATCCCCGTGTTCCAGGATGAAATAGCAGCCCGGATGCAGCAGATCCAGCGAAAAGATCAGGTCCGGAAGCCCGTCCAGCCCGTCCAGGGCATAGGGCGGATCGGCAAAGACCAGGTCAAACTTCTCGTGACAGATGGGCAGGAAATCGAAGACATTGTCCCGCACCATGGTTACGGCATCCAGCCCCAGGCGCGCAGCCTCCTGCTTGATGAACGTGGCGTTCTCGCGGGCCATCTCCACGCAGTACACGCGCCGGGCCCCGCGCGAAGCGAACTCGAAGGCGATGGAACCGGTGCCCCCGAAAAGGTCCAGCACCTGGAGGTCCTGGAATTCATACTCGTTGTCCAGGATGTTGAACAGGCCCTCCTTGGCAAAGTCCGTGGTGGGCCGGGCCTTGTAGCCGGCCGGCGGAAGGATCACTTTCCCTTTCAGTTTTCCGCCGATGATTCTCATAGCTGGACCACGGATTTGAAATAGCGGTACAGGGACATCTGGGCATCCATTTCCAGCGGCGTACGGAAGCACAGGGTGGAGACCTCCGGATTGAGCTGGAGCTGCTTGAGCGCCAGGAAAAGGAAGTACTCGGCCGTGGTGAAATCCGGCGCGGCGAAGACATTGGCCAGGCGGAGGCTCTTGCCCTGGGCGATGACCAGGTGCAGCCAGCCGTCCCGCCAGGACGCCACCATCTTGTTGTATTCGGAAAGCTCTTCCAGCGCCGTCAGGAGATAGTACATCTCCGGCAACACCTTCACCGGCTCGCCCGAAGCGGGCAGCACCGTCTGGGAGAGCACCTTGGAGAGAGACTCGCCGATGGTATTGGAATACACCAGCACGGCCCCGGTGCCGGGAACGTTCACCCACTCCACGTAATCGCCTTCTTCCAGGGCGGTCACTTCCGCCAGGGCGGCGCGGGCCGCGGCCGGATTGAAGAAAGACTCGGGGACCAGGGCCACCTTGGGGGTGAGCAGGGAAATCTCCACCCGGTCATAGCGGCGCTGGAACTCCGGCGTAGTGAAGAGGCGTTCCGAACCCAGCCAGGCCGATGCCTGCACCTCGGACGGGGTGACGACCTTAAAAGAATATCCACTCAAGGAAACTTGAATGGATATTCCCGAAATTGATGTTTGGATGCGGTCCATCCGGACTACTCCCAGTTACCCGCGTTGTTGTTGGGGATGGAGATGCTACCCACCTGCAGGCCTTCGTACTTGTTCTGGTCCTTGCGGGCGGCATCCAGGTTGATGCGCAGCTGGTTGTCCAGCCCCATGCAAAGGGCGCGGTAAGGCATACGGGCCTCGAACAGCGGAACCTGCACGCCGGACACCTTCTTGATCACAGCCTCCATCTCGGTCTTCTGACCGCCGGAGAACGGGATATAGTACAAGGAGTCGATGCAGAAGTCCGGACGGCTGTTGAAGAGGGTGTCACGCACCGGGATCTGGGTAGTAACAGAGAACACCACACGCTGGCCCTGGGCATAGGCTTCCTGCAGCTTGGCGGTGAGTTCGGCGCCCTTGAGCTTGCGGTTGGCCTTCTTGATGGCCTCCGTATTCACCACGGCCAGGGAGTCGTCATTGGAACCGATCTGCATCACGATGTCCATCTTGCCGGTCTCATAGAAGAGTTTGAGGGAATCCACCGAAGGACTGAAACGGCCATAGGAGCTCTTGAAAGCCTCCTGGAGGGTACGGATGTCTTTGAGGCGCTGGATGCCCACCTTGGAGCGGGCCGCCACTTCTTCGTTGAATTTTACCGGTTTCTGGATGCTGGCGACCGTGGCCCAGGCGAGGCCCACGATCAAGCCGGCCAGAAGGATTTCAAGGACGATTTTGAGTGCTTTGTTCATTATTTTGTTGTTTTACATTTTTCATAAGTTCCGACAAAGTTAACAAAATGATTTCTCAAAAGCAATATCTTTTTGTAAATTTGCCCTCGCAAAACAGCGTGTCATGTTCCCTTGCCTGAGACAAGACGGGCTGCGCCGTCTGGACACTCTCCTGGAGGGTGCCGCGAAAGTCACCGTGGTGGGACACACCCACCCCGACGGCGATGCCCTGGGGGTCACGTCGGCCCTGGCCCTATACCTGCGGAAAACCCGCGGGAAGGACGTCGTGTGCCTGTTTTCGGACACGCCGGCCGACAACCTCCGCTTCATCCTGCCCCCGGAAATTCCCTTCCTTTTCCACGATGCCGATCCGCAAGCCGCCGAGGCCCGCATCCGGGAAACGGAGCTCATCGTCCTGGAAGACTGCAACGGTTTTTCCCGCACGGATGCGCTGGCTCCCCTGTTGCAGGCATCGAAGGCCCGCAAGGTCCTCATCGACCATCACCTGAATCCCGAATCGGCCGATTTCGACCTGGTCTTCTCCACCCCCGACGTTTCCTCGGCCTGCGAGCTCCTCTACTGGCTCCTGAAAGGCCTGGGCGGTCCGGTTTCCGTCCCGGTGGGGACGGCCCTGATGACCGGCATGACCACGGACACCAACAACTTCGCCAACTCCGTCTATCCTTCCACGCTCCAGATGGCGTCGCAGCTGCTGGAGCTGGGCGTGGACCGGGACAGCATCCTGCAGCACCTGTACCAGGAATACCGGGAGAACCGGGTCCGGATCATGGGATACATGCAGCACGAAGGCATGCAGCTGCTCCCGGAAGGCGCCGCCTACATGATCCTCACCCGGGCCATCCAGGAACGCTTCGACCTCCGCGAAGGAGAGTCCGAGGGCCTGGTGAACGTGCCGCTCTCCATTGCCAACGTGCGCCTGAGCGTCCTCCTGAAGGAGAACGGGGACCATTTCCGGGTGTCCGTCCGCTCGAAGAAAGGCACATCGGCCCAGCAGCTGGCCCAGCGCTACTTCCATGGCGGTGGCCATGAGAACGCCGCCGGCGGCAAACTGCTCATCGGGGCCGATATCGCCTCCCCCGAGGAGGCGCCCGCCTATCTTGTCCACGTCCTGAAATCCTTCCTCGCATGATGAAACGTTCCACCTGCATATTCGCTGCCGTCCTGCTCGCCGCCGTCTGGGCCCTTTCCTGCTCCAAGCAGGCCGTCCAGACCACCTATGACAAGCAGACCACCAACATCGAGAAGTTCCTGGAGGCGCAGATGAAGGCCGATACGAACGCCCGCCTCACGCTCAACGACGGGGCCTACCGCCTGGTCCTGCACGACACCCTACCGGCCCACCGCGATTCCCTGCGGGAAGGCGGACGCGTGTCCCTGCACTACGCCTGCTACACCCTCACCTCTTCCTCCGTGAGTAAATCGAACCTGATCGCCACCAATCGGGAGTCCGTGGCCAAAAGCGCCGGCTGGACGCTCTCGGACACCACACAGTTCAAGCTGGACACCCTCCGGCTGGACGGGTCGCTGCTGGAAGGCCTGCGGCGGGGCCTGCTGGGCGTGAAGGCCCAGGACGAAGGATACATCCTCTTTAATGGCAAATATGGCTTCGGCAAGAAAGAGCACGGCATGATTCCTGCAAATGCTGCCCTGGTCTATCAGATATGGATTGAACAAATTTACAATGACTGATCTTTTGAGACAATACGGCATTCCCCTGGCCCTGGGCGCCCTGGCCCTCCTTCCTTCCTGTGCCAAGGACAACAGCCCCTCCACCGGGGAAGTCTCCCGCCAATACCTGGAACTGTGGATGGCCGAATACCATCCCGGCGTAACGCCCAAACAGGAGAACGGCATCTACATCCTCTCCGACGAACCCGGCACGGGTGCCGCCTGGGACAAGTCCAAGGCCTATACCCAGGCCCGCGTCACCATCCGCACCCTCACCGGCACCATCACCTCCACGGACGATGAGCGCCTGGCCCAGCAACTGGGCACCTGGGCGCAGGGCAATTATTATGGCCCCGGCGTCTATGCCACCGGAGAAGGCTACATGCCCGCAGGCGTGGACGCCATGCTGGAAGACATGCGCATGGGCGGTACCCGCACGGCCGTCATCCCGGCCTGGCTCACCACAACCTATCGCTATGCCACCATGCAGGATTACATTGACGCCGCCACCTCCTCCACGCATTACATCTACACCGTCACGCCCGTATGCCAGATCGAGGACCCCGTCCGCTGGGAAAAAGACAGCCTCACCACCTACGTAAAACGCCATTACGGGGCCCAGGTCAAGAGCCGGGCCGTAGGGGAAGACATCCCGGCCGACAGTTCCTTCTATTTCGTGTCGGACACCACGGCCTTCATCGGCCTGGAAAAACTTGCCTCGGGCGCTTCCGTGAAGCTCAACTACACCGGACGCCTCCTCAACGGGCAGATCTTCGACACCACCGACGAAAGGACAGCCAAGGATGCCGGCATCTACAACCCTTCCCGGACCTATGAACCGGCAAGCGTGACCCTGGCCTCCGAATACGGCGACATCACCATGGGCGGCAGCAACAAGCTGGTCAACGGTTTCAAGGCCGGCCTGTTCTCCATGCACTGGAAAGGCCAGAAAGCCGTTGTCCTGTTCACCTCCCCGCTGGGTTACTCGACCAGCGGCCAAGGCGACGCCATCCCCGGCTACGCTCCCCTGCTGTTTGAACTGGAGTTCACCGAGGACTAGCCCATGAGCAACGCCGCAGCCCCTACCGAACTGGGCACCAGACCCGTAGGCGCCCTCCTCAGACAATACGCCATCCCCGGCATCATCGCCATGACAGCGTCCTCGCTGTATAACATGGTGGACAGCATCTTCATCGGCCACATCCCCTCCGTGGGTTCCCTTTCCATGGCCGGTCTGGCTGTCACGTTCCCGCTCATGAACATCTCCACGGCCTTCGGCACGCTGGTGGGCGTGGGCGCCTCCACCATGATTTCCGTGCTGCTGGGCCAGAAAAACTACCCGGTGGCCAAACGGGTCCTGGCCAACGAAGTCACGCTGAACGTGATTTCCGGCTTCCTGTTCACCCTGGTCACCCTGCTGTGGATGGATCCCATCCTGCGCTTTTTCGGGGCCAGCGACGCCACCCTCCCCTATGCCCGCAGCTACATGACCATCATCGCCCTGGGCAATGCGGTCACACACCTGTACTTCGG
>Ga0265298_10010726_pt1 | contig 10802 bp, 6 predicted proteins | sample AusTroGonzalo_MG_3_FD_193486 | JGI IMG/M metagenome (GOLD analysis project Ga0265298, IMG submission 193486) | Bovine rumen microbial communities from tropical cattle in Woodstock, Queensland, Australia - Gonzalo_01 | ecosystem: Host-associated > Mammals > Digestive system > Stomach > Rumen ...
ACTTGGCTCGCCTTCTGGTCTGGAATCTTCAAGAACAATCCGACGTTCCGGCTCGTGCTGGGACTGTGCCCGACGCTCGCGGTGACGACGTCGCTCGAGAACGCGCTGGGCATGGGCCTTGCGGCGTCTTTCGTGCTCGTCTGCTCCAACGGCATCATCTCTGCGCTGCGCAAGCTGATACCCGACGCGGTGCACATCCCGTGCTACATCGTGATCGTCGCGACGTTCGTGACGGCGACCGACCTGCTGATGCAGGCGTACCTGCCGGCGCTCTCCGAATCGCTCGGCATCTTCATCCCGCTGATTGTCGTGAACTGCGTGATCCTCGGCCGGGCTGAGGCGTTCGCCTGCAAGAACGGCGTCATCGACTCGCTTGCCGACGGGCTAGGCACAGGCATCGGCTTCACGCTGGCGCTCGCGCTGATCGCCGCCGTGCGCGAGATCGTCGGAGCTGGCTCTCTCACCATCTGGGGCGACATAGCCATCAAGAACATCCACTCCAACACGGCCGTCCTCGCCATCCTGCCTGCTGGCGGCTTCATCACGCTCGGGCTCCTGCTCGCGCTCATCAACCGTCTCGGCGAGGCGTCCGCCCGCCGCCACGGCGCGCCGCCGCCCCTGCCCATCAATCTCGATTGCCGCCACTGCACAATGTGCCCCAACGGGAAGTGACCGACATGAAGTGTCCGAAGTGTGGAAGTGACGACGACAAGGTGCTCGATTCTCGCTCGGTGCGGGATGGGGCGGCGATCCGCCGCCGCCGCGAGTGCATCGTGTGCGGCTCGCGGTTCACAACTCACGAGGAGATCGACCGCGACGAGGTGACTGTTGTCAAGCAGGACGGCACGCGCGAGCCGTTCTCCCGTCAGAAGCTGGAGAAGGGCGTACGCATCGCGTGCCAGAAGCGGCCTGTCTCCGAAGACCAGCTGCAGTCGCTGCTGGATTCGGTGGTCGCCTCGCTTGAGGGCGAAGAGGTGCCCACCTCAAGGATAGGCGAGCTGGTGATGGAACGCCTGCACGCGCTAGACGAGGTGGCGTACATCCGCTTCGCATCCGTCTACCGTCGCTTCACGGACGTCAACCAGTTCCTTTCCACGATCACGGAAATGGTCAAGAAATAGGCTAGGCAATGAGCAAAGGTGATTTCTATGCGGTGATCCTGTCGGGCGGTAGCGGCGAGCGGTTCTGGCCGCTCTCTACGCCGGAACGTCCGAAGCAGTTCCTTACGGTGTTCGGCGGCAAGTCGCTTCTGCGTCAGGCTGTTGACCGGCTGAAGGGCCTTGTGCCGCCTGAGCGTGTGCTCATTGTGACAGGAAAGGCCCTGGTGAAGGCGACGAGGGCGGAACTGCCGGAACTGCCGCGCGCGAACATCGTGGCCGAGCCGTGCCGGCGCGACACTGCCGCTGCGGTGGCTACGGCCTGCGGCGTGGTCGAGGGGCGCGGAGGAGAGGATGCCGTGGCGGCGATCCTCACGGCGGATCAGGTGATGCGCGACGTTCCGGCATTCCGGCGCGTGCTGGCGGACGCGGCGCGCGCGGCGGCGAAATCGGACGACATCGTGACGATGGGCGTGGCGCCAGACTACCCCGCGACAGGTTTTGGGTACATCCACGTCGGCAAGCCTGTCGACATCGGCACCAAGACGGTCTTTGCGCGTGCCATAAAGTTCGTTGAGAAGCCGGACGCGAAGACGGCACGCCGCTACCTCGCTTCCGGACGGTACGTGTGGAACGCAGGCATGTTCGTGTGGCGCGTGGCGACGATGAAGGCCGCTCTGCTGAAGGGTGCACCCGCTCTCGCGATCCTGGAAGCGACGGTGGCCTCTTGCCGCGCGGCGCGCGGCGTGCAGCGGGCGCTGGACACGTACTATCCGCAGCTGCCGAAGATTTCCATCGACTATGCCGTCATGGAGAAGGCCACGAACATCCTCGTCTCGAGCGGCGCGTTCGGCTGGGACGACGTGGGCACATGGTCGAGCGCGGACAAGCATCTCGCCACAGACACCAGGCGGAACGTCGCCAAGGGCGAGGTGGCGCTCCTGGACGTGTCCGATTCCATCGTCCTCTCCACTGGTCCGCAGGTCGGCGCGCTCGGCGTGGCGAACCTGGTGGTTGTGGCGACAAAAGACTCCGTGCTGGTGGCGGACAAGTCGCGCGTGCAGGACCTGAAGAAGCTTCTCGCGAAGATGAGCACCAGCGGTACGTGATGGACGAGATCGCGGTCATAGACGGCAGGCGCGTCAATCTTGGAGTCGCCGCGCGCGACTTCAAGTACTATATTTTCGACTGGGACGACAACATCCTCCATATGCCTACGCGCATCTACATGGAGAAGATGGACGAGGACGGAAGATGGGTGCCCACGTCCGTCTCGACAGGCACGTTCGCGCTCGTCAGGTCTGACGAGGCGCGATACCGCATGCCGCTGGTCGGCGGGCGCGAGGCGGCATTCCGAGATTTCCAGGACGACCCAGACGCAGGCACGGCAGATTCCGCGTTCATCCGCGATACGCGGGCGGCGCTTGCGCGCGTGGCGGCAGGCGAACCGGCCGGTCCGTCTTTCAAGACGCTGCGCAAGACGTTGCGCGAGGGGCGCATCTTCGCGATCGTCACCGCGCGCGGCCACGCGTCCGAGACGATCCGCGATGCGGTGAGGATCTTCATCGACACGGTCCTCACGCCCGACGAGCGCGAGGAGATGATGACGAACCTGCGCGGTTACAGGCACTGCTTCGACAAGGTCGATCGCTTCGGCACGGACGAGGAGGAACTCGACTACTTCCTCTCCATGTGCCGATACCATGCCGTCACCAGTCCAGACTTCAAGGAGAAGCTCACCAGCGACAGCGACTTCGGCTCGCGCTTCGCGGACGCCACGTCCGCTCAGAAGCCGGAACTCGCCAAGGAGTTCGCTATCCGCGACTTCGTGGAACACCTCTTCCGCACGCTGCGGAGGACGGGCGGCGTCGGCGCGCACCAGGTTGCCGTCGGCTTCAGCGACGACGACGTCGGCAACGTGAAGGCAGTCTCGGACTACATCCGCCGCGAGCTTGCGAGCCGCTTCGGCTGCTGCAAGTTCGTGGTCTACGACACGAGCGATCCAGAGCTCGTAAGCGGCCGCAAGGTGACCGTCTCCGGCCAGCTCGATCTCCCCGGCTTCTGACACTTACCGTAATGAAGCAGTTTTGCTATACTATGAAAGACCTTGCAACTACAATTGTCAACGGAAGGATTGAATCATGACACTAACAAGAATAAATGGGATTGCAGGCCGCATGATCTTCTGCTTGCTGGCAGCATTCTGCCTTGCGGCTCAGGCGGACGTCTACCACTGGACGGGTGCTGCGTTGGACGGCATGTGGGACAACGCCGCGAACTGGCAGGAAAACGAGGTGCCCGGCATGTGGACGAACCGCACGGAACACACGTTCGGCGGCAAGCTGGGCGACACCGTGATCTTCGGCGCTCAGGCGGAGGGCGCGCCCACGACCATCGACCTTCAGGGACAGTACGCGATCGACCGCCTGATCGTGACGAACGGCGCGCCGGCCTACGTCTTCGGCACGTCGGACGCTGCGACGCAGCGTCTCGGTTTCCAGACGAACTCCTTCCTCGTCGTGGCGGCGGACGTGACGGTCGACCAGACGTTCCGTCGCCCGGCGGTCTGGAACACGCCGGGAGGTAAATCCGGAACACTTTCGTTCCGCAACAATTCCCTGCGCGCGAAACTTATATACGGGAAGCTCGACAAGACGACGGACAAAGCCGGTTCTCCTTACGCGATCGTGTACCTGTATGGTGCAGGGACGATCGAGATTACGGACAATCCGCAGTTCGACCAAGTCGGCACCCTGGGTTTTAGCAATTCGGGGCGTGTCATTTTCCACAATACGGCTCATGGCGGTTCGCGTTACTCGGCCGCGGTCTTTCAGAACATATCGGGCGCCACGCATGAAATCGAAGTTTCGGCGGGCGCGTTTCTCGGCGCGATGGGCGGCAGTTGGGCATGGACTGACCATATCCAGTTCCAAGAGAACACGCATATCTACGGTGATGGATTCGTCAATGTGGTCACGTCCTACAACATGCCCGAGGAGGACCTGCATGCGCCGTCTCGGCTCCGTGTCTGGAACGGAAAGAAGGCGGTGATCGACGTCGGCATCGGGACGAAGACCAGTACGCGTGACACCTTGACATTTACGGACGGAACTACGGCGGAAATCTATCTGAACGGTACGAACAGCCTGTCTGGCCGGCTTCGGCTTATGGGGACGGGCAGCACGATGGCGCGCCTGATCGGAAACAAGAACTGCACGGCGGCGCAGACATCTATCGGATGCGGCGACGCGGTCGTCTACGAGCCGTCATGGTGGGGTTCGGTGGCGACTGTCGATGGCAAGCGCCATATCAAGTCAGTGACCACGAACGACGCGCCGAAGGCCAAGTTCTACTACAGCGGCACGGGCGAGACGACGGACAAGGATCTCGTCGTCTCCAACACGTACACGACGGCGGGGAACGTGACGCTGGGCAACTGCGGCACGGGGACTCTCACGTGGAACGGCAATGCGCTGCAGATCGACGGTTCGCCGGGCACGACGTTCACGCTGGATGCGCAGACCGCGCCGATCGTCTTCGGTGGCCTCCTTGAAGCAGGCCGGAACTGGACGCTTGCGGTGGCGGGGAGCGAGACGGTCTCCTTCCGCCAGGCGCAACCGGCCATCTCGGGTTCGGTGACGCTCTCCGGCGGCGTGCTCGAGATGCCGACCTTTGCCCAGCTCCCCAATGTGACCGACTTCGTCTTCGCGGGCGGCGGGCTGCGGCTCACTGAGAGTTGCACGGTGTCGTTGGATGTTACTTTCCAGACTGGCGCGAGCTCCATCGAGCTGGCGGACGGCGTGGAGCTGACGCTCTCGTCGCTTGCATTGCCGTCGGGCGCGTCGCTCAACGTGGTCATGCCGGATGGCGGGACGGCTTCCGTGACGGTCACGGGCGCGACGCCCGGTTCGCTGCCGGCGACGGTCACGTGGAACGGCATGCGGGCGAAGATCGACGATCAGGGACGCATCCAGCCGAGCCGGTCGAAGTGGCTGACGGCGCAGGACGGCACGTGGAACACGTCGGCGAAATGGAGCAACGGCGTGCCCGGCGAAACGGACACGGCGCTGGTGAATGCCGCCGGACTGTCCTACACGGTGGCGATCGACGAAGCGCCGGCGCATACCATCCACGACCTGCAGATCGCCAACGCGGGCCCGGGCGTCGCCACAGTCGCCGCCACGACGGAATTTGACATGGGCGCTGCGGCGGTAGATCTCCAGCCTGGCGGCGCGATCGCGGCAGGCGAGGGCGGCACGCTGTACATCACCAACACGACGATCCTTTTCAACGGCGGCTCCATCAACGGATCGGGTAACGGTCTCGTGAACGTGAAGGCAGGGTTCAAGCTTGGGTCGGGTACCAACACGTTCTCAGGGACTAGCTGCCTGCGGACTGGTCTGCCGGCAAAATCAGGCCAGCGCCTCAATATGACGCCGACACCCGGTGCCCCGTGCGTCCTTACATTCTCGGATACGGCTACATACTGGACTCACCAGGGATTATGGTCCGTGTGCGACAACGTGCCGGGCGGGTGCGCCATCCTGAATTTCGACGGAACCGACGGAACGTCGTTCATGGGCGGAACAGCGAACTTCTATGGTCTCTCCATCGGCACCAGGCAGGGATACGGGGAGATGAACCTGAAGCATGGCAATCTTAACACCGGAAACTACGGACTTTTCGTCGCGGCGGACTCTCCGGACTCTAATTTCTCAAGTGCCACGGTGCCGCTGTGCGTGACGGGCGTCGTGAACCAGACGGGTGGCGCCTTCCTGGCGAACGGCTGGGGGTGGCACTACATGGGCATGATCTGTGGCCTGGTGGTGGGCGACGGCACGCGCATCGACAAGTCGAACGCCGACGTGCTGGCGAAGAGCGAATGCGTGGGCTTCTACAACCTGAGCGGCGGCACGGCGAACATCTCCAAGGGCGCGTGCGTGGTGGGCGGCGGCGTCGGTACGGGCTTCTTCAACCACTCCGGCGGCACGTACACCCACAACTCCTACGATGTCAGCGACGGATTCAGAGGCGAGATGCCGCTCGTGATCGGCATGGGCCTGCGCGGGCGTGGCACCTGGACCATGACGGGCGGCACGACGGACATCCGCAACCACGTGTACGTGGGCGGTGCCGAGAGGGAGGACCTCAAGCACAATCCTGCGCCTAATGCGAACGCCTTCCCGGACGGCGACGGCTGCACGGGCATTCTCGACGTCTCGAACGGCACGTTCGTCACGACAAAGGACCTGTACGTGGGCGCGAAGGGCACCGGTACGCTCGTGCTGCGGCCGACGGGAACGATCCAGGCGGAGAACGTGGTGCTGTCGAACGGTGTTGCGTCAATCCTGTGTCCGGTGGTGGAAGGCACGGCGACGGGGCTCCTGAAGGCGACCGGCGACCTTGTGATCACGGACGGGGCGCGGATCGAGATTGACGCGACGGGCATGTCCGCGAACGCGCCGCTCTACACGCGGCTCGCCACGGCGGCGAATGTCGTCGGCGAGTTCGATGCCGACAAGGTGTCATTCGTATACGACGAGTCGGACCCGACGATGCGCGCGGTGTTCGCATTGGCAGAGATCCTCTATGAACTTGACGGCGAGAAGGGCCTTTGGCTCAAGACATCGCCACGCGGAACCACAATCATCTTCCGATAATCGCGCAAGCTGGCGCTACAAACTGCAATCGATTAACTGCCATGAAGACAACGGCGGCAAAAAGCATGTTCGCGGCCGCGTTGGCCGCATGTTGCGTGGCGCATGGCGCGATGCGTCCGACGCCTGAGTACCTCAAGCGCGCGACAATGTACCAGATCGTTCTGCGAAATTTCACGCGCGACGGGAACTTCCGGGCTGCCGAGGCGATGCTCGACCATGTGCGGTCGGCGGGCGTGGACATCGTGTACCTCACGCCGTTCGTGGAGATGGACCGTGACATGGACGAGGCGGGGTGGAGCCCGCAGCAGAAGAAGAGCGGCTACCACACGCCGAAGAATCCGTACCGCGTCTCGAACTACGACAAGATCGACCCCGAGTACGGGAAGGACGCGGACTTCAAGTCGTTCAACGACAAGGCGCACGCGCTCGGCATGAAGGTGTACATGGACGTCGTCTACCTCCATTGCGGGCCGAACAACGTGCTGAAGGACATGTTCCCCGACGCCTTCCAGAAGAACGAGGACGGCACGGTGCGCACGACGAAGTGGCACTTCCCGTACGTCAACTTCGAGTCGAAGGGCGTGCGGAAATATCTGATCGACTCCATGCTGCACTGGGTGCGCCTCGGCTGCGACGGTTTCCGCTGCGACGTGGGCGACGGCGTGCCGATCGACTTCTGGGTCGAGGCCGTGGCGGCGTGCCAGAAGGTGAAGCCCGACCTCGTGATGATCAACGAGGGGTCGAAGGTGGAGTGGCTTGAGAAGGCGTTCGACGCCTGCTACGCATTTCCGTTCAGCTTCGCCGTCCGCGACTTCCTCACGCCGGCCGTCGCGAGCAAACCGTTCACCAAGGGCAAGACGTTGCCGTACATGATGAACCACATGCGTGAGTACGAGGCGAAGGTTCCGGCGGATGCCCTGATGATGTGCTTCATGGACAACCACGACTCGGCCGCGAAGTACGACGGCCCCAACCGCTTCGACCGTGTCCATCCCGTGGAGGCGGGCAACGCCGGGTTCGTGCTCGTGTTCCTGCGGCGCGGGCTGCCGATGATCTTCAACGGAAACGAGATTGCGGACAATGCTCTCAACACGTTCTTCGCGGCGGTGGAGGACATCGGCCGCGCGCGCAAGACGGTGGACTGGGCGCGTGCGCTGCAGCCGGCCGGACAGAAGCGCCTCGCGCTCATCCGCACGCTGTCCAAGCTCCGCCACGAGGATCCCGTGTTCTACGACGGCACGCAGGAGTGGGTGACGAACGGCGAGAAGAAGAACGTAGTGGCGTTCGTGCGGCGTCACGGAGGACGCGCCGTATTCGTGGCGGCGAACCTGCGTCAGACGGACACCGCGTTCCTCCCGCAGGGCGTGAAGCTCGATCCGGCGAAGAAGCCGATCCTGTCGGAGAACGTCAATGTTGAGCCGGACGGCACATGCCGCTTCGGCGGATTTGGTTTCGTGGTTCAGGAATTCTGAGAAGGGAAAGGAATCTGCGATGAAGAATGCATGGACGTGGACGGCTCTGTTGGCGGCTGTGTCTGTTGTGTGTGTGGCTGAGGGGGATGCGTGGTTCCCGTTCGTCATCTCGTACACGGGTGCGGACAACGCGTCGAGCGTGGCGCACTTCCTCGACGCGCCAGCGGGGAAATACGGTTTCGTGCGCGTGGAGGGCGGCAACTTCGTGACCGACAAGGGGCCGATCCGCTTCAACGGCACGAACATCACCGGCCCCGCCAACTTCCCGGAACATGACGTGGCGGACAGGCTGGCCGCCCGCTTCGCCCGCCTCGGCATCAACTGCGTGCGCCTGCACTTCATGGACACGTGGTACAAGAACTTCATGGATGCACCCCGGCAGGGTATCCTCGACGACGACACGAAGACGCAGCGGAAACTCTCTCCGCAGCAACTGGACAAGCTGGACTACATGATCGCGGCGTTCAAGAAGCTTGGCATCTACGTGAACATGAACCTCCATGTGGGGCGAACGCTCGACGAGCGCGACGGCTTGCCTGGCGGCTCCCCGTGGGCGAACAAGACAGTCGGCCAGTTCATGCCGCGCATGGTGGAACTGCAGAAGGAGTACGCGCGCGACCTGCTCACGCACGTGAACCGCTATACGGGCAATGCCTACACGGACGAGCCGGCCGTCGCCATGATCGAGATCAGCAACGAGGATCATGGACTTGTGAAGTTCGCCCAAGGCGGCAAGATTCGGTCGCTCGGCAAGCCGTTCCAGGACGAGCTGGCGCGGCAATGGAACGAATGGCTGCACGGGAAGTATTCCTCGGAGGCGGCGATCCGCTCCGCCTGGACGCGTGAGGCCGGTACGCTTGGCGCGGAGCTGCTGGCGGGCTCGCCGAAGGCCGGATGGAAACTGGTGCAGGACGATGCGCGGGCCACCCGTTCCGAGAAGGATGGCGTCATACGCGTGGAGGTGGTTCGCGAGGGTGCGCAATACAACCCGAAGATAATGCGGAAGGTGTCGCTGGAGAAAGGGCGCCTTTATACGGTGTCGTTGCAGGTACGCCGGGTTGCCGGCACTGGAAAAGTCAATTGCACGGTGGTGGATCCCGCGCGTCACTGGAAAGTGCTGTGGGGTGCGCAGCCGGTTGCGGGCACGGCGTGGCAGAAGATTTCCGCCACGTTCGAGGCGGATGAGACGACGGCGTCGACCGTCCTGCAGTTCTCGCAGCTGCGGAACGGCGTCTATGAGTTCAAGGACATCTCGCTTCGAGAGGGCGTGCCCGCGTTCGCGCAGGATCCCGCGGCGGCGTTCGCGCGCAAGGGCATTCCTCTCCTGCATGGCCACTCGGTTGTCTCGCGCCAGATGCGGCACGACTACGATGCGTTCCTGTGGGAGAACGAGCTCGGCTACTGGAAGGGGATGCGAGACTATGTGCGTGAGACGCTGAAGGCCAAGATGCCCGTGTCGGGAACGCAGGCCGGAAACTACAGCCCGCGCGAGATACAGGCGCAGCTTGACTATGTGGACTCGCACGCCTACTTCCACCATCCGCGCGGGAAGGACGCGCCGTGGGTCAACAGGGGCGTGACGAACGACTGGTGGGCCGGCGGCGAGTCGCTCGTCCACACGATGGGTACGCTGCGCAATCTCGAGGAACATTCGCATGCGCTGAACCTGCCGTTCACGGTCAGCGAGTACAGCCATCCCTACCCGAGTCCGTTCGTTGGTGAGGGGCAGCCGCTCGCGTGCGCCTACGGCCAGCTGATGGGTTGGGACGGCGTGTTCCAGTACAGCTACAACCACTATCCCGACGACTTCGAGCCGCAGGGGATGCCTTGGTGCATCTTCGACGCGGTGGCGAACCCGGCCGTGCTGGCGCAGATGCCCGCGTGCGCGGCGCTGATGGTGCGCGGGGATTTGCTGGCCGATCCGTCGGGGACGTCCAAGGAGTTCATCTGGAACAAGGACCGTCCCGGCAAGGAGTACGTGGCGGTGGACACGGCCAACACGAAGCTTTTCGCGGGCTATGCCGACGGGCGGACGGTGGTGCTGGGCGACGTGTCGCTCGCGGTGGGCAACACGGAGACCGACTGGGCGACCGTGTCGCTCGTCTCGCGCGACGCCACCGGCTTCGGCGCGTCCGGGAAGGCGAGCGTCCTGATCGCCGCGAGCGCTTCCGTTGGCAACACGGGGGCAAGGGTCGAGCGCAAGTCCAAGACGGAGGTGCGTCTCCTGGACTGGGGGCATGCGCCGGTTCGTGCCGAGGGCGTGCCCGCCACGATTACGCTGCCTGCGTCGGCGGCGCGGACGACCTGTCGCGCTCTTGACGAACGCGGCGAACCAAAGGCGGACGTGCCCGTGACGGCCGACGCGGACGGCAATGCCGTAGTCTCGATCGGCCCCGCGTTCCGTACCGTGTGGTACGAGATTGCTATCAAGGGCAAGTAGGGATTCCCCGTCGCCGTTGCACGAATTATGTTATAATAGGCAGCGATGAGGCCCTTAGCGACAGATACGCACGACTTCCCTGCCATCCGCAGGGACGGCAAGATCTACGTCGACAAGACGATGTTCATCCATC
>Ga0265298_10010727_pt1 | contig 10802 bp, 4 predicted proteins | sample AusTroGonzalo_MG_3_FD_193486 | JGI IMG/M metagenome (GOLD analysis project Ga0265298, IMG submission 193486) | Bovine rumen microbial communities from tropical cattle in Woodstock, Queensland, Australia - Gonzalo_01 | ecosystem: Host-associated > Mammals > Digestive system > Stomach > Rumen ...
GCGCCCAACAACCGCACCATGCTTGGCGGAGTGCCACTTATAGTCGTTTGAAAGCGCGTCGCCACAGGGATCTACAGAATCATATCCGTCATCCTTGTCGTAGATGCCTACAGACTTGACTTTGAAGCCCAGCAATTCCAGCTTCTGATACAGAAGTATGCGATAGTTTGCCCCTGTATGTTCTGCGGTAAATCCTTCGGTTATCGAGTCGCCGTATGGCAATATCACAATCGGCTTGCGTGCCGCCTGAGTCGCGACATCGTCAACTCGCAGGTATATCGCTTTCGCGCCATATACGAGACGCGCCGAGAGCCCTTCCGCGAGCCCGTCCGTCACGAGCGTACCGACCTTGCCATATCCGGCGCATCTGGTCGTATATTTCTGTGCCGTCGTCCAGGTGGCGAGCGTGTAATATCCTTCCGACAACTCGGAGGCGTTCGTAACCGCAATGGTGCCGCCGGCGCTGAGCGTCCCGATGTTCGTGTACGTCCGTGTCGTACCCGCGGCAAAATTCCAGGTCGCGCCGTCGGCTATCGAAAGCGTGTCGCCTTCTTCCGGATTCGGGATGTAGCGAATCTGGTCTGGCGTGTAGTATCCATTGAACACGACGACTTTCTCGACCACGAAGCCGTCAAATGCAGACCAAGTGGAGTCTGCATTGGGCAAGCCGGAAGGTCCGCCAATGCCGATTGCCTGAATGAGATTGCAGGTGAATTCGATGTCGCCAGGCGCTGCAGTCGAACCGCCAGTCATGCTGTCAAGCGAATCGCCCACATAGACAAGCATGTCATTGTATTTGCGAGCACAGAGCAAATATCCTTCCCCCTCGTTAAGCGATGCCGCCGTGTTGAGCGCAACCCACTTGTTGTTGCCGCCGCTCCAGCTGCGGTTCACGGCAAGCGTCCTCGCGGACTGCGTATATGCGCCGACATCTATCTTGATGCTGTTGCTAAGCGTCTCGCCGAACGTCACGACAGGAGCGTTTACCGTAGCCGACGTCGCCCTGTACTTGACGAGCACCGTGACGTTTCCGCCGTTCGCCGTTCCGCTCACGTCGATCACCGCCGACGCGTCGCCGATGGTGAGCGTGCCGCCGAACGAATCGTCCTTGGCGGCAGTCGTGCCGCTGACGGAAAGCGTGCAATCGCCTTTCGTCGCGGTCTTGAAGTCGTTTACCCAGCTCGCGACAGGTTCTATCGCGTAGAGGTCGGAATCCTCGGGCTGGACCGCACCCTGCTCGGGGAATTTGTAGTTGGCGAGATCCTCAGCGTTCAAATACTCGTCAAGGAAGATGGCAACGTTCTTGATGACCATGCCCGCCCAAGGCTTCGCACCAGCGACTGTCGGACCGCCGATTCCGACAGACGTGATGTAGTGGTCGGCTCCCGTGAAACGGAGACCCGATTTCTCGCCGCCGGAAAGCGTCGAAAGCGACTCGCCCGTGTAAACTGCCGTGCCATGATCGTTCGGGTTAGCATTTGTCGCCCAGTTGGAGATGAGGATATACCCTTCCTGCGGCATCGTCTGCGCGGGAGTCGAGAAAGCATACGTTCCTGCTTGTACCGATGAGCCATTGTACCAATATCCGTCAAGCGCGGAAGACGCCGCCTGCGCCGCGCGCGCACCGAGGTCGTATGTCGAGAACATGGCGGCGGGGACCGCGTTCGCCGCCGGAGCGCCGCCGGACGGAACGGAATATTTCACGAGCATCGTCATCTTCTGATACGTCGCATCGGGCAGTGCGATCGTCGCGCCGAGCGTGGCGGAGTTGCCAATGACAATCTGCCCGAGCGCATTTGTCGTATTGCCGTTGAGCGCGAACTCAAATCCGCCGTGCGCGCTCCTGTCGTCGCCAAACTCGCCAGCGACCCAGACTGCCGTTGGCGCAGGCCCTGCATACGGCCACTCATAAGCATTCATCTCCGCGGCAGAAAGAACATTAGTGAAGATGGCAAGTCCTGTTATGGTCATTCCCTGCGCCGCCTCGACTCCATCTGCGGAAGCGTTTCTGCACATTCCACCAACCGCGAAGCCATGGATATCGCCGGCCTTGAGCGCGGTATTGTTCCACAATGCCGTCGTGGGCAACGGCTCGCCACTTCCTGCGACATACACGGACGTGCCGCCATCCCCCTTGTCATACACAAACGCGAGCACACCGGCAGAAGGCACTGTTCCTGTGCTGACGGGATCATAATCCGCATCGTTGTTGGCAGTTGTGGATGCATTCCAGAGCCCCTGGACAGTGCCACCTGTCAACAGTCGAATGCCGCACCTGTCGCGGGAATAATCGCTGTTGGCCGTTGTCGCAAAGAGCACACGCTTGTTGCTCGAAGAAGCCGCAAGATTTGTGTACTTGACGAGAACGGTGACGTAACCTTTTGCTGCGGCGAAATCGACAAGCAACCCCTGGTCGGCATGATCGATCGTGACGGAACTCATGTTCTCGCCGTGAGTCTGCTGACAATCCGTCAGCGTATATCCATCGACCGAAGAGCTGAAATTGCCATGCCAGACAGCCGCCGCAACGGGGCTCTCAACAACAGGCTCCTCAGGATCAACCGTACCCGCACTATGGGTAAGGCTGGCCGTGACATTGCGCAGCTTTGCATACGTTGAATCGCCAAACCAATATGGAGAAGTAACCGTAAATTCAATTGTATGTTCCGTGTCTCCAACTATGTTCACCTCCGCTGACTGCCAATTAGTGGTTCCATCCGAGATTGTCTTGACCTCGACACCGTCAACTTTCACCGTCAGCGTATCATTGAAGCCGACGAACAACTCATATTCAAAGCTCAACGTTCCTTCGCCTAAAACAGTCGTCGACAACGTAGAAGTGCCATTGTCTGCCCAAACATTTCCGCTTTGTGCGCCATCTCCCGTAGCGAACCACGCATGGCTATCAACCGTCCACGTAAGCTCTGTATTTCCAAGCGCCGTGGCGAGCGGAAGCATCGTATAGGACTTCGAAAGGACATCTCCTGCGTTGTCATTGGCGTCGTAGGAGCGCGCCTTTACAGTGGCTGCAGTCGTCAGCGAGAACGGCTCGGTATAGAGCGTGCCGTTGCTCTTGGTCGGCTCCGTACCGTCGGTCGTGTAATAGATGGTGAGGTTCTTGGAAAGCGGCGTGAGCGTGATTTTGTCCGATTTGCCGTTCACGACGCTGTCGCTGCCTTCCTTGGAGAACTTGACGCCCAAATGCCACCTGCTCGCATACTGGCAGTTGTCGATAAGCACCTGACGGTTGTTGTGCGTCGCATCGCCCATCGGAACGACCTTCGCCTTGTCCTCGGCACTCATCGCATCATATTGCGCCTGGTCATACACCGTAACTACGCCATCCGTCAGTTCCATGCCATACGGAACGGTTACATTAGAGAAATAGAGATTCGGCGAGCTGAAGTAAGGAACGATGTAGCTATAGCAGAAGACACCTTGAGGATAGCCTTCATATATGCCATCGGTGTTGTCAAAATATATATCGTTTTCCTGGTCGTCGGTCCAACCCATCAGTGCCTTTACTTCATCGCGGGTCATAAACACTCTGCCGCCCTGTCCATCCTCCTTGTAGAAGAAATGCTCAGGGTATCCCATCAACGTGGTGCCAAAATACGCCATTATATCGCGAGTAACGCTATAGCTACGAGGCAACATGGTCTCCTTGCCGTCAGGAAGCCTAAACTGAAGCGCCGCCGAATATGTGGCCGACTGAGGCCCCTGCTGCCTGTCCTGCGTATCGGAGTGTCCACAACCGAGCGTATGCGCAACTTCATGGGACAACACTTGGTGTCCGTTCGCAACACCCTGGATTTCGCGGGCGGCGGTCATGATCGAGCAAACGCTGAACGCGCTACCGGCGTAGTTGATGGCATATTCCGCGCCTGAACCGGTGTAAGGATGGCTGTTGCCAGTCAAGCCCGCATACGAGCCAGTGTTGATCAGCAGCACCACGACATCTGCGGCATTGTTGTAGCGATCCTGCAACATGCCGGCCCAGTCATCGCCGCGGTTGCCGCATAGCGCCTCCCATCCTTCAGTGTACCCTGTCGCAGGATTTATGTTGTCAACACCCGGGAGAAGCGTTGTTCCGGCAAGCTCGTAGGTGAAGTAGTCGGTCAGCCGCGAATTCGCCAGCACCGTATTCATGCGCGTCACGCAGCTCGCGGCAAATTCGTCGTAGTCTGCGCCGGCGTTGCTGATGTAGTCCATCGCCCCCTTGTCGAAAACCAGCTGCAGCCTTATGCGCGCTGGCGAATCCCCGGCGAACGCCGAAGAAACTCCCACGGCTACCGCAACAGATACGGAAAACGGAATCAGTTTTTTTAATCCAAGTTTAAGCATATGGCACCTCTCAATTGCTATTGCGCGTTTACAAAGTCATTCTGCCGTCACGGACCGCGCAGCTGCCTATTCGTCAGACAGCCGCACGCGGAAGAAGCTGGCGGTCTGGCCGGACGGGAGCGTCCAGTCGTTGCCGCTCTTCTCCAGCTCCACCGGCGACGTCCAGTCGTCCAGGGAAGAAGAGCCGATTACCATGACCGTGAAGTCCGTATGATCCTGCACGACAGGAGCGGTGGTGATGACGGGCTTGCCTGCCGCATCGAACGAAATGGACATGATGGCAAGCGTGCCGTCTGCAAGCCCTTCGCCAAACGTGTAGACGAAGGCATTCGCCAATCCGCCCCACATGGCCGGCTTCGCACCCCATTCCGCGTCTTCGCCCGTCAGCCCCTTCTCCTCTGCCCAGGTGGCAAAGCCGTCGACAGGGGTAAGGGTGCGCGTCTTGCCGTCTTGCGACGTTTCGTCGTGCAGACCGGTGTCGATGGTGACGTCATCGCATTCGCCGTCAACACCGGCGCCGATCGGATTGACGCAATCCGCTCCACAGGTCGCCTCGACGCAGTAGATGTCGGAGTCGATGTAGACACCCCAGCAATATCCTTCCCTTCCGGTTCCGATGCCGGCGGCCGAGTCTCCGCCCGTGGCATAGACAGCCCCGCCGTTGATTATGATTTCGCCACACTCCGACATGTTGAGGTTGTAGGAGCTTCCTGTTCCAATGCCGGCGGCGGAGTCTCCGCCCGTCGCGGTGATGGTACCGCCGTTGATGGTGATGTCGTCGCACGAACCCGCGTTGCCAGATCCGATACCGGGCCCCGCATTGCCGCCAACAGCATCAATGACGCCACCGTTGATCTCAATGTCGCCGCACGTGCCGCCGTTGCCGCTGCCGATGCCGGCGGCACCGCCGCCACCCACGGCGTCGACCGTGCCCCCATTGATCGTGATGTCGCCGCAGTAGTCGGAGCTTAGCCCGCTGCCGATTCCAGCGCCGAATCCTCCGCCCGTCGCGGATATGTAGCAGCCCTCGTCAGCGTCGATGACAATGTTGCCGCACGTTCCACAGCTGCCGCCGCCGATGCCCGCCGCCCCCAAGCTGCCGCCGCGCACCTCCAGTGCGCCGTCGCCCTTTATCGTAAGCGCATAGCCCTTAGGAACATAGATACCCGGGTACTCCGAGTTGAACGCCTTGACGACGCTCTCGCCCTCGAGGATGATCGTCGCGTCGCCTTCGCACGTCAATCCCGCCCACTTCGTGCTGCCCGTGGACGTGCCGTTGGTGTTGATGTTCGCGTCGCGGAGAGTCACCGTCGCGCCGTCGGCGATGGACACCTTGTAGTTGCCGCCGAGCGTGCCGGTGGCGGTCTGTCCGTTGCCGAGCGTAATGTCGCCGGACAACGAGGAAAGATAGACGATCGACTCGATGATGCGCGTCAATACACCCGACGTTTCCGTGACCACGTCGGCCATGCCGCTGGCCACGGTGACGGTGCCGCAGCTGCCGGAAAGCCCCGCGCCGATCGGATCGTCGCATTCGAGGCCGCAGATCGCGACGACGCGCGTTACGCCCGCGCCGACCGAGACGCTTCCGCAGCTTCCCTCATATGCGCCGCCGATGCCGGCGGAGCCGTACTTGCCGCTGGCGGTGACGGTGCCGCCGTTGATGGATATGCTGCCGCACGACCCCTTGTACGCCGAGCCAATGCCGGCGGAGCTGTCGCCGCCAATGGAATTCACGGTGCCGCCGTTGATGACGATGTTGCCGCAGGCCACCTGGTATCCGCCGCCGATGCCCGGCGCCCCCGCGCCCGTCGCGGTTATCGTCCCGCCGTCGATGACGATGTTGCCGCACGGCAGTTCCTCGCCGCCGCCGATGCCGGCGGCATAGCCGTGGCTGCTCGCCGAGAGCGCGCCCATCCCCTCGATCGTGAGCGTCTTGTTCGCCGGAACATGGATGCCGGGATAGCACCAGGCGAATCCGCAGACGTCGTTGCTGCCTTCGAGGACTATCGTCGCGTCGCCCAGGCAGGTGACGCCCGCCCAGGCGTAGTCTTCGTCGTCGCTTCCGTTGATGGTCACGTTGTTGAACCACACCTTCGCGCCGTCGGCGACGGAGATCTTGTAGTTGCCGCCTAGCGTGCCTGTCACAAAGTCTCCATCCTCAAGCACTAGGTCGCCCGCAAGCGCGGCAAGGTAGATGCCGGGCTTGATCGTGCGAGTAAGGACACCAGACGCTTCCACTATCGAATCGCGCAGGCTCCCGTCCACTGTGACGGTGCCGCAGCTGCCGGAAAGCCCCGCGCCCATGGGGTTGTCGCAGCCGCTTCCGCAGGACGCGACGACGCGCGTCACGCCAGCGCCGACCGAGACGCTTCCGCAGCTTCCCTCGTAGGCGCCGCCGATGCCGGCGGAGCCGTACTTGCCGCTGGCGGTGACGGTGCCGCCGTTGATGGATATGCTGCCGCACGACCCCTGGTACGCCGAGCCAATGCCGGCGGAGCTGTCGCCGCCTATGGAGACTACGGTGCCGCCGTTGATGACGATGTTGCCGCAGGACACCTGGTAGCCGCCGCCGATGCCCGGCGCCCCCGCGCCCGTCGCGGTTATCGTTCCGCCGTCGATGACGATGTTGCCGCAGGGCAGTTCCTCGCCGCCGCCGATGCCGGCGGCATAGCCGTGGCTGCTCGCCGAAAGCGAACCATTGCCCTCGATCGCGAGCGTCTTGTTCGCCGGAACATGGATGCCGGGATAGCACCAGGCGAATCCGCAGACGTCGTTGCTGCCTTCGAGGACTATCGTAGCGTCGCCCAGGCAGGTGACGCCCGCCCAGGCGTAGTCTTCGTCGTCGCTTCCGCTGATGGTCACGTTGTTGAACCACACCTTCGCGCCGTCGGCGACGGAGATCTTGTAGTTGCCGCCTAGCGTGCCCGTCAGGATCGTGCCGTTGGCGACCGTGGTGTTGGCGCCCACGGTCGAGAGGTCGAGCGTGGCCGCGAACGCGCCGGACACGATTCCAGCTGCCGCCGCTATGAGAGAGAGTAGCTTTTTCATGGCAAACAAGCCCCTTTCCGTTTCTTGATCACAACTTTGCGAACACAACCATTCGAGCTATTGCGACAAGGCAATGGCGCAAGCACATGGCACAGCCGCAATACCGCGAGGTGGATTACACAAATTAAGCCTGTTTCTCATGCTTCTATTATACCAAAACAAGCAAGAAACCGCACAGAAGAATTTGCCGACTGTCGCGCGGGCGGACATGTCGCCGTTGTGGTATAATACAGGCATGGAACAAACCGAAACGATGACACTGCGCCTTTCCAGACTGTCGGTCGACTGCATAATCGGCGACCTGCCGGAAGAGCGGGGCCGCGAGCAGCGGCTGCGCGTCGATGCGGAGCTGGAGGTGCCCTTCGCTGCGGCGCTCAGCGACGACCTGCGCGACACCGCCGACTACGCCGCGCTCGCCGGGCGCGTCCGCGAGGCGCTGGTCGCCGCTCGCTGCCGCATGATCGAGCGCGCCGCCAAAGTCGCGCTGGACGCATGCCTTGCGGACGCCAATGTCCTGCGCGCGCGCGTGCGCGTCACCAAATGCGGAGCCGTGCCGGGCCTGGAGTCCGCCGCCGCTGAACTTGCCGGAGGGAAATGACAATGGAAGAGCCAAGGGAATACGAGCTTGCAGGGATAGAGACGATTGCGCGCGGCGTTTGCGTGGTCGGCGGACGCCTTCTCCTCTGCCGCGCCAAGGGCGGAAAATCCTCCTATCTCCCAGGAGGGCACATAGAGTTCGGCGAAACCGGACGCGAGGCTCTCGTGCGCGAAATGGCGGAGGAGACAGGGCTGGCCGCGCAGACCGGACGCTTCCTGGGCGTCGTGGAGAACTCCTTCATGCAGCACGGCAAGCCACATGCGGAAATAAACCTCGTCTATGAAATGGCAATCCCCGACGGCGCCGAAGTTGTCGCAAAGGAGGACTGGATAGAGTTTCTCTGGTCGCCGCTGGACGCCCTGGACGCGGCAAATCTCCTCCCCGAGGCTTTCCGCGCCCTGTCCGCCTGGCCGTCCACCGCGTTTTCCGCCTGATCGGCGGTCATTCCACCCCTGCGGCGGCAAGGTCCTTCACAAGCGCCGTCCAGTCGTCGTTGGAGAGATCCTCGGCCCTTGCCGTGGACTGTATGACGTCCCTGAAAATGCTGCCCAGCTGCTTGCGGCGGTGCTCGAACGCCTGCTTGGTTATGCGGTGGAAAAGCGCGCGCTCCCTCTCTGAAAGCCCGGCGTTCCTGCCGTGGCGCAGAAGCGTCACCACCGACGAGCCGATCTCGGGACGCGGCCAGAAGCAGCTAGCCGCAACCTTGCGAACGATCTTCACGTCGTAGTCCAGCTGCGCCCACACGCCTGCGAGCCCGCGCGTCTTCGACCCCTCCCTCGCCGCAAGGCGCTCGGCCACCTCGGTCTGGACGAGAACCGTCATGGACGGAATCTCGCGACGCTGGACAAGCTCAAGCAGAATGCGCGTCCCGGCCTGGTACGGAAGGTTGGAGACCATGCAGGAAAAGGCGTGGGCGTTGCCGTCCGCCGCAATCCAGTCCAATGCGTCGCCCTCCACAACCGTGAGCCCTTCGGGATTGCCCAGCGCGTCCGCCAGCCTCGCCGCAAGCGGAGGGTCCTTCTCTATCGCCGTCACGCGTGCGCCGCGGGCGAGCATCTCCTCGGTGAGCACTCCGAGCCCGGGGCCGATCTCCAGCACGTCAAGCCCATCGGGGTCCCTCCCTGCGAAACCGGCGTCGACTATCGCGACGAGCGCGTTCCGGTCGATGAGGAAGTTCTGCCCGAGAACCTTGTTCGGATGGAATCCGTTCTCGATGCACCACGCCTTTACCTGGCTCGGACTCGTCAAGTTCATATTATTCGGTCCAGTATGCTTATGTAGTCCCACTCAGGGTTGTCGATCTTCCCCCGCGCCTTGAACTCGAGGAGGAGCTTCGTGAACGGCCACGTGACCGGATGGACGAGCTTGCCCATGAGCGATTCGTTCTTGAGGAACTGGACGCGGACGGTGAAGTCGAGGTCGTCCTTGGCGATGTCGTAGGAGCCCCATCCCTTGAGCGAGATGAGCCCGCCCTCGATGAATACGTTCTCCGTGCGGAGGACGCCGTTCGTGACCGTGAAGTCGGCGGAGGCGTCGGACTGGTTGACGATGTAGCTTACGCCCGGGACGCGCTCGGCGAGGAGCTTTGTCAGCCCCGCGAAGAGCTTCATCTGCGCGAGGTGCCCCTCATTTATCCTTACGGAGCCGGCGCCGCACAGCCTCTCCACGCCGTTCGTCGCGATCGGACCGTCGAACTCGCACCAGCCGTCCACGCGCCCGTCGCGGTCGCCCACGTCGAAGCCCAGGAAGTCCGCGATCTCGTCCAGCGTCCCCTCCTCGACCTTCGCCTTCATGCCGAAGGACATCCTGTCCGCGTCGTACTCCGGGAAGTCCAGCCGCGCCGATATGTCGTACTTCCCGCCCGCCTTTCCGCGCGCATCGACGCGCGTGAACTCCATGCCCTCGCCCTTCAGGCGGAAGTCCGCGTCCGCGTCCCTCAGCTGGAAGCCCATGAAGGAGCCCTTGGCGAGTCCGACGGAAAACGCGATGTCGTTGTGGCCGGAGTCCGCCACGCTCGTCCCGCTCGTGCCCTTGAGCGTGAGGACCGGCTTCGTGTCGCAGACGAGCATCGAAAGCGTGTCGGGCGTCAGGAAGCCCAGATCCGCCACAGCCAGCGCGTCCTTGAGCGACAGCTCGCTGCGCACGTCGTAGGCAAGGCGCACGACTTCGTTCGACATCGCAAGCGCGATGGAACCGCCCAGCTTCGCGCCTTCCGTGTCCGACGCGTACGGAAGGTCGACGTTCAGGTTCACGTTGCAGTTAGTTCCGCGCGTGTAGACCAGGAGGTCCAGGACGCCCTCGGCGCGGGACATCGGAACTCCGTTGTACCTGCCCATCGTCGGCTTCAGGTTGAGGACCATGTGGAAGTCGCCGTTGACGAGGTTCACGTCGAACTCGCCGTTCGCGGGAACAGGCTCCGGGATCTCGGTGAAGGCGTCCATGTACGGCAGGGCGGACGGCACGTCGAGCGCGACGATGAGCGGACGTATCTGCTCCGGCATGGCGAGTCCGCGCACGGCGGCGGTGACGGTCTGCGAGACGAGATCGACGCGCAGCGAGCCGTCCACCGTCAGGTCGCGTCCGTTCCACGGCAGCCTGACGCATATGTCGTCCACGATGATCCACTTCCCGCGCACGTTGACCTGCGCCGTGACGCGCGACGGGGCAAGCCCCAGTATCTCGGGATCCTCCAGGACGACGCTGAACTCGGGAAGGCGCGGAAACTCCGCCTCCACGCGCGAATTGCGCTCCCTGCACTCGCCGTGGTAGTAGGAGTCGGGAAGGCGCGGATACTTCGCGCCGACGATGC
>Ga0265298_10010728_pt1 | contig 10802 bp, 9 predicted proteins | sample AusTroGonzalo_MG_3_FD_193486 | JGI IMG/M metagenome (GOLD analysis project Ga0265298, IMG submission 193486) | Bovine rumen microbial communities from tropical cattle in Woodstock, Queensland, Australia - Gonzalo_01 | ecosystem: Host-associated > Mammals > Digestive system > Stomach > Rumen ...
ACAATGCGGTCGGCTTCGGCCGTAGCTTTGGTTCGGGCATCTTCGATAATCTGCTCGCTGGCCATGCGTGCGTTGCGCAACATTTCGTCGCGTTCCTGTTTGGCCTGCACAAGAAGCTCTTCGTTGTGTGCCTCAAGGTGTTTCATCTCTTCGCGAGCCTTGTCGGCGGCGGTAAGAGCGTCTTTTATAGCTATTTCACGGTCTATCAGCGATTTAAGTATTATAGGCCAACCGAATTTTGCCAAAATAAACACAAGAATGGCAAAAGTTAATGTTGTCCAAACTATTGTACCCAGTCCCGGGGTTATAAGTGAACTTGAAAGTAATGGAATGTTCATTTCGAATATATCTTTTTTATTTTACTTAACCTTATAAGTTTTTGAATTTCAAAATTTTCAGGGACTGCAACCAATCGTGGCAATCCCTGAAAAAATTTACCTTGGGTTTAAATACTGTTTTTCCCCTATGCTTTAAGAGAAATCAGCAAGCAAACCACGATGGCGAAGAAAGCAACACCTTCTACAAGAGCGGCGGCGATAATCATGTTGGAACGAATATCACCTGTTGCTTCGGGCTGGCGTGCAATGGATTCCATTGCGCTTTTACCGATGTTTCCGATACCAAGACCGGCACCGATGGTAGCCAAGCCTGCTCCAATTGCTGCTCCCATGTAACCAAGAGCAATGTCTAATAATACCAAAAGTGATGTCATAATAATTTAATTTAAAAATTTATACTTATGTTTTATCAGTTTTTTCGATTTACAAACGGCAAATATAACATTTTTTCGGCGTTTTTCGACGTTTTTATACGACATTTTTTTCTGTTTTTGATTAAATAGTTGGTTTTTAATGAATTATCCCCTCAAACATTATCATTAAATTGTTTTTAAAAAGTAATAAACCACGACCATAACAAAAGTTTTTTCGCTTTTTTGAGCTTCTTTTTGAAAAGAAATGTAACTTTGCAGAAACAAAAAATACAAATACAACAAATGCATCTGTTTTATATCAGCAATTTAGACAGTGATTTGGTAGAACTCCCAAAGGAGGAATCGCAACACTGCACACGGGTTTTGCGGCTTACCAACGGCGACGAGATACACCTTGCCGACGGCAATGGGCAGATGTGTCGCGCAAGCATTGTAAATGCCGACGGCAAAGCATGTTTGGTGCGCATTACAGACCGCCGGCACGAATATCAGAAACGCGACTACAGGCTACATATAGCAGTGGCACCCACAAAAAATCTCTCGCGCATGGAATGGTTTCTCGAAAAAGCCGTAGAAATAGGTATCGACGAACTTACGCCCCTTGTATGCGCACACTCCGAACGCGACACCTTAAAAGTAGAGCGATTGGAAAAAATTGCGGTTTCGGCTATGAAACAGTCGCTAAAAGCCTACAAACCAACTATTAACGAGCCTGTAAACATCAATAAATTCCTGCAAACACCTGACGACGGGCAAAAGTTTATAGCCTACTGCGACGGCGACACCCGAGTATCGCTTAAAGAGGCTTACACACCACATAGCAACGCTGTGGTGCTTATTGGTCCCGAAGGCGATTTTTCGGCAACGGAGATAGGGGCGGCATTTGCAGCGGGATATAAACCTATAACACTTGGAAACAGCAGATTACGTACTGAAACAGCGGCATTGGCCACTTGTTTTTTCATCAATTTTATGAACGAATAAAAAATTATTATGGAAGCAATGATACTTGCAGCGGGACTTGGCACACGTCTCCATCCTCTTACAAACGACAGGCCAAAGGCTTTGGTAGAAGTGAACGGAATCACACTTTTGGAACATAATTTAAGACGACTTATCGGCTTTGGTTTCAATAAGATAGTGATAAATGTGCATCATTTTCCCGACATGGTGATGGATTTTGTGAGGTCAGGTAATTTCGATGCTGAAATTTTGTTTTCCGACGAGCGGGAACAACTTTTAGACACGGGTGGGGCTTTGAAAAAAGCCGCACCGCTGTTTTCGGGCAAGGAGCCAGTATTGATACACAACGTGGATGTACTTTCAACTCTCGATTTAGGCGATATTTACCGTAAACATCTTGAAACAAATGCTTTGGCTACGCTGTTGGTAAGCAAACGCGACACAGCCCGGCAGCTGCTTTTCAATGATAATAAAGAACTGGTGGGATGGGAAAACCTGTACACTGGCGAGGTGTTACTCAACAGGTCAATTACCGAAGTGCCCGACAATCTGGCTTTCAGCGGAATACATATAGTAAACCCCGATTTGTTCGATATGCTGCCCGAAACAAGCCCCTATTCCATCATTCCCGAATATCTGAAAATCGGCAAAGATAACAAAATCCTTGCTTTCAAGCACTTGGCCGAAGAATGGTTGGATGTGGGAAAACCTGAAACACTGAAACAGGCCGATTATTTTATAAAAAACATAAAATAAGCCCCTTACTATGAATTACTTTTTGCAGGACATCGCCGAAAAAATAATACAAAATCCATGTTATCAGTCAGATAAAAGCATTATAGTGTTTCCTAATCGCAGAGCTGGCATTTTTCTGCGCAAATATCTGAAAACAAGCGATAAAACCTTTTTCATGCCTCAGATAATGGGTATGGACGATTTTGTGTCGCAAACAAGTGGCATGGGAATTGTAAAAAACGAATTCCTGCTTTTCGAACTATTCCGTATCCACAAAGAGATAAGCAAAACCACAAACAACGACAAATACCAGACTTTTGAGGATTTTATACCATTTGCCGACATGCTATTGAAGGATTTTTCGGACGTTGATTTGCACTTGGCGGACGCAAAACAGATTTTCACACTCCTTTACAACGAAAAGCAAATTGGCGAATGGGACATCTCAAATCCCGACCAACTATCTGAGTTTCAACAGAAATATTTGGCTTTCTACGAATCGCTGTACGACTACTACACCAAACTACAGGAACGACTCAAGGAGGCAAACAAGGCATACAGTGCCATGCTTTACCGAAATGTAGCTGAAAACATTGATTTCTACGCAGATACATTGAAATGGAATAAAATTCTGTTCGTGGGCTTCTGCGAAATTTCGCAAAGTGAGTACAAAATAATTGACTCCCTGAAACGTCGTGGCATAGCAGAATTTGAAGCGGATATCGACAAATATTACATGGAAAACGGACATGAGGCAGGACTTATGCCACGTCGCAATGCAAGTCTTTGGAAAAAAGATGGTTACGAACTTCCAGAATATTTCAAAGAGGAAAAAAGAAATTTCAAATTAGTAAGTTGTCCGGAAAACACCCTGCAGAGCGAATATGTGGGCAATTTGCTCAAAAAACTCACTGATACACAAGACAATACCGAAAATACAGTGATTGTGCTCGCCGACGAAAATTTGCTTATTCCAACACTAAACGGGATTCCGCAATGCGTTGATAAAATCAACATAACTATGGGATTTCCATACACTTACACACTTACTCACAACCTTCTGCTATGTCTTTTGGATATGTACGAAAACCGGCAACAGGACGAGTTTTACGTAAAATCACTCATACAATTTCTGTCGCACTCCATAATGGAGAAAAACCTCGGAATCAGTAATTTACGAAACAGATTGACAGAACGGTTCTCAAAAGAGAAACGGTTTTATATAGATGGAGAAAACATTCTGGAAATAATACCCGAGATACGAAACTGCGGTTTCGAGTTTCTGTTCAGCAAAAAGGACATACAGCCCGAAGAACTTATCGAAATATACAAAACACTGGCTCTCAAAACATACCCGAACTGCACCACATTCCGCGAACGTATCTCCACCGCCGCTTCGTATGAGATTTTCGACCATTTTGCCGAACTTCAGCAGGAGTACCGTTTTGCCGAAACAATAAACATTTTGCGAAAAATATACCAACGAATTGCGGTATGCATACAGCTTTCTTTCAAAGGAGAACCTCTTGAGGGACTGCAGATTATGGGACTACAGGAAACAAAAAATATCGATTTCCGAAACATTATTTTAGTTTCGTGCAACGAAGGCGTTGTGCCAAAGGGCAATTCACATAACTCTTTGATTCCATACAACATACGGCAAAACTTCGAAATGTTCACCTACCGCGACCGCGACGCCGCAGATGCATACAACTTTTACCGGATGTTGCAACGTGCCGAAAATGTGCACTTTATATACCAAACAGATGTGGAAGGCGGAGGAAAGGGCGAACCAAGCCGTTTCCTTACACAAATAAAAAAAGAACTTGCACGCAAATACCCAAATATAACACTGCACGAAGAAACCGTATCTATAAACCAAAAAACTGATTCCAAGCCTATTACGTTATCAAAAGCAAAAGATGAACGGGTTATGGAATCACTTGCCGAAATGGCGGCAACAGGATATGGTTTTTCGCCGTCGGCACTCAACAAATACCGTCATTGCACACTAAGTTATTATTACGAAGTGATTCTCGGAATAACACCATCGGCAGAATTGGAAGAAGATATTGATAATTCGGAACTCGGCACACAAATCCATGCAATTCTGCAACAGATTTTCGGCAGATTTCTCAACTCCGACATAAATGTTTCGGAACTTCCAACAGGCAAAGAACTTACGGACATTATAGAACAGCATTTCGACGAAAATATATTCAAAAACCACCGAAACCGCTCAGGCGAGAACTATTTTATGCTTTCGGTGGCAAAAACACAAATACAACATTTTATAAAACAACAAATTGAGTTTTTGAACAAGCATTCGGGCCAAATTGTGTGCCTTGAAGAGGATTTGAAATACAAACTTCATGTCACCAATAATTTAGACGTTGTTCTGCACGGCATTGCCGACCGAATTGAATATGTAGATGGAATACTACGTATATGCGACTACAAATCTGGCAAGGTTGAGGACTCTGACCTCGCAATTTACGGAGATTTCTTCGAAAGTGAAAATCCTTTTGTGAACAAAAAAATAAGCGACAAATGGTTTCAGGTGATGTACTACGCTTGGCTATACCATAAAAATCATGGAACCGGCCAATTAGAAGCGGGAATATTCCCCTTACAAAATCTCGGCAAATTTTTCATAAAAGCCTCAGCTGTAGGTGAAAACACCGTATTTGGCGAAAAAGAAATGAATAGGTTCGAAAAATACCTTATCGTATTGTTGTCGGAACTTTTCGACAAAGAAACCGATTTTGTACAAACCACAGACAGCAAAAATTGCAGCAAATGCCACTTCAAAAACCTGTGCGGAAAGGACATAAAAACGTTCTGACACAGCAAAAAACACATACAAAAACTTCAATTAACATTTTTTTGTTAAAAATGTATTCCGCACATAGTACCTAAACAAATATAAAACACGTATTTTTGCAAATGTACTTAAAAAGACATATTACATACAAAAAACTGATTATAAACAACATAACCTAATGAATCCCCTGAAAAAACTACTTGGAGACACGGCAATTTACGGGTTGAGCAGCATAATAGGACGTTTTCTAAACTATCTTTTGGTGCCTCTTTACACCTATAAAATAGCTGCGGAAAGCGGTGGTTACGGAGTGGTTACAAACATATACGCCTACACAGGTTTACTACTTGTATTGCTCACTTTCGGTATGGAAACCACTTTTTTCCGTTTCTCCAACAAAGAAAACATCAATCCCGACAGAACTTTTTCTACATCGCTGCTGACTGTGGGGGGTGTGGCACTGTTTTTTGTAATACTTACAACAATATTCATAACACCCATTTGCAATGTCTTAAACTACACCGCACATCCGGAATATATTGAGATTATGTCTATTGTGGTTGCTTTGGACGCTTTTCAGGCAATACTTTTCTCGCGTCTGCGATACGAAAAACGTGCCATAAAATTTGCCGCTCTAAAATTACTTTTCATCGTACTGAACATTGGATTGAACCTATTCGTCTTCCTTGTCGCTCCAAGCATATATCAGCGATATCCCACGCTGATGGGCTGGTACAATCCTGATTATCAGGTGGGTTACATATTTATGGTGAACCTTATATGCACCACTCTTGTTACTTTCGGTTTTATTCCCGAACTTAAACTTATACGCAACGGTATGGATTTCGGACTACTGAAAAAAATGCTGAAATACACTTGGCCGCTGTTGCTTTTGGGACTTGCTGGCATACTTAACCAAGTGGCGGACAAGATATGCTACCGATACATAGTTCCCGGACAGGAAGGCGAAGTACAGCTCGGCATATACGGCGCATGTGTGAAGATAGCAATGATAATGGCCATGATAACACAGGCTTTCCGCTACGCATACGAGCCTTTTGTATTCGGAAACGACAAAGACAAAAACAGCAAGGATGTACAGGCTGTGGTGATGAAATATTTCGTAATCTTCACTATGGTAGCATTCTTGGCAGTGATGATGTATATGGACATTTTCAAACACATCATAAACCAAAGCTATTGGGAAGGGCTTAAAGTTGTACCAATTGTAATGATGGCCGAGGTGTTTATGGGAATTTACTTCAATCTGTCGTTTTGGTACAAACTTATAGACAAGACTTGGTGGGGAGCTATTTTCTCAGGCATAGGCTGTACGGTGCTACTGGCAATAAACTTTATTTTTGTACCGAAATTCGGTTATATGGCCTGCGCTTGGGGCGGATTTGCAGGATATGGTATCTGCATGGTTCTGTCGTACTTGGTGGGACAAAAAAAAGCCCCTGTGCCTTACGAGGTGGGCAAAATTTTGTTGTATATGGCACTTGCCGTGGGATTGTATCTTATAAGCACTCTAACACAAGTAGAAAATACATTAATCGGTCTGGTAATAAACACTTTGTACATAATAGTGTTCGCGATTGCGGCCTACTTTTTGGATTTGAGAAAAGAAATAAATATCAATAAATTTTTTAACTACTTAAAACATTAAAATTATGAGCGCAAAAAACTTTTTACAAGAATTTAAGGAATTCGCATTGAAAGGCAATGTATTCGACATGGCTGTAGGTGTAATCATCGGCGGAGCTTTCGGAAAAATCGTGTCGTCGTTGGTTGCGGACATTTTCATGCCGTTGATTTCGTTGGCAGTTGGCGGTGTAGATTTCACCAACTGGTTTATACAACTGGGTGGAAGAGATCACATCTACGACACTCTGGCACAAGCACAGGAGGCCGGTGTGGCAGTGTTAAGCTACGGAAATTTCATTCAGGTAACGTTTGACTTTATTATCGTAGCTTTGTGTATCTTTCTTGTTATCAAGCTAATGATGAAAGCTACGTCGTTGGCCAAGAAACAGAAAGAAGAGGAAGAGGCGGCAGCCCCTGCTCCCGAACCCACAAAAGAGGAACTCCTCCTCACCGAAATCCGCGACCTGCTGAAAGAACAGAACAAATAAAAAACAACGGAATTCAAACATAAAAAGGCAGGCATTTGGCCTGCCTTTTTCGTTCAACTATCATAGAACTATGATTTACAAAACAAAGAAATTACTATATCATGGTATTCTGTCAATGTTGTCGCGACGACAATAAACAAGTACTATGGGCAGCGATAGAATCGAGGGTACTATGATTGCGGAAATAGCTGTCCATATCCAGAACGAATGTCCGCGACTGTGAGCTATGTGTCCGCAAATTAGGGCTACCGCCAGTTGCACGACGACTACGGCAACAAGTATTATCACGTCTTCCATTATACTTGTTTTTTGTTTTGTATTTTTCCATAATCGGCGCTGTCCTCGGCGGCCTGTGGCAGTGCGTAGGGAGTGTCGGCGTTGTAGCTTCGCACTTTGGTTTTATGGATGTCGAGGAAATGCTGGTTGAGCAACAGCTCCACCTCGCGCATGGTATGCTCTATCTTTTTGGACGTAAGCTGGCACTCCCACACTACTATCACCTGCCAGCCGTTTTCGCTAAGGATCTGGTAGTTGCGGCGGTCGCGCTCCTGATTGCGCCGGATTTTGGCAACCCAGAAATCGCGGTTGGTGTGAGGTAGCTTGCAGCAAGGGGAATCCTCAATCCCATTAATCTCGATACGAAATGCATTGTTGTTTTTATCCTGCTCGCTGAAGCTCGCGAAATCTTGAAAATCTTGTGGATTAACTATTAACTCTAAATTCTTAACTCTAAACTCAATTCCGTGTCCGTGCCAAAAACAGCCGTTTACGAAAATGGCGGTGCGGTATGGCCGCATAACAATGTCGGGACTGCCGGGGACACTCCTTACGTTGAGACGATAGCGGTAGCCATGACTCCACAGCCACTTGCGCACCTTGAGCTCTGGCTTGGTGTCCTTGCTACGTATCCGCGACATGCAGCGGTGGCGTTGGGATGAAGACATTGTGTCGGACATGGTAGATTATAGTTTATAGTTTACAGTTTATGATTAATAGTTTGTTATTTAGAGTGTTATTGCTCGAAAACAGCAAAATAAATTGCAGACTTTCGGGCTATAAGTCGGAAAAAATATGCATTTACGCCCAAAAGTATGCATAAAAAAAGAATGATAATAGTCATCTTTTTTGCTGATAACGTGCGACATATAATGATTTAAGCATAATATAGCATTATTCACTATCATAGTCTTGGACCAAACAAATCTTTTAAAGTAACAACATTTTGAAAGACATGGCTATGCTGGTTGTTTGCCAGGCCATAGGTAGTTACAAGCACGGGGTGAATTGCCATACTCACATTCTCGGCATCGCGGAAAGCTCTTGCACGTCGTTCGATGTCCTCGGCATCTTTCTTTTTCATGGTGTAGCGGCTGTCGTAGAATTTCATCTCGCACACATTAATCACCTTGTCGGCACGTTTGATTATGAGGTCTATTTGTGCCTTTTCCGCTGCATAGGACGGCGTTGTCCAAGAAAATACCGATGTTATAACTCCCGAAATGCCAAGTGCTTGCTCTATCTGCCGATGATGATTGAGGCAAAGTTGCTCAAAAGCAAGTCCCGCCCATGTGTCGTGACGGTGGGTGCCGATCTGATATTGCCAGAAAGGCTTGTCGTTGGGGGCGTTTTTGCGGATAAACCTAAAATAGAACAGCGTAAAGGGGTCGGTGAGTTGATACAGCGACAGGCGCTCCTTGTTGCCATAGCCGTTGTAACGACGGATGAAGTCGCAGTTTACGAGGTCGTCGAGGATAGTGGAGAAATGGCCGTTGTTGGCGAGTTTTGTGGCGTCGAGAATCTCCTGCCGTGTAAGTCCTTTGTTCTTCTTGGCCAACGCCTCCACAACCTTTATGTAGTTGTCCGATTTTTCGAAAAGAGAGGCATACAGAGCATCGAACTCGCCGGAAAGCCTGCCCTTGTCGGCGAAAAACATCTCATCGACATTTTGCGCAAGGCCCGCTCCTCGGCGCAGATTTTTGAGATAAAAAGGAATGCCGCCCATAACCATATAGCACTCAGCAATTTCCTTGTCGCTCATTGCAAGCCCGCGACTTGAAATATACTCCTTGCATTCTGCCAAAGAAAAGGGATGCAGGTACAGTTTCTGCGTAACGCGATTGTGCAGTCCGCCTTTGTTCTTAAGTATCTTTCTTGTAATCCACGATGTGGCTGAGCCACAGATGATAAGCACTATGTCGGATTGCGTTCCGGCCCAATCGTTCCAGAAATGTTCGAGAGCGGAAACAAGATTGCCGCCACGGGAATCCATCCACGGAAGCTCGTCGATGAAAACCACTTTTTTGCCTTTCTTTTTACTGCTTTCCAACAGGCAACGCAAACTGTTGAAAGCCTCGTACCACGTGCGCGGCTTTGTGTATCGCTGTCCGCCGCCGTAGCGGTTGAGGGCATCGGTGAAATTGGACAGCTGTTCGCGCTTGCTCTTTTTTGCCAGCCCAGTAAGTTTGAAAGCAAAACGGTCGTTGAAATATTTGTTCACCAAAAAAGTCTTGCCTACTCTTCGACGTCCATACACTACGACAAACTCAGGCTCCCGCGACTCAACAATCTGATTGAGAAGCTCCTGTTCTTTTCCACGACCGACTAACATATCTGTTTTCTTAGCCATTTTTTCAGCTTTTTGCACTGCAAAGGTACGAAAAAAAGTTGAAAATTGAGATTTGAAAGCTGAAATTAGATATATATATTTATAATTTAGATATTTACAATGGGTGATATGCTCAAAACAAGGGCAAAAAATTGCATACTTCAGGGCTATAACTCGATTTTTTTTTCGCTTTACGCCCTAAAGTTTGAAATTTTGTATTTTTTTTAGTTGAAAATCCGTGCTAGCCTTAGAAAATATCAGGAACCGCAGAATTAGTTCGGATTTCGGAATAGGGACGCAATGCCTATGTCCACCATTAAAAACAACATTTCACGCCTTCATAATTCACAGACGACTAATCACAATTCAACAATTAAACACTCAACAACCTTTAGCTCACTGCTAAAAACAGTAATTAAACAAGCACTCACTCTTTCAAAGATCATAAAAATTTAGTGTCTTTGCAAACTGATTTGACGACTTTGTTTAACATAAAAAACACTTTTTAAACATGAGAAAAACGGCATGTTTTATACTTTTGATTTTCGTTTCCACACTGGGATTTTCGCAGATAAAACTTGATTTTTCGGCTACGCCCAAGGGTCAGTCCAAGGGTTATTGCATTAGCGGATTGACGGCCGAAAGCGCCTTTTTCCTCTCCACCTACCGCACTGCTAACGACGCCGACGCCGACGCCGCTTCGCGCAAAGCCGCACAGCAACGTCTCGTAAGTCGCTACGGTGTGATGCAAGGCAATGTGGGTGCAATCCTCACCCTCGCCAACGGCCGTTCCGCCGAGGAGCTGGCCCGATACGGCGTCGTTACCGC
>Ga0265298_10010729_pt1 | contig 10801 bp, 6 predicted proteins | sample AusTroGonzalo_MG_3_FD_193486 | JGI IMG/M metagenome (GOLD analysis project Ga0265298, IMG submission 193486) | Bovine rumen microbial communities from tropical cattle in Woodstock, Queensland, Australia - Gonzalo_01 | ecosystem: Host-associated > Mammals > Digestive system > Stomach > Rumen ...
CGTCGCTGCTCTCGAGCAGGGTGCCAAGTACGAAGAGCTGCAAGGTACCATCCAGAACGACATCCTGAAGGAGTTCATGGTGCGTAACACCTATATCTATCCACCTGAGTTCTCGATGCGCATCATCGCCGACATCTTCGAGTTCACCTCGCAGAACATGCCGAAGTTCAACAGCATCTCCATCTCGGGTTATCACATGCAGGAAGCCGGTGCCACCTCCGACATCGAGATGGCCTACACGCTGGCCGACGGTTGGGACTACCTCCGCACTGGTGTGAAAGCTGGCTTGGACATCGACGCCTTCGCACCGCGTCTGTCCTTCTTCTGGTGCTCAGGCATGAACCACTTCATGGAGATCGCCAAGATGCGTGCCGCCCGTATGCTGTGGGCTAAGATCGTACGCACCTTCAACCCGAAGAATGCCAAGTCATTGGCTTTGCGTACCCACACGCAGACCTCGGGCTGGTCGCTCACCGAGCAAGACCCGTTCAACAACGTGGCCCGTACCTGCATCGAGGCCATGGGTGCCGCCCTGGGTCACACCCAGTCGCTGCACACTAACGCCTTGGACGAAGCCATCGCACTGCCGACCGACTTCAGTGCCCGTATCGCCCGTAACACCCAGATTTACATCCAGGAAGAGACCAACGTCTGTCGTGTCGTCGACCCATGGGCAGGTTCCTACTATGTGGAGAGCCTCACCCGCGACCTCTACGAGCGTGCTTGGGGCCATATTCAAGAGGTGGAAGCCATGGGTGGCATGGCCAAGGCCATCGACACCGGCCTTCCGAAGATGCGTATTGAGGAAGCCGCTGCCCGCAAGCAGGCCAAGATCGACTCGGGTCGCGAGACCATCGTTGGCATCAACAAGTACCGCCTTGACCACGAAGACCCGATTGAGACTTTGGAGGTGGACAACACCGCTGTGCGTGAGTCGCAGATCAAGCGTTTGAAGGAACTCCGCGCCAACCGCAACGAGGCCGACGTGCAGCGTTGCTTGGAGGCCATCACCAAGTGTGCCGAGACGAAGGAAGGCAACCTGCTGGCATTGGCCATCGAGGCTGCCAAGTGCCGCGCCACCTTGGGTGAGATTTCCATGGCTTGCGAGAAGGTCGCAGGTCGTTATAAGGCTGTCATCCGTTCAATCTCAGGAGTATATTCTATGGAAACGAAAAACGATGCAAGATTTGCCGAGGCTGTGGCCAAGGCCGACGAGTTCGCCAAGATGGAGGGCCGTCGTCCGCGTATCATGATTGCCAAGATGGGTCAGGACGGTCACGACCGTGGCGCCAAGGTGGTGGCTACCGGTTATGCCGACATCGGCTTCGACGTCGACGTGGGCCCGCTGTTCCAGACACCCGCCGAGGCTGCCAAGCAAGCCGTTGAGAACGACGTCCATATTTTGGGCGTGAGTTCGCTGGCTGCTGGTCACAAGACCCTCGTGCCGCAAGTCATCGCCGAGTTGGAAAAGCTGGGTCGTCCCGACATCATGGTCACCGTAGGTGGCGTGATTCCCGCTCAGGACTACCAGTTCCTCTACGACGCCGGTGCCGTGGCTATCTTTGGTCCTGGCACGGTCATCAGCGATTCGGCCATCAAGATGCTGGATCTGCTGATTGAGGCTAGGAAACAATAAATCAATCGAATAAAAATTGTAGAGACGGTGTGACACCGTCTCTACATGTTTAACAAAAAAACCGAAACATATGACTGGATTCATTTCTGCTCTACTTAAACAGCGCCGTGAAGCGAAAAAAGCCGAACCGCATTCCAACGGCAGGCTTAGGGAAATCATCGCTATCTTGAGAAAGTACGATTATGCTGAAGGCTTCACGCCCGAAATCATAGTGAATATCCTGGAAGATCTGGGACCGACCTTTGTGAAACTCGGACAGATTGCCTCACAGCAGACCGAGTACATGCCCGATGAATACATCGAGGCACTTGCAAAGTTGCGCTCGAAAGTGGCTCCCATGGACATGGAGACCGTTCATGCCCAAATCGAGAAGTATTTAGGTAAGCCTGTGAACGAGCTTTTCGCCTCCTTCGACGAAAAAGCCCTTGGGTCTGCTTCCATCGCACAGGTGCACAAGGCGAAGCTGCACGACGGTACCGTTGTGGCCGTCAAGGTTCGCCGTCCAGGTGTCGTTGAAACCGTTGCACGCGACTTTGCGCTTATCGAGAAAATCCTCGACAAGTTCGTCAAGGGAAATGTGGGTGGTATCGACATCAAGGCTCTGATTTCGGAACTTGAGAAAACCTCGAAGATTGAACTTGACCTTACCAACGAGGCCAATTATCTCGATCGTTTCTATAACAACAACCTCGGACGCGAGAAAGTCATCAGCCCCAAATGCTACCGCGAACTCACCTGTGAGGCCGTCCTCACCGAGGACTTCGTCACGGGTACTGAGGTCAGCAATACCGATTACCTCGCCACGCTCAGCGAAGACGAGCGTGAACGCCTCGCTGCGCTGATTGCGGACAACTTCTCCACACAGGTTCTCGTTGATGGTTTCTATCACGCCGACCCGCATTCGGGCAACGTATTCATCAAGGAACCGATGCCTTGCGAGCAGGAAGCAAAAGCTGAGGTGGCTGAACCAGTCGCTGAGCCTGTGGAAGGCGAAGAAAACGCTGAGGAAAAGGCCGAGGAGAAGAAAATCCCGCTGCCGGAACACAGCATCGAGTGGATCGACTTTGGCATGATGGGCACGCTGACCCAGAAGCAGCGCCAGACCCTCATCGACATCGTCACCAATGTGGTGATGCACGACGCGTACAGCCTCAAGCGCATCCTGATGACCGTTGCGGAGCCATTGGGTGACATTAATCACGGCGAGATTCTCGGACTGTGCGAGGACATGTGCAACCAATTCTCAGGAACGGATTTCGGCGACTTCCAATTGGGCGACCTGCTGACCACCGTTCTCGATGCGCTCCAGAACGGCAATTACAAGGTGGATCCCTTCCTCACCAACCTTTCGCGCGGTGTCATCGCTATCGAGGGAACCGTCAAGACGCTCAGCACCAAGGTGAATATCCTGAATTATTTCACTACCAAGGTCAACTTAGGGTCAGGCTTCAATCTCAACCTTGAACATCCTGAGGAGATGAATCCGGAGATTGCCTTGAAGCTGGTGCAACTCTTCAAGGGTGTCACCGACTCGTCGGTCAAGACCGCCGAGACGCTTGACATGCTGCAAAAGGACCAGATCAAAATCCCCACGTCATTCAGCTTCGAAGAAAAGACCCTCGAAACGGTCAACCGCCTCACGAGTTATGCGGTCCGCGCACTCATCATCGTCGCGCTGATTATCGGTTCCACCTTGCTGTGCACGGTTTCTCCCTTAGCCGATGACCACATGACTGGCGCAATTGTCTTCAGGGGAGTAGGCATCGCTGGATACATTGTGAGCCTATTCTTCGCGCAACGTCTATACAGAAACATGATAAAGGGCAAATAACCCCTTTGGTTGATGAAAAACGAAAAAAGGCATCCCAATCGGATGCCTTTTTTACATTCATAAAATACTCGGAATCATCTTCCAAAGAGGCTGCCCAAGCCGCCAAGGATGTCGGGTTTGCCATCGCCGTCCTTGTCCTGCATGGCTGCACCAAGAATGCTGCCCAAGCCGCCCGCATTGCTGCTGGCGTTGCCGTTGGAGGCATTCAGAATGGCACCCAGCATACCGGCGAGGCCGGCTGCATTCATGGCGTTGTTTTGCTGGTTCTTGCCAAGAAGGGCAAGCAAGCTCGGAGCGATGGAAGCGAGGATGTTGGTCACTTGGTTGCTGGCCACGCCCGTTGACTTGGAGAGGCCGCCAATCACGTTCGACAGGTTGCCGCCGAAGATGTGGCCCAGAATCTTGGAACCATCGACGAGGTCGGCACCCTTCAGGTTGCTGACGATGTTGCCCGCGTTGCCGGCATGGTCGCCGAGAGCCTTGATCAAGGAAGCGGCACCGCCTTCAGTGGTGGCATTTTTCTGCATGGCACCCAACAACATAGGCAGGGCGCTGGTGATGACCGAAGACACTTGCTTCGAATCGATTTTGAGATTTTCAGAGATGGCATCGACGGCATCATTGCCTGTCAAAGCACCCAAAACGTTAATTAAACTCATAGTGTTGTATTTAAGGGTTAAGAGATCTTTCAAATTGCACGGGAAAAGGCAAGTCGATGGATGAGGACCAATGCGCCCCCACCAAACCATAACCGCCGTCCACATTGGAATAGGTTTGTACCGGCTCGGCAAAGAACTGCATGAGTTCGTCGTCTTGTTCGCAAGTGTTCAGATAGTAGTAGTATTCCTTGCTGACATGTTCCAGCTTAATGGGCATGTGGAAGAAGTCGGGGTCGGGGTCCCTCAATATGGAAATCCAGACGGACACCGGCAACTTGATTTGGTATGACTTGCCGTCAAAGAGCAGGTCGGTGAACAAGCCTTTTGAGGTGGGAAGGTAACCGCCCGCGATATCCGTATCAATGTTTTCGAAAACAGGGTCATTATAGGATGCGAGGAAATAGAAAGTGTTTCCCGTTTCAAAATCGTTGTACGAGCCATCTATCTCTATTTTAAAATAATCTGTATGGCCAGGATTGGGGTCGGTGATTTCTATGACAACCTCCAATTCGGCATCAATACTCAAAGTACCCTCTTCATCTTCGTCATAGCTATACGAATAAACGTCCCACGAGGTGGTGTCTACGCTGATTAAGCGCCAAGCTGTTTCCTTGGGCACCGGACTGGACTCGCCTGCCACATCGTCGAAGCCATTGGCCGAGGCCGTCACCTTGACGACATCGCCTTCAGCAACGCAATAAGGATGGGTGAAAACCTTGACGAGATGATAAATACCCATGTCGGGAAGGTATCCGTTATGGTAGTCATAGAGCGTGTCGTAATGCGGTGTCATTTCGCCGATGCGGTTGCCATTCACATAGAGCGTAGCCGCAAGGTCGTCGGGAGCCATGGTGTCTTCATCGCTGTCGAGGAAGAAATAGCTCTTGGTAATGTAGGCGCTGACGGGCTGCCCAGGTTCCACAAGGCTGCCGATGACCAATTTTGGGTCGAGTTGCTCACCCTTGAATTCGATTTCCTTTTCGCATGACACAAGCAGTGCCAAGCCAAGTATGGATAAGAGGATTTTTTTCATTTTGCTTCAGAATTTAAGACCATAACTGATGGAAGGGATGATGGGGAAGATGCTGACTTGCATCAGGACTTTCCTTTCTTGTCCAATTTTCTCATCATACACATAATTCGTGTAGACGAGGAAGGGATTTTGGTGGTTGTAGACGTTGTAGATGCTGAAGTTCAGGGTGCCCGTGCTGTGCTTGAACTGATGGTGGAGGTTCATGCCAAGGTCGAGGCGGTGGTAGTTGCCCATGCGGAAGTTGTTGCGTTCCAGGGCGTGGATTTGCGTCATGTAGCCGTATTCATTGGGGAAGGTCTCGTAAATTTGCGTTCCAAGGGTACCGCAGTTGCCGCTGCAGAAGACCCAAGTGGCACTGAGGTCGAACTTTTCGCTGAACCTGTGATTTACAGTGATGCTCACGTCGTGACGACGGTCGTATTTGGCGGGAAACACCTTGCCGTTGTTGATCATCTGGCCTTCGCGGTCAAACAGACGCTTGGCGTGCGCCCAGGTGTAGCCCACCCAGCCGGTGGTTTTGCCGAAGGAACGTTGCACGAGGAACTCCACGCCGTAGGCCCAGCCTTTGCCCATGCAAACCTTGTCTTCCCATGTCTCGCTGGAGCCATAGAACGAGGCGCCATCCTTGTATTCCAAAAGGTTGTTCATGCTTTTATAGTAACCTTCAATAGAGATGTCGAACAAGCGCGGCAACTCGTAGAACGCACCCAACGACACCTGATGGGCGTTCATCGGGACGATTTTCGCCGTGACGGGCACCCAAAGGTCGGTGGGCAGGCTCAGGCTGCTGTTGGAGAGCAGGTGGACATATTGCGTCATGTAGGCATAGCCCGCCTTGAGCGACAAGTTAGAAGCCAACATGATGCTAGTGCTCAAGCGCGGCTGCACGCTTTGATAGGTCTTACCCTCAACGGTGAAGGTGGAATAATGCAAACCCGCGTTGACGCGGAAGATGTCGCCAAAGGTCATGTTGTCCTCGGCATAGAGCGCGGTCTCGTGGGCGTAAACGCGCGGCGAGCCGGCGGTAGTGTCATAACTGTAAGAATAGGCATCGGTAGTTGCGTCGTATGCTATCGACTGCACATCGGGCCGGAACTGGTGATAAGTGTAGTTGCCGCCAAAACGGATCTCATGGTTGGGCAAGGGGGTGTAGTCGAAATCGACTTTGGCTGTCAGGTCGTAAATGCCCGAGGCGTAGGTCAAGCCATATTCTTCCTTGTTGGTGATGTTGTTAATCAGGTCGGTGTCTTCTTCCGTCATGGTCATGCCGAGGTTGTGGCGGTATTGCGTATAGTTGACCGAAGCGTCCATGAACAACTTTTGCGACATGACGTGGTTCCAACGCAGCGCGCCAACCATGTTGCCCCACTTCCAGTCGAGGCGTTCGTTACCAAGGTATTTGTACGTGCTTGACTCGTAGTCCTTGTTGCGTATACCGAAATAGATGGCATCGTCGCCATTGTAAAAACTGAGATAAATCCTGTCCTTGTCGGAGATTTTCCAGTTCAACTTGGCGTTAAGGTCATAGAAATAATAACCCACGCTTAACTTGTCAACACCTTCAAGCTGCTTCCTCGCAATCCACATAGCTGGCTTCATGAGCAGGTCGCTGTAGGTGCGGCGGAACGAAAGGTTGAACGACAGCTTATCCTTCACGATGGGGCCTTCAAAATTCAGCTTCGAGGAAATGAGTCCGATGCTGACATTGCCATGATAATGCTGCATGTCGCCTTCCTTCATGCGCACGTCGACCACCGAGGAAAGACGCCCGCCGAAATGCGCCGGGAAGCTGCCTTTGTACAAGGTGACGTTCTTCAATGCATCGGGGTTGAAAACCGAGAAGAAACCGAACATGTGGTTGACGTTATAGACCGGCACGCCATCCAAAAGCAACAGGTTCTCGTCGGGACCGCCGCCGCGCACGTACATGCCTGCCGAGCCTTCTGAGCCGTTTTGTACGCCAGGGAGCAACTGTATGGCTTTCAGCACGTCGGCCTCGCCAAACAGGGTTGGAATGGTCTTGATTTGCTGCACGGGCAGCTCCACCACACTCATCTGCGGACTCTGTGCACTGACCGTGCTGCGCGAGGCTTCCACAACGACCTCGTTCAACTGGATGTTGGTGGTGAGCGAGAAGTTCAAACTGCGGTTTTCTTTCAGGTTGAAGGCTTGGTTTTGCTGGACATAGCCCACATAAGAAACTTGCAAATCAACCTCACCTTGGTCGAGGGTTAAAGTATAGAAGCCGTAACTATTTGTGGCACAACCTTTTCCTGAATTTTTGTCAAAAATGGTTGCCCCGATGAGGGTTTCCTTACTGTCGGCATCCATGACATAGCCGCTGATGGTGCGCCTTTGCGCAAAGCCTGGCAAACAGGCCAACACCAAACCGATGACGACGAGCCATCGGCGGAGTAAATCTTTTTTCATTTCAATTCAATTAATACAGCTTTAACGCTTTCGTTTTTCTTTTATTGCATTATCCAGTCCGCCGCCGCTTCTATCACGTTGTCAATGCCTTGGGCAGTGCTTTCAGGATCGATGAGGACGCGCACATCGGGCGGAACGCCATTTTCGTAGTTGCCGCCGTCAAGGGCGAAGGTCCTCGTGATGCTGAAACGGTAGGTCCAGCCATTGGGCAAGCCGCCGCCATTGGGCAACCCGAGACCGCCGCCGCTGTAGTCGCCAAACAACTTGACGTTGTCATATCCTTGGGTGCAAATCGCGAAGAACGAGGTTGCACTATAGGAGCCACGGTCGATAAGCACGGCCACGGGTTTGGTATAAGCCGGTTCGGTGAAAATGTCGTCGTAGTTGATGCTGTCAGCATAGACGGTGGTCAAGTCCGTGAAGGCATCGTGTTCGGGTCCCGACTTGATTTGGGTGTAATACAACGGCTGTCCATGGTTATCGAAGATGGAAAGCAGCGTACGGATGTTAGCGATGTTGCCGCCGCCGTTCTGACGCAGGTCGAGAATGAAACCTTTGCAGTTTTCGTAGTGGGCGATGAAATACAACAGGTTATCTGTTGTGATATCGTCCATGAAAGAAGAATAGCGGATATAAGCCACTTCTCCATTGCGTATGGCGTTGTGGGCGAAGCTTCCCGTAGTGTGGTAGTTGACAGTCAGGTAGTTGAGCATGACAACTTGTTCGTCGATGTTTTTCTCCGCAAACATTTTATAATAGACCGAGTCGTTGTGCGACACATCGAAAGCAGAAAACAGGTTGGTATGGCCGTCTTTCAAGGTATTGAGCATGGCGGCACACACTGCAAACAGACTGTCGGAGTCCATGTCGTCGTACACTTTTGGGCGGTAGACTTCGTAAACCGAATCCCAATCGACGCTCTTGATGTCGAAGAAAGAATATTGCTGGTCGACTTTGTTCCAAAGGTAGTCGAACACGTTGACAGGATTGCTTGGCTCGGCATCGTTCATGAAGGCACGCTCGCATGAGGCGCAAGTGAAGCCTATAAAAACAAGGAGTATAAAAATGCTTTTTTTCATGGCCGTAATCAATGAAGGTTGAACATCAGGTTAACATTGAGGGTGTGCAAGGCATTGTCGGAGCGATAGATGGCCTTGTTGCGCGTGGTGAGATAATCCCAGCGGTAGGAAAGCCCGATTTTGTTGCCGTTGGGCAGGTTGAATCGGATGCCGACATCGGTGCAGACCCCAGGAAATGCCATGGGAAACAACTCATAGCCACTCAAGATGGTGTTGGTCAAGCCGAGGTCGGAGGTGTAGTTGTCCATGTAGGAGAAACCGGGACGTCCGGCAATGCCCACGAGAGGCAGGGTCAGTTTGCCGTAGATGGACAACAGGTTGTGGGTGCCACCGTTGATGAAAGCGAAGTCGTATTGCGCCATGCTTCCGGCACATAAATTCTCGAATATCGAGGTTCCCGTTGAGGCATTGTTCATCGAGGGAATGATCTTGAGGTCCATGTAGCTTTGCACACCGCCGCCAGCCCAAAGGTGGAAACGGTTGCGCTTGCCGTCGTAACAGCGATAGAGGAATTCCGCCCTCATATCGATGCCTATGCCATAGCCCAAGACTTTGTCGAACACGCCGCCAATTAATCGTTCTTCCACCTGCACATGGCAACGCCGCCATTCAATGGTGCCGCCATAACTAAGACCGATACCAAAACCATCATTGGGATAAGGCACGGTGCCGTTGTCGTAGCTGTCCCACCAGCCTTCACCAAACGAGCCAAAGAGCCAAATCGAAGTGCGGTTTTTGTGCGAAGACAAACATCCGATTTCCTCTTCAACGGCGGCTTTCCAAAGCTTGTAGCCCTCACCGTTGATATGGAGGCCGTCATTGGAATATTCGGGGTTCATCTTGCCTTCTTCGGTGGCAAAACGGCTGTATAAATCAAGGTAGGTGACGCCTTCCTCTTCCGCCATGGTTTTCAACATGCCGTTGATGATGGCCACGTCTTCCCAGCGTTTGGTGTGTCCCGTGAACAACCCGTAGCAGTCGTTGGTAGGCAGGATGCTCTGCACGACGATTCTGGTGCGCGGCGACTCCTCCTTGATGCGTTGCACGACTTCGCGCACACTCAGGGCGATGCTGTCGTTGCTGAAACCCCAGTTCATGTCGTTGGTGCCAATCATGAGGAAAATCATGGCAGGCTGTCCTTTGGTGATGGTCTCAAGGCGGTTCAGCACCCCGGGCGTGATGTCGCCGCTGATGCCACGGTTCTTGCAGTTGGCATTTTGGAACAGTTCGCACCATTCACCACCATCGGTGATGCTGTTGCCGAGGAAAATAATGTCGTCTTCCGAGGTCGGCAACGCCTCAAAAAGCAGTTCGCGCTGGTCGTAATAAGTGCCATATTTCCCCGTTATCTGGGCCTTGGTGCAAGGCATCAGCAAAAGGAACATCAGCAGACCAAACAGATTTTTTTGTAAATGATCTCGATTCATAAATAGACTGTTATAGTTTGACTTGCAAAAATAGAGATTTTTTCCCCATCATTGCGTCTTTTTGTTTATTTTTGCCCTTGCAAACACAATCCTTCGAACATGAAAAAGAACAAGACAACATTCATTCTTTCCGCGCTCCTGCTGCTTGCGGCCAGCGCCTTTGCCCAAAAGCAATACATCCTGCAATCGCCTGACGGGAAAATTACCGTTACTATCTCGGAGGAAGAGATAGCTGAGATGAATACCGAACGATCTGAGTACTGGTTATTCTATTCTGTAAAACATGAGGAAACTGTCGTCTTGGACGAGTCGGAAATAGCCATGCAAATTGATAACGGCAAAACGCTTGGTATTTCCTCGAAGCCATCCGTCATTTCTGCCAAGACCAAATCCGTGAATCAAACCGTCAAAGCTCCATTTTACAAGAGAGCCGAAATTCAAGACCAATATAACGAACTGACACTCAGTTTTAAAGGTAATTATAAGGTGATTTTCCGCGCCTATAACGAAGGTGTCGCCTATCGTTTCCAAACCGATTTCAAAAAGCCTTTCAAAGTGATTAGAGAAACTGCGGCTTTCCACTTTGACGAGGACTACACTGCATGGATTCCATACGTCAACGCCCGCAAAGGCGATGGCAACTTCATCCAACAACAGTTTTACAATTCTTTCGAAAACACCTATACCGTCACGCCTTTGAGCAAGA
>Ga0265298_10010731_pt1 | contig 10799 bp, 4 predicted proteins | sample AusTroGonzalo_MG_3_FD_193486 | JGI IMG/M metagenome (GOLD analysis project Ga0265298, IMG submission 193486) | Bovine rumen microbial communities from tropical cattle in Woodstock, Queensland, Australia - Gonzalo_01 | ecosystem: Host-associated > Mammals > Digestive system > Stomach > Rumen ...
AAACACTTAATACTGGAAGATTAAAGGACAGAATAAGAATAATTTATGTTCCGATTGATGAAAATGATTTGGACCCATCAAAAATATTCCAATTATGGGGTAGAAATGGAATAATTAGATTCATTAATTCAGCAAAGAAACTAAATAATAATTTTTAAAAATGATATGATTAAAAGAATTTATCAAATCGCAGATGTGCATATACCAACTTATAGAAAATTGGATATGTATACTGAATTGTTGCAAAAATTGATTGATGAAATCAAACAAGATGCGGAAGACAGTGGGTTAGACCAAGAAGAAATGAGAATTGTAATATGTGGAGATATTGTTAATTCGAAAAACCAGGTAACAAACGAACTCTATCAGGTAACCTCTTATTTCATTCGATGTCTTTCTTCAATTGCAAAGGTAATCTGTATTGCAGGAAACCATGATATCGTGGAAGGGAACACGTCGAGAACTGATACATTAAGTGGTATATTCGGTGTATCACAATTCGATAATGCCATTTTCCTTGATGAACAATTTGACTGTGAAAGCGGCGTTGCTTATGATGACAATATAACATGGGCTTTATACAGTTTCTATGATTCGTACAACGCACCAGATATTGAAACTGCAAGAAAAGAACACCCAGAAAACAAAGTGTTCGGCTTATATCATGGTGAAATTGTTGGAACAAAATTGTTTAATGGAACCGTATCAAACAACGGGCAAGATGCATCACTCTTTAAGGATTGTGATTACGTACTTGCTGGACACATACACAAAAGACAGACAATTAAGAAGGGAAATTGTGAAATAGTATACTCAGGCTCAGTAATACAAAAGGACTACGGAGAAAGTATCACACAACACGGATATGTTGTTTGGAGCCTTGATGGTGATAAGTACACATACGAGTTCGTCGGCCTTCAAAATGACTATGGATACTATAACTTCACAATAGACTCGATTGAAGACATCGAGAATGATAATGAAAAGTTAACAAATTATTAGACGAGGTGAAAGTCATAAGTTTCACTAATCAATACTTGGCGATTCATCATCTTCAGAAACACCTGGAACCGATTCCTCGCCATTCTGAACAGGCGTAGACTCCTGGTTATCTCCAACAGATTCGGCTGGACTTGGAGTACTAATTGGCTCAGCAGGAGTTGAAACAGTTGGTGAAGGGGTTTCTATTGGCGAGTCTGGCAAAGATTCAACCGGACTTGGTGACGGTGTTGCCGGCGAAGACACCACTGATGGTGAACTTACCGATTCTTCTTGACTTGGTGATGACACTGACTGTTCAGGTGATTCAATTGGAGTAGATTGGCTTGGGTTGCTTTCGTCACCGTTACTTGGTGAGGATTCTTCTCCGCTTCCAGGACTTGGCGAGTCTGGTCCAGATTCATCTCCACCTGGAGAGTTATTTGGTGATGATTGGTCTTCTCCACTTTGTGAGTCGTCGCCACCTCCGTCATTTGGCAAATCTTCACAAACACTTGTGTTCTCATCTTCTCTTGCTAGGAATTCAATTGAAACAATTAAAGTTGACGGAATCATTTGCTCAACATAAGGCATTACTTTGCTTTGTATGTATTTAATGTATTCCTGCCCTTCTTTGCTGTATAATCTGTCAACATAGAAAGTTATCTTAACTCTCTTTGTGTTGATAATCTGAGAAGTAACACCATCAGCAGAAGTAATACCAGAAACAAACGCATAATCATCTATATCTGAAAGAGAATTTTTGTCACAATTATTGTATCGTTTAATGTTGTATTTTACTCCTGTAAGTGAAAATGGCGTATCACCACTCCAATTGCTAGCCACAAGGTATTTTGCACAGTCTGGAACATCTATATCATATGTGCCTGTTATTGCACTCGCACATCCCTCTTTTGCGATAACAACGTTTTTCTCATCTTTAATGAAATAAGAACATTTGTTAACCGTACTGCTTCCTCCAGCACTACAATTAAATTTTATGTGTTTGTAATTTGATATGTCTATGGTTGCGGTTTTATTTCCCCTATAAGTAGGCCCTGTTAATACAGATGAGCCTTCACAACCCAAACATGATATATTTTTCCATGAAATTGATGGGTTGTTTGCGCTTATGATTTCTGTTGTTGTTTCTGCGCTTATAGTGTTATCATATTCATCAATAAACGCATGGACTTTGGTATCTGTTCTTGGTGGTGGTGGCGTGTCACACAACGTTATTTTGGTCCCATTAGGCCCCAAATCATTGTCGCTTAACGTCATTATGTCGTATATGTGATACCCACTTCCCGCCGTTGGTGACAGTAGTGAGATTGCAAAAGCCCCAAATATTTGTTGAGACCCATTTGAAACTTTCCAAACGTTCTTATAATAACCCTCTTTTGAGAGTTGTGACGGCGATAAAGCGTCTGGTGGGTTGTACATAAAAACTTCTAAATCACTTGGAGCGTCTTGTATGTATATGTACTTATTTTCTTGGGAATATCCATTATCTATTATCGTTCTGTGCGATGGAAGCAGTTCATGCACGCTTACAACAGAGCCGCTAATACTGTCTTCTACAACAGTGAATATTTTACATGTTTGTTTTGGTGATTCTTTCAAATCAAACCCAAATTGAGATATTTCTCCATACGCCATATCTACGTCTGGGAAGCAACTTTCGTTGAAATATCCGTTCTCATATGGGAATTTAAACAACTGTCTGTATCTGTCAAGATATTCTTCACCGTCGTCATATAAATTATCACCCTTGTGTGGGTTATTTCCCTGGTATTTGTCTATGACATCATCAATTATCTGGTATGCATAATCAGTTGTATTTATCTGTTCCCAGCAATAATCACCTATCTTATCTGAATTATTAACATCATACAGAATAAAGTAATGACTTGCTACATCATATTGAGCGTCATAACAGCCACCACTGAATATGTTAATCGAGTATGGGGATGAATAGTCATTATTGTTTGAACCCTGTATAAAGAATGGGTTATTTACGTCACCAGTGTAATAAATCCTTACCTTTGTTCCATTGGCATATAATCTCAAGTCATATTCTTTGAAACCATCAATTCCGGTCTTATCACTGACAGTAATCACACCCTCGTATAAGTCACCACCAATCGATACGGAAGAAGATTGTATTTGTACCTCAAAATAATACTCATTATTTCCGCTTATTACGTTTGTACTTAACTTATATGGGTAATTATTTATCAGTGCAAACACATCGCTTGTGTCCATAACATAGAATACTATGCCTTCAAACAGGTCTCCAATTGGCTGTGAAACCAATTCTTCCATGTTATTCACAAACAGTACGTTTCTTACAGTTTCAATAAAATTCTTATTTATCTCATCAGAACTTAATATCTTGTCAGAATTGTCAAATCTATATGGCATGTAATTCATCCACCCACCATTCATTTGGTAGTACATTCCACCGTCATATATTCCATTTGAACTGAAATTCGGGTAAAGTTTTCGTCTTGTGGTTCCAAGCACATCAATGTCCCTATATGCAACAGGAAGGCCTTGATATGGTATGTATTCACCATTCAAATAAGACTGCGTTGGATATGCTATTGTCTTGCAACTGTTATACCAGTCCATTCTATACATCTTATGCTGGTCGTCCCACGTGTCTGTAATTGGTGGTGCAAATGATGTGTACTCTTGTATGTCGAAATTAAATTTAGAACAACCGCTATATGAGTATTTTGAAGATTGGCACCATCTCTTGCTCTTTAATCCGAACAATGACAACATGGATTCAATTGATTCTATTGTGCCCTTCTTTCTGAGTATTTGCTTAGAGTTTATTCTAAGCCTCTTCATAAACTCATTATTGATTTGTGGGATACTAATCTCTGAATTCTCTTGATAATCTTTTAATATCGTTAATGTTTGCCCATTCTTAACATAATATGTTTGACCGCTGTAATTATATATATAGACCTTACACGGTTCTGAGCCACAACAAGACATATAGTGCGGATTTGATGGGTTTGCATATGGCCTTATTATATCAGCAGTGTTTTCTGTGAATTGACGTTTATATGTATTATCTATCTGTAAATCTGGGCACCATGTTGACTCATTGTCAGTAACATTTACGTCATCTGAATCATATTCGTTCAAATCATATGGATACACAGTATTAACAACCCAACCATCAGTTTCCAAAGAATCTGTTAAGAAGTAATCACTTAAATTATCCCTATTCGAGTATGTTATTGTGTTTACACAACCAATACTGTCAATATAAGATTTTTCCTTGTCAAAGAAATAACCCATTAACTTAATAACGGAAGCAAACTTTGAACCATTGTCTATGTAAACATTTTCACCATCCCCATCATTTCCATTAAACCACCTTGTCCAGTCGAGGTTTTTTAGGGATTCGTGAGTCATCATTCTATAAAGATTGTCCGTGTATGTGTTGTCGTAGAAAATTCCAATCCTTCCAAGTCTTTTTACATAATCTTCCAACGCAAACCCATTGGACAACAAATTATAACCTCCACGACCACTTGGGAAGATGAATGTCTCAACAGACCTCTTCATCTTTCTGTCTCCTTCGCTTAACACTTCGAAATTGGCCAAATTCTTTCTTCCACTGAACTCACCAACAAGACATTTTCCAAACAAATCAAGGTCATAAACAAAGTCATCATAGAATCCAAGATTAGACTTTGGTCTGATGTGTATTGCATTTGACAAGACCCTTTCACCATCACCATTTACGGTGCTGTTCACATCATCTGACTTAATGAAATATCTTGGGTTGAGTTCATTGTCCCAACAGCCATATATTTCATTCCCATTAATGGTTATCTTTGAAAAACACAAACCGCGACACTTTGTGTTGATTTCTTTTGCGCCAGTATATTTTATGGTATTATTTACTATGGTTAATGCGCTATTAACGTTAAATGTGTTGTCCTGATTTAATGGACAAAGAATGGCAAATAAAAGTTCTCCAGAACTGGTTAAACCACTAATCCTATCAATTGCACTTGACCTTATAATCTCAATTGAATCCGTGCCATTTAACGTTCCATAATATTTTAATACACCAGATACGGTTGTTCCACTTTGTTTGTTTACATAAAAATTCTGCTTATCATTAATCGAACCAACCATAGAAAGAACGTCTGATTCAATACTTCCACTCAACGACACATTTCGAGTTCCTACAATCCCAAGTGTCTTCATTTCCGGAATCGTATGTTCTCCTGGTTCGGTACATTCAAGAAATAAGTTCTTACCGTTAGAATATACCGTATTACCAACATACCAATCAACACCATCAATTGTCAACTTATCTCCAGTTGTGATTGATGATTTTCCTGATAACTTACAGACATACGAACTTATTTGTTCTGCACCCCACACAATTTCATCACCATCAAGCGCATCGTCGGTAACAAGTTCATAGTTATTATGTCCGCCATTGTAGAAGTGTTTTAGCACCAAAGAATCAATATCATCATAATTACTTACACTGTGGATATCAATATAACCAGGGTTATCAATTTCAAAGTAGTTATCATATCCTTCTGGTAGCATGAAGAAATAATTATCATTCTTCATTGTTGGAGTATCTGGCCCAACGTATAATTCATAGGGATATGTTATCAATATTTTATTAACAGAGTTTTCAATAAGAGATGAAAGGCTACCGTAATAGGCAAATGACCTCAAATCCATGAAGTCATTCTTTATTGTTATTTTTTTCTCAACAGAGCCATAAATATCACTTGAGTGTTGCGTTAACGCACTGACATCCCACAAGTCAGAGTTGTACCCAGACATTAGCCATGGCTTTTTCTTAATGTGCCTTGATGCTGGTATGCCGTTGTTAACAACCATAACAAAGTTTCCGCTTTGATATACCGTTGCCGCACCTGTTGCAAAGTTATTTGCGCCACCAACCGTGCTAATGTCTCGCTCAAGAATCACACCGTTATTAACCAACTGGTGTTTTTCCTGCAATCTATAATTTGAATGACTTTTAATGTAGCCTATCATACAATCACTAAATCTTATCGTTTATTGTTTGTGAGAAGTCAATGTTATTTCTTCTCTTTTCTCTTATCTCATATTGAGGAACACCAGTTTCAGTCTTCTTAAGCGTAGACATCTCATGTTGCATGAATATGTTGTTATTATCATCATAAGTTGTGATAAGACCATTGTTAAGGTCTCTGAGTTGACTTCCACCAATCATTGTTGCTAATGTGTCAGCATCATTCGTTACCATTTCAAGTTCAATGCAAACCGGTTCAAACAACGTATTGACAAGATATGCATTCTGTGTTGACCTTCCAATATATGGTGTTGAATTTGCTTTAAAACTCAACGCACTTGAAGGTGTTATTGTCAAAAACGTGAATGAACTATTTTCGTTATACTGATAAGAATATGACACCGAATTTCCTTGCGATGACACACTCGTTATTGGCTGACATTTGTTGTTTGATGTTATAATCCTAACATCCGTGTTTCTAATCCCGTTGTCGTCCCTTAGAATCAATCTGTAACCAACAAGCCCGTTGTTTGTCATTGCCTCGTTCTTTATCTCCTCTGGCAAAACCTTTGTGTCAAGAACAACACCCCTGACTGTTGGGAAATCTTTTAATATTGAAACATCCAGTATTGTAACAGGAACCTCTCTCGGTTTAATATAGATTGTATAGAAACCCTTTTTCCCAAAAATATTTGCTGGTAATTTCAGATTGTACAAACCATCAACCAAATTGTCGATTCCTGTTGATGTGTTGACGTTTGAACGAATCCCAGTCAAGAAATTGGTAACCTCAGTTGAATCAACACGCACAAACGAAACGCCATCAACGTCAGAACTGTTCCTTGTTGGCGAATAACTATAATATATGTCAACATAATGTGACAATTTATCGTCACTTATAAGAGTCGGAATCGAAGTTCCATATACACCATTTGCCATATTCTTTCTTTTAATTTAAATTTAAAATTAAACATCTCCGGAGCCAGCATCATATATTTGGAATATACCGTTGCCGTATTTCTCCAATTGTTCATATCTCGATATCTCACAAATCCTTAAATGTCTATCAAGGACCGTTGCATAGCCTCTATCAATATAAATATTGTCCACAGGATTTTCAAGCATTGAAAAAGGCAACATTTCTTCTCTTCTTAAGTTTGGCGCAACAACAGAATCGTTTATTGTATATCCAGATGGGAATTCACTTGGTTTAAATATGAAATCACACATGAATACATCAACATCTTTGTGTTGGTCAACAGAATAATGTGTCTCTCTGTCCATTACTATGCTGTAATACCTCAGTGGATAATTTTCTGTGCTTGATAGTGCATAACTGCACACTTTTTCATTAAGAATACAATGGTCCGTGCATATTAAATGCGTATCACCAGACACATTGAAATTCATCCCATTACCCAAAGTAAATATAGCCCCTTTATAATATGTAAAGTCTGCGTAAATTTTTCCATCACTTGGAAGTTTTATGTCTTCACCAACAGTCTCAATAGCCTCCTCATTCCACACCGTTACGGCAGAAATAGTTTCGTTTATCTTTTCTAGTGAATTGTCATTCGGATAAATTGTATTCTTCGTGTCTTCTATCAACTTACCGCTGCCATCTTTGCAGAAAACTTCAATATATGCCAACACATCCCCAAAATATACGTTGTTAGATGCCTTGCCATTGTCAACTAAAATCGTTGTGTTCGCATATGCCCCTGGCTGGTAAGAAAGGTCGAGCATAGAGCCTTCTGCTGGTTGTGGTACTGTTGAACCGCCGAATGGCCTAAAGTGACCAGGAAGTGTATTCCCCATTCCGTCTACAGTGTCCTCGGTCCTCAAAAACGAATCCAAAGATGATGATGTCCTTCCGCTCATGTCAGGCATTGTTATTAAACGTGTTGCACTATAACCGGTTATTATACCATTATACGTTAAACCCTCAAACCTCTCTATTGTTTCCCCAGAATGTTCAGGCAATGAATAATAATACTCAGAATATGTAACCCACGTATCTGGTGGCGTTCCTCTTCTTGAAATGTCTGTCTTTAACCAAACCTCATCTTTATAAGTGCAAACGTTTCCAGACGTATAATCGATTTCAGGATTGAATTCCTTTGCAAATGGAACATAAACACCAAGGTCTTCCATCCTTGACTTAAGAAGAACTGAAATGTCAATTGTGGGATAAAGTTCTTCTATGGTTTCACCAAGCCCGCTTAAAGCCTCATTGTTACCTATAATCCTCTCATTTGTTTCATCTATCCAAATTGCCAATAATTCAACCATTGTATCACCACCACAAAGTTTATAATCCACACAATCACAACATTTGTCAACAGTTGAACAATCAGTGTTATCATTGTATAATTCGTGCCACTTCTTCATCTTTGCATATAAATCCAAAACCTCTGGATAATATAACTTTGAAGTTCCAATGTTTTTAAGAACGTCAAGCCACTCAAAATAAGAAAACCTATCCCTTATAATCGTGTTAATATCATATTCATTCTCCAGGTCAAATAAAATGAAGTAATTCTTTATCAGCCAATTGTAAAAATTATCACCACCATGTTTAATATACAGTTCGTCCATTTCAATGGCTTCTGGGTTTTCTGTTACTCCGAATTTCCTTTGGTAGTAATCGGCCATGTTTTCGAATTTTCCATGACACTCATCGCTATACAACTTCTTTCTGTATTCCAACATCTGCGTAAACCACCTTTGAAGTACAGCAAAAGAAAGAACACTTCCAGAATACGCACCCATCTCTGGAGTGAAATCACTATAAGTTGTTATGGAACCATCAGAACAAACATCAAGCGTGTACTCGTTTATCCCCAATGGCAATTTACCATAATTAGACGTCTCATTAATGTCATAATTGTTCGGGTCAAAATAGCATAACTCACCATCTTTCAATGATGGGTAACACAACGGGAATCGTGTCGTATATGGTTCCAATGATATCTTTTTATTGAATTTCTCCATGTTTATTGAGGCTTAATTTTTAATTCGAATAAGTTTAGTGTCCAATTCAATGACTGTATTTGATAGTTCTTTGACTGTTCAGCCCTTTCTTCTATCGTTGGGTGGTCGTTTGTGAAGAATGGTTCTCCGTTGGCCATTTTACATACTATTCTATATAAATAATCCCTGTTTGTTAATGATACATCGTTATATGTTTCAGAATTATTGTTGTGCAAATATTGACCCTTTGAATTATATATGTAAACTATGAACTGACAACCACTTTCAATTGAACTAACCCTAATTGGCGCTTCAAGAAAATCACTTCTCATATACTTCGTTATTGCGGTTGATGATGATGTTTCATTATTACCATTATTATCAATTGAGCCAATATCAAACACAATATCATCATGCAATGTGACAGCGTTGCAATAATTAAAATTGTCATCTATTGAGTATATGAACTTTCTCAATGGTTTTGAGTATGAAACCTTTATTGGTATATACAACCTATCAAAAACAGTGTCTAAACTATAACCCTTTATAAATTCATCATATGTTTCCTTATCCCAACCGCCAAGACTAATTGCGTTATATTCACCGTCCTTGATGTATTTAATCTTAAATCCTGTAATTAAGGATTTGTTATTTTCAGCATTATCTGGGAAGTTACACATAAGAATAACGTTTTGTTGAGAACCAGTCCAATATGAATAATTCTCTATTGTGTTTAAGTCATTTCCACTTCCGTCAGACCAATACGCAACATCTGAAAATGTTTCACCCATTATTGTTATTTCATCAATCAAATAACCATCCATAACGGATATATTGACAGAGCCACCGCCAGAAAATCTTATTACATTCTCAAGTTTTGTTGCACTATGACCAGAAAATGTCAATATGCCATCATCTTTTGATATTGATATTGTGTCGCCATCAACAACGAATTCATCATTACACATTACATTTGTTTTTTTGAAAGACTCAATTGTTGGGAGCACAAAAGGAACCTTTACACCAACACCCGCATGGAAGAATTCAACCTTCATATAAGCGGTTTTTTCTTCATTCTTGTCAGCAAAAGCCTTCAAAATATAAGCATAGAATCCTTCGCTATAATTATCTTTCTGAGAAAAGTCTGTTGTCTTTATATATGAAGAAAGTTTCAGGTTCTTTTCAAGTGGCATAAGGTTTGCAAGTTTTGTTGTTTTACCATATACCGTGTCATCAACCTTAAAACATTCCGTTAATACTGTTGGCTTTGTGTTAATGTCTACAGGTATAACGTCTTTACCGCTATCACCACCACTTCTATCTGGTTGCCTTGATTTTGCCGCCAATTCGTAGTGGAAAGTCATTCCGCTTCGATTCAATTTCTCAAACTCCTCATCAAGCGTGTCAAAATACCTGTCGTAATCAAAATATAACGTTGAAGTGCCAAGCATATTCTGTTTTTCTGGGTCTTTTGAATCGAAGAATGTCAATCTTAAGAAAGATTTTCTTAATTTATCCCTCTTAGACAAAACATCGTCTGTTGTAAACCATAAGAACCCAAGCAAATCAGACGTTTGAACCAATTTTGCAAAATTATTTGTAAGGAATTTTTCACTTACTGGTGATGATATGTCCAAATAGCCGTTAAAATTATATGTTGGGCGGTCATTATATTGGCTACCACTTCCAACAATTCTATAAACATATTTTCCGCTATGTAATTCAATTCCATCTTTTGGGTTGAATTGAATCTTTGTATCATCATAAACAAAATCAGCCAGTTCTTTATTTATTT
>Ga0265298_10010732_pt1 | contig 10799 bp, 6 predicted proteins | sample AusTroGonzalo_MG_3_FD_193486 | JGI IMG/M metagenome (GOLD analysis project Ga0265298, IMG submission 193486) | Bovine rumen microbial communities from tropical cattle in Woodstock, Queensland, Australia - Gonzalo_01 | ecosystem: Host-associated > Mammals > Digestive system > Stomach > Rumen ...
AAGGAATACGACGTGGCCGCGGGTGCGCTGATCGCCGCCGAGGCCGGAGCCGCCGTGCTCGACATGAACGGCGGCACGAACTATCCTTCGGAGGGCATCCTCTGCACGAATTCACCGCTTGTCCCGGTCATGCTGGAGCATTTCCGGGAGGCGCTCGGTTCCATCGATCCAACCTGACTTTGATTTTTTTGAGGAGTAACAACTATGGCAGACAAAGAGCAAAACGACGCTGTCCCGGCGGAAAACCAGCCTGAAAGCATCCCCGCGGAAGCATCCGCTGCGGCAGACATGTCCGGCGATCCCGGAGATGACGAAAACAATTTCGGGGAAGATACGACGGCTGCCGGATTTGAGGATAATTTCGGCTTGGGCGAACAGCAGCTTTCCGCCGGACGCATCCCGTCCGTGCCGTCCTCCACGCTGAAGAAAAAAGCGCCCGTGCCCCCTGTGGCGCCGCTTTCCGCGCCATCCGCGCAGGATTTCGGTGACAGCGGCCCCGTCCTGTCCGCGCAGCCCCAGGATGCGGGCAATTTCGATGACAGCGTCCTGTCCGGCGATTCCGCCGCTTCCCAGTCGGAGACCCCGGAAAAAGGCAAGTCGCCCGAGGAGGAGCTTTTCGACCAGTTCCAGCTGATGCGCGTCCCGCTTCCGTTCTGCAAATATGCCGAATGGTTCCGGAAGTACCTGTACGAGCATCCCGATGCCTTGAAAAACCTCGAGGCGATGCTCTGCGACGAGGCGAGCGTGGAGACCGTGCGCCTGGGGATGAAGCGCCTGAGAGCTTTTCCCTCTCCCGAATTCCAGGACATCGTGTTCTATCTGCCGTACGGAATGGCGACGGAAAGCGAACTCGCCGACTGGGATAAGCATGTGGAAAGGTTCCCGGAGTATGTGAAACTGACGAATGGCGAATATCCCTATTTCGATCCGCCGCAGTTCTTCTACCATCACGGCGCGGTCTTCCTGGACGATGCAGTGAAGGCCCGTCTGGCGGACGGCGTCTTCTACCAGTGCGGCGCCTATTGCGGAGCCTCCCTGATCGCCATGGGCCAGTATAAGCCGTTGCGGATGTACGGATTCGAGCCGGCCCAGGCGTGCGAGACGTTCCTGAAGGGGAATATCAAGCGGTCCGGGCTGAAGAATGTGGTATTGTACAAGCTGTGCGTCGGGGACCGGGTCGGAAACGCCGTCGTGGCGGACCGCGACAAGGATGGCAAGCCTTGCAAAACGAAATCCACGATCGTGTCGCTCGATTATTTCAAACAGGGAAAGGGCGAAACCGGACGGACGGCCTGGATCCAGGCGGACGTCGGCGGAATGAGCCTCCCTGTGATCCGGGGCGCGGAGCAGATGATCAAACAGGAGAAACCGCTGCTCACGGTTGCCATATACCATAATCCCGAGGAATTTTTCGAAATCGTCCCGCTCCTGCACGAATGGGTGCCGGAGTACAAGTTCATGGTGCGCCGCTGCCAGTGCAACCTCAGGATCCCGTACAGCGAAATCACGCTGATCGCGTATGTGCCGTAATCCGGCGCGGACGTTTTGAGAATGGAAAAAGACCCTGCTTCCCGTGGAAAGGAGGCGGGGTCGTTTTTTCGGCTTGTTGAAACTGACCGGCGGGAATCAGGCGAGTGCGGACGCCATGCCGTCGGCAAGTGTCCCGGTCCCGACCGGCTCCAGTCCGGCGAGAAGGTCGCCGGATGCGTTCACGGGGACCGGCGAAGCCGCGGGGGCGCAAGCGCCGGAGATCTGGAGTCCTGCGGGGGCCGTGCCGGAGAGCATCGTTAATCCTGCATCTGGCTCCGCAGAGGAGTCTGCCGCCGCGACCGTGGCCGGCGGGTCGCACATTTCGAGCGTTACATTGTAATATGCGCCTGCCCCGTATTTCGCGGTGGTGGATTGCACGACGACATAGTACTCGAAGTTTTCGGCGGCAGCGAGTGTGACTGCCCTGGTCGTCGCGGCATAGGTCGTTTCGCCTCTTTTCTTTACGAGCGTGGTCGACTGGACCGCCTGCAATTTGTAGGTCGGGTTGTTTAGTCTGTCTTTTCCCACGATGACGCGGTAGATCGCGAATTTCGCCGCATTGGTGGCGCTGATCGCAAAACTCAATTTCGTCGTGCAGGTCACATCAAGTTTTGCGATGTCGGTGGTATCTCCGAATCCGACGAAGTTATTCCATCCCGGGCCGTTTTCCGGCGTTTTTTCGTCGATCCGGACATTGCCTTCCTTCAAGGTGATCCCGGCGGAATCCATGACGGACGGATTCGGTTTCCCGGATTGGAACAGCCAGTTGTTGTCGCCGTTGTCGCCGTCGGAATAGAACACGGTTTTTGTCTCGTCCCGGTTGAGCGTCACATTGTAATACGCGCTTCCGTTCGATTTCGCATTCGAGGAGAGCATGCAGATGTAGTAATCGCCTTTCCCCAGCAGGACCGGCCTGGTCGTCGCCGTGAAATTTGTCCACTTCGTGAGCGCGGTCGCCTGGATCACCTTCATCTGGTATACGGGATTGCCCTTCCTGTCCTTTCCCTCAAGGAGTTTGATGATGAAGAATTTTGCCGCGTCGGTGGCATCGAGCTGGAAGCTCAGTTTCGCTGCGCTGTCCAGGTTGATTTTCATGTAGTCGATCTCGTCGCAGAAGCCGACGAAATTATGTTTGCCGTCCCTGGATATCGTGTTTTCGGAATCCGGCAGGATTTCCGTCGTGCCGGGACTCAATACCACCGGATCGCAATCCTTGACCTTCGGATTTCCCGCCCTGGTCGTTTTGTCGTAGATCCAGTTGTTCCAGCCGCTGTCCGCGGCATTTGCGATTCCGGCGGTCCCGACTGTGAGCGTAAGCGAGTTGTCCGAACGGTTCAGAGAATACCCGGCATTGCCGATGTTCACCGTTTGCCCGGTTTCAAGTATGCCGGAGATCGTGCCGGCGTCGGTCTGCACGAAGACCGACGCGTCGAACTCATCCACGTCGTCCGCAAGCACGTACAGCCCTCTTCTTTGCAGGCCGGACACCGTAAGCGTATAGCGCGGTGTTCCCTTGACAAGGGAAAAACCGTTTACCTGCACCTGTGATCCCGGCATCCGGGCGGAAATGTCGAAGTCGAGGATCGACTGGGGATCGAAGGTGACATCGGCGCCGGATGCAAACAGCATTTGCCCTGTGACTTTCCCCCCGGCCTGAACGACGAATGCGCCGTCAGCGTTGACCGTGACGCCGTCGGCAACGGCGCCGTCGCGGATCTCGGCATAGCCGCCGGGATCGACCGTGGTGAGGCTTGCCGTGCCGCCGGAAGAGACGACCATGCTTCCGCCGGAAAGCACGGTCTCCGTGTAGGCCTGCCCCGGAAGGACGACGGCGGCCTGCCCGGCGGGGATGGTGCATCCCGACGAGGTGATGTTGGAAACGGCGTATTCCGCGATTTCGGATTCGTTGCCCGCGGCGTCGACTGCTTTGAAGAAGACGGTGGCGTTTTCCGTGACGGTCACGCCTTCGTCCGCATAGTCGGCCCATTCCCCGGCCGTGCCGATCCGGTACAGACAAAAAGCCAGTTCCTCGTCGTCGCTGAAGTCCGCCCTGACGGTCACGTCCAGCCAGGTCGGCTCCGTGATGTCCGCCCTGACATTGGAGACCGTCGGCGCGACGGTGTCGACGTGAATGTGCTCCGAGACGGTCAGGGACAGGACGCTGCCGTTGCAGTTCAGCGTGTAATCCGAGCCGTTGATCTCCACGGTCTCCCCGTCCGCGATCGTGCCGAGCTTGGCGCCGTCCGTGTCCAGGACCGTGATGGTATGTTTGAACCTGGAGACCTCGTTCGCGAGCCGGTATGTGCCGTGTTCCTGTGTCCCGGAGACCGTCAGCGTGTAAAGCGGTGTCCCGCTGAGCTTGGAATAGTCGTTCAAGCGTGCCGGGGCATCGGGCGTGAGGCCGGACAGGTCGAAATCCAGAAAACCGCTGCTGACCCGGACGAAGGCGTCTCCCTCGATCCGGATCAGTCCGGTGAGTTTGCCGCCGGAAAGGACGGTGAGCCTGCCGCCGGACCCGGTGAAAACATCCCGTGCCGTGCCTCCGCTCAGCACGAATGCCGAGCCCCGCGAAAAGACGCAGGTGTCCACGGCTGTGCCCCCGCTTGAAACATTGAGACAGCCGAAATCATGGATGTCCGTCCCCGAGGCATATCCGTCCTGCGAGACGTTGAATTGTGCCATGATCCCGGTCGCACCTTCGGATGTGCGGTCGGTGACGGTCCCGCGGACGATTGCGCCGGACACATTTCCGTTTCCCAGGACGAGGCTGGCTCCTCCCGTCACATAAACGTCCGAAACCGTTTCCTTCGAGATCGTCCGGATCGAGTCGACGATGCTTGTGCCTTTTTTCAGAACGAGGATATCCGTTTCCGCCGTGTTGTTGGATCCGCTCATCTCCTGGACCTCGTTGTCTTCATCCAGGATCACGCGGACATTGTGCATGCCGACGGTGAGTTCGCCGAGGGGGATGTCCTGCATGGTGCGGTCTGTGCCTCCGGCGATGGAATCAAGCGTGCAGGAATGGACGAGTTCGCCGTCGATGCGGATGGATGCGCTGAAATCTCCGCTTTCACCGGTCCCGCGGTTGGAGACGACATAGTTCAGGTAGAGCGAAGTCCCGGCGAAGCAATAATCCGCGTTTTCCTGCGTGCCCGGGGCAGTCGCCACGATGAGTTTTCTCCATGTGCTGCCGGCGACGGTTTCGATTGCCGGGTCCACGCTGCCGTTGATATTGATCCCGATGACGGTAATTGCCTGAAGTTTGCGGTCTTCGCCGTCAAAGCGGTATGTGCCGTCCCACTTCATGCGTCTGTCGGCCACATAGCAGTTGTCGAATATGATCTCCTTCGTGTCCTCGTTGTAGCCGTACCCGACCATGGTATGCCCTTTGATGGAGATGATCACGGGGCGTCCCTCGTCGATTTCCTTCATGTAGTCGGTGAACGTGAAGCTGCCGCCATCGACGTCGACCAGGTAGCTGCCGGTGATTTCGTAGTCCATCGCGTATCCGCGGGACTGCACGTACAGGTCGAGCCCGTAAAGCATGTTCGTGTCGATGATGCGGACCGTGCGGGTGACCGAGCCGGCCGTGATCTCGAAGGTGCGGTTGTCGTCGTAAAGCTCTTCCAGCGAACAGAATGTCAGTGCGGTGGCGAGGTTGTCGTTTCCGCGCCAGTACTGCCCTGTGCCAAGGTAGTCGGCGATGCAGTCCCACACGTCCGCATTGACGGTCTTGTTGTCGGATTTGAAGGCGTATTTCAGCTCCTGCAGCGGAGTCGTTTCCTTGCCGCCGATGGAATGGAACCGCGACACGAAACTTTCGGTGGCGGTCGCTTTGCCCAGTGCGGTGTCGAACGCATCCATGTCGTAGGCGTTGCCGTCTTTTCCGCGCGACTTCGAATCCACATCCCCTTCGATCATGTTCGACAGGTCGGCGCCCCGATACCCGTACAGGTCATAGTATCCCAGCACCATGGCGACCGCGGTCGGGGTGCAGCCGTACATGTATTCGGCTTCCGGCATGGTGTTTGCCAGAAGGACGTCGCCATTTGTTTCTTTGATGGTGTAGGTCGGCATGGGAGTCTTCCGTTCCGGGTGCAGCTGTTCCTTTTTAAACTATATCATCATTTGTCCTGTTTGCAAGAGGCGGATGCGAAAAAAACACCCCTGTTCCGGCAGTGGAACAGGGGTGCGGGATGATCTTGCCGTCCGCGGCGGAAGCTGTCCGAAGGGGACAACTCTCCGCCCCGGCAGAATATGTCACTCGAAGATCTCGTCGATGGCGGCAGCCTTCTTGAGGAGGCCGGTCGCGGTCTGTTCGGAGAGGCCGAAGGTATTGGCCGCGGCTTCCAACGCTTCGACGTGGTTTTCGAAGTCGCCTTCGAGGTACTTCACGGAACCGTCGCCGAACACGACGAAAATGCCGTCGATGAAATCATTGGGGTCTTCATAGAAGACGATGGTTTCTTCCGGATTGGCGGCTTTCGCGGCCGCTTCAGGCGAGGTGAGGAAGACGAACGGGAAGTTCTGCTCCTCCGTTTCGCCGACGTGGACGATCGATTCCGTTGCGGCGTCCCATTTCGCGAAGGCAATGCCGCTGCCGTTCTCCGCGATGGTGAAGAAGACGCAGGAGCTTTCCGGGATCTTTGCCTCATTCAGGAGGGCGAATGCGGCGGTCGCATTGATCTGGCGATCGAGGATTTCGGCGGAATTCGCGTTATTTGCGTTCTTTATGGCATTTATGACGTTCTGGGTGATCGGGCCGAGGTAGGGAAGGATCCCGGAGATGGTGCCTGCGACGGTGCCGGAGTTCAGGAGCGCGACCTGAAGGTCGGGCGTGATGGTGGTGAAGGTGAGGCCGTCGGAGCCGACTTCCGCCGTGGCGAGGACGCTGTGGAGGTTCGTGCCGAGGAGGAGGGATGGATCGGTCGCCGGGACTGCCCCTCCGGTGATGCCGCCGGCGATTTTGCCGAACACGGTGGTGAGGCTGACGATGGTCTTGTAATACTCTTCGGAGACCCAGGAGAAGCTGGAGAAGTTTTTGCCCGTGAGCGCGAGCATCTTGGCGAACTCGGCGTTTGCGCTCAGGTCGGAGCCTTTTCCGGCGATGCGGTCACGGATGGCGGCTTCTTCGTTGGTGGCGATGAGGTAGTTTCCGGCCTGGAAGATGGCGATGCCGTCGACGGGGACGATCTTGCCGTCCTTCACGAGGTCCGGGCTGGACTGGGAGATGAAGTTTTCCAGCGCTTTCCAGCAGAGGTCGCTCTTCGTGGTGATGATGATGCCGAATTTCGGGATCAGGGCCATGATGCCCGCTTCGGGATCTTCACTCTCGGTGAGAGTCTGGAAATCCTCGTCCTTGAACTCGCGGCCCTCGGCATAGAACGTGAAGCCGGAGATGCACTCCAGCAGTTTGTCGGGCTGGATGCCGGCGCTGGCGAGGCCGGAAATCTGCTGGTCGACGACCGCTGTCATCTCTTCATCCAGGATGGTGCGGATCTTTTTGTCGACGAATGCATAAAGCGCGCCGAGTTCCACCTTCGAGGAAACGGCGATGGCGGATTTCGGGGAGGCGAGCTTAAGCTCGGGCGCCGGGCCGTTGGAGACGGTCGCGCCGAACATATCCCAGAACAACCCCTTGTGTTCCGGGGCGTATTCGAAATCAATGCAGCGGTAGTAGTCGCCGTTCTTCTTGACGCTGGTGCCGGAGCCGAGGAACGTCTTCAGGCCGAATTCATCGCCTGCGAAACTGCGGATGGCATCGAAGACCTTCTGGGCTTCGGGAACGTCCTTGACCAGACCCCCGAACGAATCGAACATCAGGTCGACCATCTGGTAGGCCGCCGCGCCGTCCGTGAAACTGTAGGCGATTCCGCCTTTTTCGAGGTGGGACCCGGTGATGTCGAAGACGGTTGCGGGAGCACTGGCCGCGCCTCCGGCTCCTGTGAGTGCCCCGTCTTTTTCTTCCTTGCCGCAGCCGATGAACGTGACGGCAGCGAGCGTGGAGACCGCAAGCGCCGCAATCCATGTGAGTTTTGAGTGTTTCATAAGGATCGTCTCCTGTGAAAATATGGGTTAAACGGATGTTGTGAAGAATTCAGGCTGCCCGGGACCGAAAGCCCCCGGACAGCAATCCTATAAATCTACACCCCGAAACCGTATTTTCAACCGAATATCGGAGTAATTAAAACATAAAATAAAAAAAAGAACGGCAGGAGAGGGCAGGGGACATGTTTTTTCGCGATCTCCGGCCGCAGGATCAGGGAGGAAAAGCGGGCGCAACGGCATTTTTCGGACTTTTTCGGTGTGCCGCTCTTGATTTTTCGCCTGTATCGCCTATTGTTTTACGGCACATTTTTCCTGCAAGTTTTTTGAAAGGGGTCGAACCATGACACACGACGAAATCAAGGCGTTCATCGCGGCGCGGACCCGCGAAGGACATAATCTCTCCAAGATCCAGGACATGCTCGCCGAACAGGGCGTGAAGATGACGTTTATGGAACTGCGCCTCATCGCGTCCGAAATCGAGACGTCGTTCTGGCAGCAGTCCGAACCGCAGCCGGAACCTGCGCCCGAAGCGGAAAAGACGGAACGGAATGCCGCGCAGGCCGCCGATGCGGACGGTTTCCCGGAGGATGACGCCGGTTCGGATCAGCTTCCCCCTGAAGATGCGGCGCCCGCGGAGAAGGCTCCGGCGGCGGACGGCGGAGAAGCCGCCCCGCGTGGACGCACCACGGTCACGATCGACCAGCTCGCCCGGCCCGGATTCCTGGCGACCGGCGGCGTTTCGTTCGGCTCCGGCGCAAGCGGGAACTGGTGCCTCGACCAGATGGGGCGCCTGATGTTCGAGAAGCTCGAAGGAAAGCCCGACCGCCAGGACCTTCAGGAGTTCCAGCTGGAGCTTCAGCGCATGTTCGCAAACTGATTTTTTCCCGGTCCATTCACCCTCCACCTTCAAACATACCCATTCAAAAGAAAGGTGTTCGCAATGATCCCTTATACCTTGATCGCAGCGGCAGTGGAAGCCGTCCAACCCCAAACGGCCGCCGAAACCGCCGAGGTGACCGCGGCAGAGGCGCAGCGCAGGCAATCCCTCCTCGAAAATCACCTGAACGAGGCTGACAACGTGGTCCGCCAGATCCAGGAGCAGGGCACGGGGTTCTTCACGAACATGTGGAACAACCACAGCGACGACGTGCTCCGCCTTGTGAAGATCGTCATCCTGGCGCTGGTCGTGCTCGTGGCGGCCAAACTCATTTCCATGGCGGCGCGGAAGCTCATCGCGCGTTCCTTCAAGAAGTTCGAGGGCGACGTGTCCCTGACCCATGCCACATACACGATCGTCCGCACGCTCATCTGGGTGATCGCCCTCCTGATCATCCTCGACCTCTTCGGATTCAACACCGCCAGCATCCTGACCGTACTCGGCGCCGCCGGACTCGCCATCGGCCTTGCCATGAAGGATTCGCTCAGCAACATCGCCGCCGGCATCATGCTCCTGATCCTGCGTCCGTACAAGGTGGGCGACTACATCGACTGCGGCAGCGTCAGCGGCGTCATCCAGCAGATGGGGCTGTTCTCCACCGTGCTGAAGACCCCGGACGGACTTTTCGTTTCCGCCCCGAACAGCGTGGTCTTCGGGACGCCGATCAAGAACTATTCGCGCAACCCGACCCGCCGTTCGGACATCACGGTCGGCATCGCGTATGCCGATTCGCTTCCCGTCGCCGTGAAGGCCATGAAGGAGATCATGGATCAGGAGGAAATGATCCTGAAGGATCCGGCGCCGGAAGTGCTCGTGTCGGAACTCGCCGACAGCTCCGTGCAGCTCACGCTCCGCTACTGGACCGCCACGGAGAACTACTGGCCCGCCTACTGGACCATCAAGGCGCAGCTCAAGCCCGCCATCGAAAAGGCCGGACTCAACATCCCGTTCCCGCAGCGCGTCGTCACGTTCGTCAACGCCCCGGAACAGAAGCCCGGCGCATAAGAGCCGCTTTTACTCCATACCTGTACGAAAAACGGGGGAGATCCGCCTGCTTGCGGGTCTCCCCCTTTGTCTCTTGAAAAAAACGCGGCCGCTTTTTGTGCCCGAGCGTAGCCGGACACTATGGCAGTGGAGGCTACGCTTCCTCGCGCGCGAGCGGAATCCGCGCACTGCCGCGGTGGAGGGAGGCTACGCCTCCGCGCAGAGGATGTTCATCGCCATGGAGAAAAGGGAGAACGTGACGTCTGCGTCGTAGGCGGCGCGGTGGGGCTGGCCGGGGAAATTGTCGGGCACGGGGAATTTCGTACGGAGGAATTCGAGGCTGTAGCTGGAAAGGCCGGGGTAGGCGCGCCGGAAGATCGGGATGCTGTCGTAGGCGCCGCCCTGGATCAGCTCCATGCCGCAGCGCGCGAGGCTTTCCTGCATGAACGACAGGTCGAACCGGGCGTTGTGCGCCACCAGACGCGATTTCCGTGCGAAATCCATGAACTTGAACCCGGCCTCCTTGAACCTCGGCGCGTCGGCGACCATGGCGTCGTCGATGCCGGTCAGCGCGGTCAGCCGGGGCGGGATCGGCACGCCCGGATTCACGAGTGTCTGGAACCTCGAAACGGATCCGTCGAGTTCCACGCGGACCGCGCCGATCTCGATGATGCGGTCGCGGACCGCGCTGAATCCGGTCGTTTCGAGGTCGAAGACCGTAAAGGGTCCGGAGTTGAGCCAGTTCATGGAGGGATGGATCCTGTTCCGGCGGACGCCCTGTTACTTCGCCAGTTGGTTTGCGGCGAGGTTGAACCCGTGCCTGTTGGAGACGTTGATGGGGCAGGGGGAGAGGTTCCATATCTTCTCGGCGTACTCGCGGATGGAACGGTCGCTGGAGAAATACCCCATCATGGCGATGTTGCGGAGCGCCTTCTTCTGCCATTCGATCGGCTTGCGGTAGAGTTCGGCGACCTGCGTCTGGACGGAGGCGTAGGAGTCGAAATCGGCCGCGCACATGTAGTTGTCGTAGTCGAGGCTTTCGAGGATCTGTCTGAAGATGTCGAATTCGCCGGGCGAGAAGAAGTTGTTGTTGATGAGCTCGAGCGCGCGCTTCAGCAGCGGGGATTTCTCGATGAATTCGCCTGGATGGTAGCCCTGTTCGCGGAGCTGCTTCACCTCGTCGACGTTCAGGCCGAAGATGAAGATGTTGTCGGCGCCGACCTTGTCGCGGATTTCGATGTTGGCTCCGTCGAGCGTGCCGATGGTGAGTGCGCCGTTCAGGGCGAACTTCATGTTGCTG
>Ga0265298_10010733_pt1 | contig 10798 bp, 7 predicted proteins | sample AusTroGonzalo_MG_3_FD_193486 | JGI IMG/M metagenome (GOLD analysis project Ga0265298, IMG submission 193486) | Bovine rumen microbial communities from tropical cattle in Woodstock, Queensland, Australia - Gonzalo_01 | ecosystem: Host-associated > Mammals > Digestive system > Stomach > Rumen ...
GAAAAAATGGGTGACTACATTGTAAACGTCGTCGAAGCGCATGTGAACCACCGCCTCTCGGTTTAAAGATAATTAAAAAGTAAAGTGGCCCCGATCCTTGTGACTGGGGCCTATTTTTTTTAAATTTCTAGTAGTACCGCTTAGGTTGTGTTTGTGCGGTTTACATATAGGAGGGCTATATGAAAAAAATTATGGCGTTGGCTTTTGCCTTGTTCTTTGCGGTAGCCGCCGCTGCTCAAAATTATACTTCGCAAAAAATTAATCAAATTGTTGCGGAAGGTAAACTTGAACAGACCGTGTTTGCGGGCGAAAATATTGAGCAGATTAAAATTGTATATGAAAATACTGGCTTCGGCGATTATGATAATCCAGAATTTTCATCGAGTGACTTTGGGGGGAATTTTGGCTTGACGAAAATTTGGACTAAAGGCCCTGCTTGTATAATTTCTGGAAAGATGAGAAGTGATATTGAAGCTGGTACGTACAATGCGTTTATTGTAGTCAAAGATAAGGACGGCAATTTAGCCAAGACCGAATTTACATTTATAGTGAAGGAAAAAGGGTTATCTTTAGAGTGGGATAATGGTAGCGGTTCTATGAACCCGATTATCAATGCGGGTGATGCCATTGACACGATCGTTTTCAATTATGAGGGACTCTCAAGTTGGGGCGTGGGCGGACTTCCGTCTGGAGTTACAAAGGATATCGATGAAGCAAATCATAAAATCATCATTTTCGGTACTGTAAATAAAGATGCAATGTCCGGCGATTATGAATACAAAGTCATTGTTAAGAATGACCAAGGTAAAGAAATTAGCAAGTCGGGAAAGATTTCCGTGACAGGCGGCGAGGCTGTCACTTCTATACAAGTTGAAGAAAACGAAAAACAGAAGGTTGTGGCGGGCGATGAGATTAAACCGGTTGTATTCCAGTTTAAAAATGTCCGTATCGATGAAAAACTAAGTGCTTTTAAAACAGATGAAGGCTCTCTAACAGGAGTGTTTAACTATAGTGTACAAGATGGTAAGTTGACCGTGAGTGGAACTGTCGATGAAAACTTGCAGGATGGTACTTACTACATAAAGATTGTTGCAGTGGGCGAAAATAACGAGGCTACCGCTAGTGCTTCGGTTGAAGTGTCTCATAAGCCTGTCGTGACGAAGATTACTGTAATTAAAAATGAATCGCAGACGGTGACTGCTGGCGATTCTATTAAGCCAATAGTTTTCTATAAAGAACACGCTCTGGAACTAGTACTTCCGAATTTTCCGGGCGGTTACGAGCGTATGGAAAATAATGATACGGTGACTATTATTGGGCTGATTCAAGAAGGTTCAAAGGGACTGCATGATATTGTGCTTTCTGCCATTGGTCCCGAAAATCAAGCGACAGCCAAAGCAACGATTGAAGTAATTCCAGCGACTATGACGTTCGATCTTGTTGAAGGTAGCGATAATCAGACGGTTGTTGCTGGCCAAGACATTGTTCCGATTGTCTATCAGTACAGCCACATGTATTCTGTGAATGTTAATGTTCCCGCTAATTTGAAGGTGGAACAAGATAAAGAAAAGAAGCAAGTTAAGATTTCTGGTATAGTGGATCCTGAAATGGGCACCGGTGAATATACTTATACGTTTGAATTGACGGATTATTATGAAAACACGAAGACTGTGACGGGCAAGATTAATGTCGTTGCATCTTCGTCTTCTAGCGTTGCGGCTTCTTCGTCCTCCTCGATTACGATTGCATCTTCGTCATCCAGGAACGAAGTGATAGAATCCAGTAGCAGTTCTGTAGCGAAATCCAGCAGTTCGTCGCAGAACGTCATCCTGAGCTCTAGCGAAGGATCCAGTAGCAGTTCTGTAGCGCAGTCCAGCAGTTCGTCGCAGAACGTCATCCTGAGCTCTAGCGAAGGATCCAGCAGCAGTTCTGTAGCGAAATCCAGCAGTTCGTCGCAGAACGTCATCCTGAGCTCTAGCGAAGAATCCAGTAGCAGTTCTGCCAAGTCTTCAAGTTCCGCAAAACAGTCCAGCTCTAGTGCTAAGTCTTCTTCGAGCATTGCAAATGACAATTCGTCTTCTAGTGGAACGACGAAAATTGTGACGGTGGCAATGAATGCGCTCAAGTTCGGCTATGCAAATAACGAATTGACGGTTGTGCAGCCGGCATCTGCGATGGTGCGAGTGCAAGTGTTTGACTTGACGGGTCACTTGGTTGAAACGTTTGAGGAATCTGTTGTTGGTTCCAAGAGCATCAACCTCGCTCATTTGAACAGAGGAAATTACTTGGTGCGCGTTGAAAGCGGTAGCCAAGTGCGTACGGCTAGGATTGCTGTGAAATAGTGCGTGGACCCTATCGGTTGCAAGCTCCCTCCAGGGTGACAATGATATGTCGTTCCTTTCGAGGCTTGACCGCTGCGAAAAATCCAGTGACATTGTGCAAAAGACTTGCAAAAAAGACTCCGCGGTGGCGGAGTCTTTTTCGTAAATTAACTAGATGGGGCTTCGCCCCTCTCTCTATGGCTCTCGTCATGCTGAGTCCCGTAGGGACGAAGCATCCAGTTAAATCTTGATGAGTACATTAACTGGATCCTTCGCTTTGCTCAGGATGACGTTTTGCAGTCGAACCACATTGGATGACTATCCGCGGGCGGCGAGCTCTTCAGGAGTCCTCGAGAGAATATCCCAGTCGCCACGCTTGATAATCTTGTAGGCGTAGCCTTGTTCCGTAAGGAACAGCTGGCGGTTCATCGCGAATTCCTGTTCCTTGGAGTCCTGCGTCACGATGCTGTAGAAGTGGGCGGCACCGCCGTCGCTCTTCGGGCGCAAAACGCGGCCAAGGCGCTGGGCTTCTTCCTGACGGCTTCCGAACGTACCGGAAATCTGGATGAGCACGTTGGCGTCCGGCAAGTCGATAGCGAAGTTACCGACTTTCGAAACCATCAAGTTCTTCTGCACGCCCGAACGGAAAGCTCCGTAAAGCTTTTCGCGTTCCTTGTTCGGAGTCTTGCCGGTAATCAGCGGAATCTGCAAATCTTCGGAGAGCGCTTCAAGCTGGTCGATGTACTGGCCGATGATGAGCACGCGGTCGTCCGGCTTGCTGAAATACTTGAGCAAGCGTTCGACGATGTCGGTCTTTTCGGGGTTCGTGCTCGCGAGCGTAATCTTGTCGCGCACGGGAGCAAGCGCGTACTTCATCTTGAGTTCCGGATCCATCGGGATGCGGATTTCGTTACAGTCGGCGGTGGCAATCCAGCCTTGTGCTTCGAGGATGCGCCACGGAATATCGAACTTTTTCGGTCCGATCAAGCTGAACACTTCGGTTTCTTTATGGTCTTCACGGACGAGCGTTGCCGTAAGGCCCAAGCGGCGCGTGGCCTGCATTTCGGTACTGAGGCGGAACACCGGAGCCGGGAGCAAGTGGACTTCGTCGTAAATCATGAGGCCCCACTTTTCTTGGCTGAAAAGCGGGAAGTTAGCGAGTTCCTTCTTGACCTCTTCTTCGGTCATTTCCGGTTCCTTGCCTTCCTTGTTTTCGTCACCCTTCTTGGCGCGTTTGCGTTGCGTCAAGATTTGATAGGTGGCAACAGTTACCGGGCCGATTTCCTTCACTTCGCCAGAGTATTCCTTGACCTGGTCGAGCGTGAGGTTCGTTTTGTCGCAGATTTCACGAATCCACTGGCGGGAAGACGAAATGTTCGGCGTCAAAATCAATGTCTTAGTTTGTATTAAAGCCATCGTGGCAAGGCCAATCACAGTCTTACCGGAGCCGCAGGGGAGCACGATAACGCCGGAACCGCCCTTTTCGCTACCACTCGCGTAGAACACTTGGGCTGCATCTCTCTGGTAATCGCGGAGGTTGAACGGCTTTCCTGAAACGGTTGTTTCGCGGAGCTGGATGGGGAGCGGGTCGCCAACGGTGTAACCGGCCAAGTCTTCGACCGGGAAGCCTGCGTTCGTGAGGACCATCTTCAAGTGGCCACGGCGTTCCGGATCCACAACAACGTGCGTGTCGTCGATGTATTCGATGATGAACGGTTCCACATCCCTCAACTTGCAAATTTCGAGGAACATGATTTTGTCGTCGGATTCCATCATCAAGCGGCCGTCTTCTTTCTTTAAACGAAGGAGGCCGTAGCGAGCCATGTAATCTTCGATTTCAGTAACGACTGTCGGCGGTATGGGGTAGCGGCTCTGGCTCTCGAGTCTTTCGAGAACTTCGGGGGCGCGGAGTCCAGTTGCGGCAGCGTTCCACAAGCTTAAATGAGAAATCTTATAAGTGTGCAAGTGCTCCGGGCTTTTGACAAGCTCTGTAAAAGGGGCGATTGCATCACGTGCGGTGGTATAGTTAGGATTATCGACCTCGACCATGATTTCGAGGTTACTTTGTACAATAATTGCGCCATTCGGATTCATAGAGCGACAAATTTAGTTATTTAGGGCGCGTTTCGCAAGTCGTGTGGATTTGCTGATTTTCTTACAAATAGGTATTAGGGGTTAGTGGTTTGGTTTAAATGAAAAATGAAAGGTTAAAAATGAAAAATCCATTCTTAATTGTTCATTCTTCATTTTTAATTTTTTTTTCGTCTTTATATTCTCGTCCAAAAGAAAAACTCCCCGGACTTGTGTCCGAGGAGTCTTTCGAGCCGCCCAGCAGATTTGAACTGCCGACCTGCTGATTACGAATCAGCTGCTCTACCAGCTGAGCTAGAGCGGCGAAGCGAGAACAAAGATAGTAAATCGATTAATTCTTGTCAAGATTTACTGACAACCTTTATTTTTTTTTCTATGATTGGTCTACGAGAAATTTTTTAACATGGAAGCTTAACTATGGCTAACGAATCTAATAATAATCAATCGGAACTTAAAGCGTTCTTTGTCCAGCACGGTACTAAGATTGCTGTGGCATTTGTCGTTGTCTTTGCTCTTATTGCGGGCATTGTCCAGTACAAGGAAGCTCGCAAGGTTGCTGCTGCAGAACAGAGTGAACTCATTGGCATGGGTCTTACTTACCTTTATGCCGGCGAAAAGGACAGCGCCCTCGTTGAATTTGAAAACAAGATTGCTTCTGGTAAGCTTGAAGGTCTTGCCCTTGCTAAGGCTTCGCTCCTCGCGGGTAATATCAAGTACGAAAAGAAGGACCTTGATGGTGCCGCTCTCCTCTTCCAGAATGCTTTGGATAATGCTGGTTCTGTGGCTCTCGTTCGTTCGGCTGCCATGCACGGTCTTGCCGCTGTGAAGATGGAAAAGGGCGATTTCTCTGCTGCTGCAAACTTCCTCGAAAAGTACATTGCTGAATACGGCAAGCGCACTGGCGACAAGGAAGACCGCTATCAGAAGGACGAACCGGCTGACGAGGTCCCGATGGTTGCAGACGCTATGTGGAAACTCACGCTCGTTTACCAGCAGCTTGGTGCAAGCGACAAGGCTAAGGCTACGGCTGAAAAGTTGCTCCATGTTTATGGCGACAACCGCGGCTTTGCTGACAAGGCAAGAAAGTTCCTCGCCGCTATCTAATTAGTGGCGTCATCCTGAGTGTGGTTCGGCAATAGGTTGGTGAGCCAGTCGAAGGGCCGAAAGCGATAGGATCTAGAGAATCTCTGAACTCAAAATTTGTAGCTCGCTCCTTGTTGGGGCGAGTTTTTTGTATCCGGGAAAACTTTATAAAAATCAATTTACATCCCTGCAACTCTTTATAAGTTATATTGATATCATACACAACCTAAAAATGGGAGGGTGGGCCATGAAAAATATTTTCTTGGTGCTTTTGGTGTCTATTCCATTTTCGCTAGCTGCATGCGGGGATTCTCCGGAGCAGTTCGTGAATGATGTGGTTGAAAGCGGTATCAAGTGCGAGACGCACGAGTACGACGCGGCCAAGTGCGATGAACTTGCAGCCGAGTTTAGGGAGCGTAACCACAATTTCAGCAAAGACGTGCAGGACGAAATTCGAAAGAAGGTTGTGGAAAGATTTTATACAGAACTGAAAAAGTTAGATGAAAAAGGCGTGAAAGTCGGGTCTGCTTTATAGCTGACTTTTGTTTTGCTGGGTTACATCGCTAATGTCCAGCCGATGGCAAATAACGCGTAATAGGCGAGAACCCAGAGACTATCTGTGACTGCAGTAGGCGCTCCCCAGCGGAGCGTTTTCTTTTTGGGGATGAATCCGCAAAGGAGCCCTGCAATAAAACCGTAGAGGTGTCCGAGGATGTCGGCGTTTTCGCCAAGGCCGAGGAACACGGCGAGGGAGGCGGCGCCGCAGAGCGGTGCAAAGCGACGGAGCATGCCGTGCGTTTCGCGCGGCATGAGACGGAACTCGATGACGGCGAGGCAACCGATGGTTGCAAAAACGAAGCCGGAAAAGCCGAGCGAGCGGAAGTTTGTCTGTACTGTAAGTGCTACAAAGAAGTTGGCTATAGCGCTGGAAATTGCAAGGAACGGCACAAGTTTCGCCAGCGGAATGCGGTAATGCAAAAGGCTTAAGGCCAGAAATCCTGAGACGAGATTTGATGCAAGGTGACGGCTGTCGCCATGGAGCGTCATGGCGGTAATCGTGCGCCACCATTCTCCGCGCAGAATTTTTCCGGCATCGGCGATGCCTGCGTTATGCATTTGTACGAAAACACCCGAAAAGTCCAACAGTGTGCAGATAATGGGAACCGCAAGCACCCAAAGTGGCTGGAGCGTAAGCTTTAGCGGGAGCGGTGGATTTTCGTCGCGAGGCGGATTTTCGCGGTGGTAAAGACGAATCTGGAATTGCGCTGCCCGGCGTTTGTCGGGCTCTACGAAGATCTGGAACGGGCCTTCTTCGGAGCGGTCGATGCGGTGCGAGATTCCCTGTGAAAGTAAAACGAGACTTTCGTCGCGAATTTGTCTGAAACCGCCTTCGCTGATACGAATTTCTGGCGGGGGCGATGGCTCTGCTTGTTCCGTTGCAGAATCTGTCGTGAAGGGAGTCGCGAGGTCGCTAAATTTGACCGTTGCTTGAATGCTTTGCACGTTCTGATTGTCTGCTTGCGGCTCAACATCTGCTTGCAGTTTGTCTGTAGAAGGCTTGCGGCGAATCATCGGCGACATAAAACGGGGCATGGCTACCTTCCTTTTGCATCGTTAGTAAAAACGGACATTCTATTCTCACTGTTTTTGTTTAAAAGCAAACCGCGTGCCAAAAAGGGAAATCTGCTCAAAAAAGTAAAAATTCACTAAAAACCAAAAACAATAGGTTCCTCACTTATTCAAAAGATAACATGCAAATGTTTCAAAAGCAAATGATTAAAGCATTTTTTTGAAACTCTGTCAGAATATCTGAGCTGCCGAGGTGAGGGCGAACTTTCCGGTTGCGGTTTCGCATTCGGCGCGCACGTAGGCAAAACCGAAGGTCGCGACGGGAATGTCGGCGTGGTCGGGGGCCGCGATGAGGCTTCCGAGCATGATTTCTTCTTCGCGAGCGAGTTTCCCGTTTGGGAGTTCGCGGCGGCCATAAATGCGGATATAGCGGAAACCACCGCCCATTTCTTTATTGCTGCGGGCATGGAATATGATTTCTTTGCCATTCTCCTTGTCGCTTCGTTCCCACCAAAGAGCGGGCCCGTCCGTGATGTAGCAATTGTCGCCGGAGAATGCTGCGTTCAAGTCGGCGAGTGTCGGTGTCTCTTTACTGGATCCTTCGACTTCGACCAGACGGTCTTCGCTCAGGATGACGGAATCAGTACTCTCGTTTGTTGGTCGCGACTCTTGCCTTGTATGGTTGTCGATTAACCTTACAACTGTTCGCACATTTCCAAAAGTGTGAGCTTTTGTATACTTGAGCGATATGAGCGGCAAGTTCACGGCGGTCATGCCGTTCAAATCACCATGGGCATCGTTTCCGCCGATGGGCAGCAAGTAATTGCCTTTGCCTAATTCATTTATCCAAAATTCTCGACCGAGCTTGAAGCCTTCGTCGCGGATGCCATTCCAGAACTGAATTCCGCGAACGCTATGTGTTTTTTGTGAGGCTTTGTCCGTGTTCTTTTCCTTGCTTTTTTTTGCAATGTTCAAGTCTTCGGGCTTCCAGTAACCGCGACGGAATACGAACTTTTCCAAAAGTCCCATTTGCTGGAACGGGTGCGCTGCGAAGCAATGCGCTTCTGTCATGTTCAGAATTTGCTTGATGCTGCGCGTCGGTCTGTTTTCGAGCCAATAGCGGCCGCAATCGCCGAGGCCCGGGAGGTAACCTTCGGGGCCGAGGACGGTCATGTGCACGTTTTCGCCTTTGCTGTTCCCGACGGAAACTTCTTCGCCAGCAATTAGGAGCGGCTGGCAATTTCCGTTTTCGTCTGTCGTTGGGAGTTTCGCGATTTCCTCGCGCAACTTCTGGAATCTCGGAACGGGCGAGTCGGCTTCTTTCGTGAAGTCTTCTTGCGTGAAGGCGAAATCGTAAGCGTGGTCGGTACAGCTCACAAAATCGAGCCCGACCGCTTTGGCGGCGAGTTGCAGAACTTCTGGCGTGGCGCCATATTCCACATGGTCGGCGGAGTAATGCGTATGGCAGTGCATTTCGCCCGCGGCGTAGCCGGGAGCGATGGGCAAGGCTTCGTTCAAAACTTTAAAGCGGAGCGGCACAGGCTTTAATCGCGGCAAGTTCCAGCGTTCAAAAGTCATCGTTTTACCATCTCTTTCGATGGTCAATTTGCAGCGAGCTTCATAAGTGCCTGCCGGAATTTTCCCGAGTGCAATCGGAATAAAACGCATCTGCTCCTGGACTTCGATGTTCAAGTCCTTGCAGATTGAAAAGTTAGGTTGCCGCGCAATTGCTGGCGCACTTCCCGGCGCGTTCCCCGACGCATTTTTAACTGCGGCCTCCGCAGTTCCTGCGGCATTATCGACGACGTCCTTAAGGCTAATCTCTACAGTTTTAATTGTTGTCGGGAATCGGTCGGCGTCGCGTACGACAATCCATAGCAAGGGTTCGACGCCTGGCACAAACTGGAATGGTGCGTCAAAGGTGATTTCGGGCCACGGCTTGTAAAGGAGCGACCAGGGTAGCTTGAACTTAAAATGCGTTTCGGCATAACGCAATTTTTCCCCTGGCAGTAAACTCATCAGTCACCTTTTGATTCGGGTTCCGGTTCTTTTTTCACCGGTGCTGGTGTCGTTTTTGCCGAATCTGGCGCAGTTTCTTTTGCGGTATCCGTGGCTTTCCCAATCGAATTGACCTTGGCGCTGTCCTTGACTGCATCTTTCACGGAATCCGCAACGTTTTCGACGGAGTCTTTTTTCGTGGAATCTGGAGTCACATTGACGTTTGCTTTCACTGTATCTTGAACAGCGTTCGTAGAGTCCGCGACCTTTGTGCTGTCTACGATATTCCCGACGGTGTCTGCTTTTACAGAATCTTTTTTCGTGTCATTGATAATCTTGACTTTGCTTTTCTTTGGAGAATCATCATCGTCATCATCATCGTCGTCATCGTCTTTGGGCTTTGGCTTGTTCCAGAAACCGAATGAGCCTCGGATTTGCAGTTGTATCCCACCCAAGTTCCACTTTGCTTTTTCTTTTGGACCGTTCGGGACAATGTCCGAGAACATTTTTTCTGATTTTACCGAAATGGAATTGAAGCCGATATCGCCATAAAGCTTGAAGTTTTTCCAACTGGCAAAGAGGTATCCCACGCTGACGCCAAAACCTGCGCCAAAGAGGGGAGTCTTTGCCCCGAGGTAGCCCCACGTCGTGTAGATTTCCGTTCCCGGCAAAACCCAGTACCAGCGTGCGGATATGCTGAAAAGCCCACCCGTGCTGAGCGTGATAAAGTTCTTGGGGAGTGCAAGGCGGTATTCGAGGAAAAACGGAATGCCCTGGAGCGTGTATTCGTAACTGTGCGTGTTGCTTTTGCGGTCGGTCAAAACGACGGATTCGTTGTCGTAAATAAAACCGATGCCCGCGCTGAGGAACTGGTCTTCAGTAAATTGCCACTGGATTCCCGCCGTAATTGGGAAGCAGAAATTAACTTTCTGGAAGTCCTGTTTTGCAACGTTTAAGGATTCCGCACTGTTGACTGCGTTTTCCTTGAATCCGTAATAAATCGTGTCGATGGCTTCTTGAAAATATTTTCGTTCTTCAAAACTGAGGAACGAAATCGAGGGCTGTACAAAAACGGACAAGATGGAATTGTCATGATCCAGTTTTTCTTCACTTGCGGCAAAAGCCGTTCCGGAGAACAGCACGGCCGCGAGAAACAAAATGACTTTTCTGGATATGGACTTCATCCTGTCGCCTATTCAGCCAATTTCTTTTCTTCTTTCTGGAGACGCTTCTTTTCGGCTTCCTTTTTCAGGCGCTTTTCGTAAGATTCTTCAGCTTTCGCAATCTTGTCTTCGGCTTTCTTCGCACGCTTTTGCACGTCCTTGTCTTCGTTCGATTCGTTTTTTGCGATGGTGAGATATTCTCTTGCGGATTCGAACTGGTCAAGTTCTGTGTAGGCATCTGCAATCAAGAAGAGGACTTCTTGGCGGCGCTTGGCGTTGGGGTATGTTTCCAAAAATTCCTTGAAGTAAATCACGGCAGCCTGCGGCTTTTCCATGCGCAGGTAGAGACGGCCCGTCTGGAATTCCTTCTCGGCTACGCGGTCGACGAGGAGGTTGTAATAGTAGTTGACGGAGTCGCGGAGCGGGGTGTTCGGATGGTTCGCGAGGTAACGCTCGAAGTCTTTCATGGCGGTTGTCGTGTTCGATTCGTCACGGTCAATCTTGTATTCCATGTTGAACGAAGAGACTGCCTTGCGGAATTCTGCAGTTTCTGCAAACGGTGAACCCGGGAAG
>Ga0265298_10010734_pt1 | contig 10798 bp, 6 predicted proteins | sample AusTroGonzalo_MG_3_FD_193486 | JGI IMG/M metagenome (GOLD analysis project Ga0265298, IMG submission 193486) | Bovine rumen microbial communities from tropical cattle in Woodstock, Queensland, Australia - Gonzalo_01 | ecosystem: Host-associated > Mammals > Digestive system > Stomach > Rumen ...
CCCATGATTGAGCTCTCTTCCCTGGCGGTGCAGCTCTACGACAACCAGCAGCATTCCCTTATTCCCGTTATCATCTTGCAAATCGTGGGCCTCCTGGTGCTCGGATTCATTATGTTCAGCAGCATTTATAGCGTTCGCCGCCTCAACGCGGTGCGTGCCGAAAAGGAGTTCATGAACAGGGAACTGGGCATTGCGAACCGCATACAGCAGGCGATGCTCCCCACGGAAAAGGTGGAAAACGGGTCTATCGATATTGCGGGGAGCCTGGTGCCCGCCAAGCTTGTCGGTGGAGACTTCTATGATTACTTTATTCGTGACGGAAAGCTGTTCTTCAATATCGGCGACGTGTGCGGCAAGGGAATCCCGGCGGCGCTTGTGATGTCGATGACGCAGGCGGTGTTCCGTACGGTCGCTTCCAAGGAAGACGACCCCGCCCACATTGTCCACGATATGAACGCCATTGCATGCAGGGGGAACGCGACGGGAATGTTCGCGACGCTCTTTGTGGGCGTGCTCGACATTGCCAGCGGTAGGCTTACCTACAGCAATGCGGGTCACGACCGTCCGTATATCGTGTCGGGAGAGGCCGTCCGCAGTCTGCAGGCGAAATCGAACTTGCCCATAGGCGTTATGGAAGATACGGCGTACCAGACTCAAGAAACGCAGATTGTCGCCGGCGACATGGTGATGCTCTATACCGACGGGCTCACCGAGGCGATGAATGCGGAACAGGCGCTATTTGGCCAGCAGCGGATTGTCGAGACTGTCCGCGGCAACGGGGCCTCCCCGAAGCACCTGCTGGACTCGTTGTCGCAGGCGGTCGCCAAGTTTGTGGACGGGGCCGAGCAGAGCGACGACCTGACCATGTTGGCCATCCTCTACAGGGGCGCTGCGGCCTCTCAGACAGGGAAATAAGGCGTTTTGGTCTTTATTTTCCTGGCCGCTGGCCACTGACCTCGAACCACTATTTCTATCTTTCCCCGCGTTGATTTTTATCAAACAGTTCACATAAATAAAATGGACACATTCCGATATGAATGAAACAGTACAGAATGCAACCGATTCCGCTGCCGTAGCCCCGGCCCCCGCCGAAGCTCCCGTGGTTGAACCGGCTGTGCAGCAACCGGCTATCGTTGCAAGCGAACCGGCAGCCAAGAAGGGCAAGTTCGACGAACAGCTCGGACTCATGCTCCCCTCCGACGCCGCCCAGGTCCAGGCGCAGCTTACCATGCCGGGTATGAGCGATGACATGGTTTACAAGATCGTGGAAACCCACGCCGGTAACCATGCGGTTCTCTACAAGACATACGATCAGGCCGTTCTTGCCCGCGACGTGCGCGATTCCATCGAAAACGCCGCCGGCCACAAGGTGCTCCCCATCGCGAAGGCGAAGCTTGGAACCACCTACTGCAAGGGCGAATACTCCACCGAACAGGGCTGCAAGGGCGATTCCGACACGTTCGGCATCGGTTCCCTGGTTGAATTCCAGGCGACCGGCCTTATCGTGGTGATGTGCGTCATCGTGGGCCTCACGGTGCTCTGCTACCTCATGAACTTCATCATGGCCAAGCTCGGCCTCAACAAGGACAAGGCTCCTGCCCCCGCGGTCAAGGCCGCTCCGGCAGCCGCTGCCGCTCCCAAGACAATCGCCCCGGCCCACTGTGACTGGGATCCGAACGCCAAGAGCGTCCACCCGGGCTTCACCAACAAGCAGCTCCAGGCCTTCCTCGGCATTGCCGCCGTGGCCGCCCTGGAAGAACACCCCGGCATGAGCAACGATACGTTCCTCGCCCTGGTGACTGCCGCTGCGACCCAGGCCATCGGTCAGCCCTGCCGCGTGACCGCCTACAAGAACATTAACTCCCCTGCTTGGACGATCGTCAAGTAAGGTAAACTTTTAAAACTTAACAGGCTTATAAGCCAGGAAAAATCAAAATGAAGAAAACAGTCCGTATCAGTTTCGAAGGCAAGACCTACGACGTCGAAGTTGAAGTTCTTGATTCCGCCGTCGCCGCCGCTCCTGCAGCTCCGGTTGCCGCTGCCCCCGCAGCCGCTCCTGCTGCCGCTCCCGCCGCTGCCGGTGGCACCGAAGTGAAGTGCCCGCTCGCCGGTTCTGTGTTCAAGCTGAAGGTCAAGGTTGGCGACCACGTCGAAGCCAACCAGGAAGTGGCCATCATCGAAGCCCTCAAGATGGAAAACCCGGTCGTCGCTCCGTGCGCCGGCACCGTGAACTCCATCGCCGTCAAGGAAACCGACACTGTCGTCGACGGCCAGACTCTCATGACCATTGCCTAAGAGGTACAGATAAATGAGTTCACTCTTAAATTCGGTCGTTGAGTTCGCAGGCGACACCGGATTCGCATACGTCACCGGACCTATGGTGATTATGTGGATCGTGAGTTTCGTCCTGATGTACTTGGCGATTGTCAAAAAGTACGAGCCGCTGCTGCTCTTGCCGATTTCTCTCGGCGCGCTGGCGGTGAACATCCCGAGTGCGGGATTCTACGATGGCGGCTGGAGCATCGAAGGTATGTTTACCCCGACTGCCGGCCTCTATTACTACATCAGCCAGGGTATCCACCTGGAACTCTTCCCGCCCATCATCTTCTTGGGCGTGGGTGCCATGACGGACTTCGGACCGCTTATCGCCAACCCGCGTACGCTCCTCCTCGGTGGCGGCGCCCAGTTCGGTGTGTTCGCGACCATGTTCTGCGCTGTGGCTTTCGGTGGCTTTACTCTCGGTGAAGCAGCCTCTATCGGTATCATCGGTGGTGCCGACGGTCCGACCTCCATCTTCACTGCGAACAAACTTGCAAAGCACCTCATCGGCCCCATCGCCGTGGCTGCTTACACCTACATGGCCCTTGTGCCGCTCATCCAGCCGCCTATCATGCGCTTGATGACCAACGACAAGGAACGCAAGATCCGCATGAAGGCTCTCCGCCAGGTGAGCAAGGCCGAACGTATCGTGTTCGCCGTGATGGTGATGATCGTCTGCATCCTCGTGGTGCCCGACGCTTCTGCACTTATCATCATGCTCATGCTCGGTAACATCTTCAAGGAAGCCGGTGTCGTGGAACGTCTCGTGAAGACCTCTTCCAACGAACTCATGAACATCGTGACTATCTTCCTCGGTACTTCCGTGGGTCTCACGATGTCTGCCGACATCTTCCTGAAGCCGCAGACCATCATGATTATCGCCATGGGCGTTGTCGCCTTCGGTTTCTCGACTGCTGCCGGTCTCTTCCTCGCGAAGATTATGAACTGGTGCAGCCCGAAGAACCCCGTGAACCCGCTCATCGGTTCTGCCGGCGTGTCCGCCGTGCCGATGGCTGCACGTGTTTCCCAGGTGGAAGGCGCCAAGTACGACCCGCAGAACTTCTTGCTGATGCACGCCATGGGCCCGAACGTGGCCGGCGTTATCGGTACCGCAGTCTGCGCTGGTTACATGATTTCTCGCCTGAGCTAAGCGCGAAAACGTTGTTTGAAAGTCCCCCGGTTAATCCCGGGGGCTTTTTTTATAAGACCGTTCGCTCGTCGTTTCATGTATTTAAACCTCCGGTTCCTCGCTCACTCCCCCAAGGGCGCCATGCCCACATAAACGCTTCCTCAAAGGGGATAACTCTACTAAGGTGCTAAAGCACCAAGTATCGTATAGACGCGCTAAGTGGTCAAAGGTCGCCACCACGACTCATTAAGATGAGTCGCTTGCGGCTCACGATGCAGTTGACAGCGGTCTTAAAAGAGAGTATCTTGTTCAAGTAACAGGTAGAGGAGAACGATATGCCTGCCAAAAGATTTGTTGTCTGCGCCGTTGTTGCGGTATTAGCCGTCTTTGCGAATGCCGCTAGGGAAATTACTCCGCAGAAGCCCGAATTTGTTGAGGGCTGCTACCAGATATCGAATGCGGAAGAGCTCTATTATGCGGCTCACTATTATTTGGAAAATGATACCTGCATAAAGCTTACCGCCGACATCGTGGTAAACGAGAACGTTATCAAAGATGGCTCATTGAATGTGGCCGATACGGCGAATTTTGCTGTATGGAACGGGCTTTCCTTTTACGAATTTGCGGGAGTTTTTGACGGCCAGGGGCACACGATTTCGGGTCTCTACAACAATGATTCTACGGGTTACGAAATGGGGCTGATTTCGTCTGTTGGCGATCATTTTTACGATAGCGAAGACAAACCACAGAATCTTGTTGTTAAGGACGTTCATCTTGTAGATGTATATTTCAACGTTGGCCGCTATGATGCCGGAGGGCTTATTGCATACATAGATGCCGGGGTGAATGTGGTGATAGAACGCAGTAGCGTCGATGGAGTTATTGCTGCGTCGAGTTGTGCAGGGGGTTTGGTTGGTGAGGTGGAAAACGCTCTGCCTGTTCTCATATACGATAGCTATAATAAAGCCCGCGTGTTGGCTACAGGTTATAGTGCCGGAGGCATTGTGGGCTGTGTGGATCCTAATTGGAAAACCTATTTTGAAATGGCGAATACGTACAACGTTGGTGTCGTGTCTGCTAAGGATTACGTGGGCGGTATTATCGGAAATGTTGATATTTGGGCTGATACGGTGAAATTGATGAATGTGTTCAATGTGGGACCGGTGATTGCAACAGGTGAAAATCCAAAAGAAGTTGGTCCCGTGATAGGAGAATATTCTACTAGTCTCTTTGAGGGATCTATTTTCGACAATGTCTTTTACGTTGCTGCGGACGGGAATGGTATAGGGGTCCACATGACGGAAGAACAGTTCGCCAACGGCACTGTCGCTTCTCTAATGCACGATTATTACTACAGCGGCGTTGACGGCTCAATATGGGGGCAGAATGTCGGTGCTGACCCGCTGCCGAACTTTAGCGGAAACATTTCCGGAGCGGTAGCCTTGCCCACGATAACGCTCAGTCTCGATACGGGGAGCGCTGTTCCCTGGACTAGTGAGATTGCAGTTGGGTACCGTCACAGGATTCCTGATGTCAATCGTGAAAATTACGTGCTGTTTGGCTGGTACGACAATGCGGAACTGACGGGCGAAAAGGTGACACATGTTCCCGACACGCAAACTACCGACGTGAAATTCTGGGGTTATTATGAGCGCGTATATAAGGTGACTTTGGAAACGAGCGGGGGAACGGTACCTGTAGACAGTGTGGCGTCTTACATCCATACGGTCGGAGCGAAACTCCCGGGTGGCGCTCTGCGTGAAGGCTATATATTTGCGGGCTGGTACGCCAGGAGCGATTTTAGCGGAAACCCGGTCGATTCCATCACTTCGACAGACGAGGGCGACAAGACCTTCTATGCGAAGTGGTTGGAAATGCGCTCTCCAGAAAAGAATTCCGATGGTTGCTATGCCATTTCGGATGCTGGCGAACTTTACGGTTTTGCCGCAATCATGAACGGATCGGAGGCGGAAGATTTTGAGGAGCCGATATGCGCTGTTCTCACCCAGGATATCGTTGTCAACAAGAACGTACTGGATTCTACAGGCAAACTCAATACGGCTGAGGCTCCTGCGTTCGTGGCGTGGACTCCGATACAATTTTTGTGGGGAACATTTGACGGACAAATGCATACGATTTCGGGCCTGTTCGTCGTGGATACGCTGACGCGCGAAGATGAATATGCGGGGCTCAAGGCTTCTGATAAAAAACCGGTCGGTTTTATCAGGGTCATGGCTGGCTTAGAGGAAGAACCTGCTGTTGTAAAGAATCTAGGCATTGTGGGTTCCTATTTTATGAGCGATGCTCCGCGAGTGGGTGCTGTTGTCGGTTATGTTGTTGAATCGTGGAAGGACTATAATCTGTATGCCGAAATCAGGAATACTTTTAACACGTCTTCAGTGTATGCTACATATAAGTATGGTAATGCAGCGGGCTTGGTGGGCTATGTCGGTTCTTATTCCCACCTGCTTGTAGAAAACTGCTATAATCTTGGTAGGATTGAATCTGAGGATGATGCTGCCGGATTGGCTGGGGTTGGCGATGATGAACAAATCCGTGTTGTGAATAGCTATAACGCCGGAAATGTTTATGGTGAACGGAGGAATCATCTTGTTCTGAATATTTGCCAGTTTTGCACGTTCGATGAGGGAACAATTGTAAACAGTTATTACCTGTATAAGAAATCTTTCGGGAATACCAATGGGGAAATGGGCGGCGTATCGGTCCATGAAGATGAACTTGCCGATGGAAGGGTCGCGCTTGCCCTGCACATGGGCGAGAACGGTTCTATATGGGGACAGAACGTCGGGGTGGATCCGTACCCTGTGTTTTCTGGTGCCGTTGAAAATTCTGCTACTACGTGGTACAACGTGACATTCCATACTTTTGAAGGCGATACGGCAACCTACTTTGATCATTATGTGGCGGGGCTCTACACGTATCTTCCGGAAAAAGTCTCTGTGGAAAATGAGGACATGGTATTTGCCGGCTGGTACAAGACAGCCGATTTCGACGGTGAAAAGCAGTGGGCTATTTACCCCGAAGATGAAGGCGACCTCAAATTCTATGCCAAGTATGAGTTGAGACCGTTTGATGTCTATGTGAAGCCTAACAGCTGGGCTTTGGGTAAAGTCGTCGGCCTTGAAGATGATGACAGGGGCTCGTACAAGTATGGAACGGAAGTCACCTTTGAGGCGCGTCCGTACAGCGACTCTGAATTCCGCTATTGGGAAGACGATGCTACGAATACGAACCCGGTTCGCACAATCACAGTCCTTCACGATACGACTATCGTTGCGGTATTCTCCGTGAAGCAGTCGAGCTCGTCTAGCGTAATCGAGTCCAGTTCCTCGTCTGCTCCGCGTTCGAGTTCCAGCGTGCCGCGGTCCTCCAGCAGCGTCAAGAGCTCCAGCAGTTCTGTGCCGAAGTCTAGTTCGAGCAGCGCAAAGTCCAGTTCCAGCGTTACGCCGCGGTCCAGTTCTACGGTTGTGTCCAGCAGTTCTGCCCCGAAGTCCAGTTCTTCTGCGAAGTCCTCTTCTTCTACGGTGAAGCCCAGCAGTTCTTCCAAGAAGGTTGAATTCGGCTGCGTAAACTGCGAGGATGCCTTATCTGAAATGGCACAGGCGCCGTCGTTCTCGGTGACTGCATCCGGGCGCAATATTCTGGTGTCTGGTGTTGCCGTAAATGCGGCCCGCGACTATACCCTATTCGACACGCAGGGGCGCGTGCTGCGCAGGGGCGCTGTAGATGGCGCGAACTTCGCCATCCCTGTTGAGCGCGCGGGCAACTACCTGGTCCGTATCGACAACCAGGTGCGTCGCGTATCCGTGCGGTAGCGTGATATCTGTACCCCATTGTACCTATAAAACGAGTCACTAAGGCGGATTTATAGGTATTTGCGAAAGGCTTCTTTTTTCTCGTACCTATAAAAGCGTTCAAAAAAGGTCTTTTATAGGTACTTTTTTTGAAAAATTACGCATATACTAACTGGAAATACCTATAAAACAGAATATTTGCGTTGTTTGTAGGTGCTTTTTTCATGTAACACGCTTCATGGAGTGGCCAAAAGGTTGTTTTGTACCTATAAAACGAGATTTTTGGCTTTGTTTATAGGTACGAATAGCAAAAACGCCTTCTTGTTTCATGAATTCCCGCGTTTTGTTTTATGGATTACTAAAAATCTTTCTGCAAAACAATAAAATGCTTAAATTTGCTTAAAATCGCTATTTTTGTTTTAACAAAAACGTTGCATGCCGCTCTGCAATTTCCTATTTTATTGTCATGATGAAATCGGTTGTTGAATACAAGGACTACCGCGAGTACGTTTTGGATTACTACCGCGAGCGCAAACGGACGTCTGCGTTTACGTGGCGCGAATTCGCCAAGATTGCCGGATTCGCATCGGGGTCGTACTTGAAGCTTGTATGCGATGGCAAGACGCGGCTTCGAATAGAAGGAGCGAAGAAAACCGCACTTGCAATGGGATTGCAGGGCTTCGAGTACGACTACTTTATTTTGATGGTGCGCTACGAGTGCGCGAAAACGGATCGCGAGAAAAAGAAATGCTTCGAAGAGATGGAAGCATTGAGCTCGGCGCACAACGTGAAGATTCTCGGGAGCGAATTCTACACGTTCTACGAAACCTGGAAACATTCCGTAGTCCGCGAATTGGCGGTGGCGATGCCGGGGGCAAAGCCGCACGAAATCGCGAAGGTGTGCAGGCTCCCGATCTCGGCTGCCGAAGTGAGCGATAGCCTCAGGTTCCTCGTGAAATCGGGGTTCCTCACGATGGATATCAAGGGCAATTACCACCAGACGAACCGTTCGCTTACGACGGGCCGCCTGAAGGTTATCTCTGTGGCGGTGCATTCGCTTTTGCGCCAGATGGGCGAGTTCGCTCTCGAAGCCCTCGACAATTTGCCTATTTCGGAACGCCATTTTAGCGGCCTTACTATGGGCATGACCGCCGAAAGCTACGAGAAGGTCATAGAGGAACTCGCGGAATGCCGCAAGCGCATCGTGTCGATTGTCTCGGCCGATAAAAGTGTGGAAAAAGTATGTCGCTTGAACATGCAGCTTTTCCCGCTTACGGAAAATATTAATGATGGTGCGGAAAGCACGGGGAAAAAGGAGTCTGGAAATGAGTAACAGTTTGGATTATATGAAAAAGTTTTTTGTGGGTCTTGGCGCTCTCGTTTTTGGCGGGGCGTTCTGGGCCTGTTCTACTTTTGAAACTGCCGGTACGAGCGAGGAATCGGAAGGCATTGTCGCGCTTTCGGGCAAGAAGTTTGCGGGCGCTGTACAGAAGGGCCCGTTTGTAGAGGGTTCCGACGTTATCCTCAGGGAAACATCGGAAGAAGGCAACCTCGAGCCCACGGGTAGGGAATTCTCTACCAAGGTTATTAACGACGGTGGCGACTTTACGTTTGACAGCCTTGATTTGAAGAGCCAATATGCGCTTCTTTCTGCCGAAGGCTACTACACTCACGATATCAGCGGCGTGCGCTCCCATTGCGTGCTGCATCTTAATGCGGTAACAAATCTGGAAAAGCGCAAAATCGCAAATATCAACTTGCTGACACATTTCGAATACAAGCGCGTGCTGAAACTGGTCAAGGATGGCAAGACCTTTGCCGAGGCCAAGAGGCAGGCCGCAGAGGAATTGTTCGGCGCATTCGGAGTGGACCTTCGCGTATCTTCTGCGGAAGACTTGGATATCTACAAATCTTCCGATGCGGACAGGACTCTTTACCACATCAGTATCTTTGTGGATACGCAGGGCTTCTACTATCCTATGGACGTGGATGATGATGAATGGGAGTTTAAGCAAGACACTGCCAATATCGACTGTGCCGCATTGCAGGCTTACGTTGATTCCTATGCCGATGACCTGGAAGATGACGGGGTTCTCAGCGATTCCTTGATTGCTCCTCTTGCTTACGATGCCTATATCACCAATCACTATTTTGGCAACGTGATGTATAGCAGAGAGGTCGGCTTGGAAGGCAGGGATGAATACGACCTTATGGCGGAGCGAACCTACTTCTACGAACTGGTGCTGGACCACTACCTTGGCTTTGAAGAATGCACCGACAAGCGTTGGGGAGAATCCAGGAAGCTCGATAAACCGTTCGGGAACTATAACTATGAAGAATACCGGATGGAATATGTGAACCCGGCTTACTTCCTTTGCGACGGTAGTCGCTGGATGTTTACGACAAAAGGGCATCTCGATTCCCTTAAAATGCCCATACCTCATGGGTCGGGAATCATGACCGATCCGCGTGATGGCCATAAATACAAGACGGTGAGCTTCGAATTCGAAGGGGCAACGTATGAGTGGATGGCGGAAGACCTCATGTACATCGAAAAACCTTCGGTCAAGCATTCCAGAAGGGGTGGCGTAGATGCCGTTGCCGATGGAATCTACAGCTGGGCGGAAGCCATGGGGTATAGCGAAAGCTATATGTCGCGGCCAGTTCCCGAATCCATGAAGGATTCCCTCCATCAAGGCATCTGTCCTGCCGGCTGGCATATCTCCAGCACCAAGGATTGGAAGATATTGATTGCGTATGTCGGCGGCTCCAACAACCTGCTTAACGAATATTGGAGAACGGATGCGGAAACTGCATCTGCAAAGGATCTGATAGGCGTGTTCTACAATAGGTTCGACTTTAACCTTGTGCCGATGGACAAGAAGTATCTGGAACTCTACTACCACACGTATAGGCATGAATCTTTCGTGAAAAAGGAGCGTGACGAGCTTGATTCGTTGCTGCATTATTTCGAAGAAATCGGTGATGAAGAAGAGGCGTCTTGGGTTAGGTATCAAATAGACGATTTTCGTATAAACTATAGTCTTGACGATGCCTCTTTTAATATCTCTATCGATTACGGCATGACGAGCGAAGAACGGAGAACGAAAGGTCGTGTCCGCTGCGTAAGGAACTAAAACATTCTGTAAGAAGGGGAAAAGAGGGGAAACCCCGCCAGCGATGGCGGGGTTTTTGTGTTGTGAGACTGTTCGCCATGTTCTGGGAACATGTACTGCATGTTCTAAAATGCAGAATTTTTTATAAAAAGCCAAAAAGTGGTAAAATTTGCCCAAAAACGCTAATTTTATGTTCTGAAATGAGAAAATGAACCTATATTTGATACCATGAAGGAAATCGTAGAATATACAGATTACCGCAAGTTCATTCAGGACTACTACGATGAACGCAAGCGCTGCTCCGCGTTTTCGTGGCACGCGTTTGCCCAGAAGGCGGGCTTCTCTTCGGATGTCTACCTGAAGTATGTTTGCGAGGGGAAAAAGAATCTGAGTATCGGTGCGGCCGGGTCGGTCGCGAA
>Ga0265298_10010736_pt1 | contig 10798 bp, 6 predicted proteins | sample AusTroGonzalo_MG_3_FD_193486 | JGI IMG/M metagenome (GOLD analysis project Ga0265298, IMG submission 193486) | Bovine rumen microbial communities from tropical cattle in Woodstock, Queensland, Australia - Gonzalo_01 | ecosystem: Host-associated > Mammals > Digestive system > Stomach > Rumen ...
TGGACCTCGCCAACGCCTCCAGCAAGGAGGTGAACGACATGTACAAGCCCATGATCATGTACAACGCCATGTTCCGCCCGGCCTCCAAGTATGCCATAGCCGGCATACTCTGGTTCCAGGGTGAATCCAATATCAGCATCGCCAATGAGGTTTATGCCGAGCGCCTGACGGCCATGGCCGCCGAATGGCGGCGCGACATCGGCAGGGGGGACATCCCCTTCCTGATCGTCGAGCTCCAGCCTTACGACTATTACGACGGTCAGTACGGCCTGCAGGACGAGCACGGTCCTCTCGTGCGCGAGCAGCAGTTCATCGCTTCGAAGAACATCCCGAACGCCGGCCTGATCGGCACCAACGACCTCGCTTACGAGCACGAGCGCACCCAGATCCACGCCTCGCAGAAGCGTCAGATTGGCGAAAGGGCTTGTTATCAGGCCCTTAGCCTCGCCTACGGCTATCCCAACCTTCCGGCCTTCAACCCCTGCTTCAAGTCGGCGAAGGTCGAGGACGGCAAGGTCATAGTGTCCTTCGACAACGCCCGCTCTGGCTTCATGGGGCTTTCAGAGGAGATCCGCGGCTTCGAGATCTCGGGCGGCGGCGGGCACTTCCAGCCCGCCCACGCCGAGGTCCGCATGTCCTTCATGGGCACGACCGTCGTGCTCTCGACACCTGCGGTGCCGGAGCCGGTCGCGGTCCGTTACTGCTTCAAGGATTTCGAGGTCGGCAACCTCAAGGGTGCCAACGGCTTACCCATCATCCCTTTCAGGGCTGATATCGAGCCTGCGGAGGAATAGTTACACCGGGTCGCTCTTGTCCTCGGAGATGCGGTCGAGGTATGCCCTGAGGGTCTCCCACTTGTAGTAGGGGCCTTCGTAGGCCTCGATGGCGGGGATGAGGGTCTCGCGCTCGTTGTACAGGACCTTTACCAGGACGTCGCCTTTCTTGTCGCGGTAGAATATCATCTGGAGGTTGGTGCCCATCGGGATCCTCTCCCAGACGTAGAATCCGTTCTTGTAAGCCTGGCCGACAGGGTAGCGGGCAGAGACGCCCTCGAGGCCGAGCAGGCCCGCAAGCGGCAGGATGCCGCTGTCGTGGCCGAATCGGAGGTCCGCGGCGGTGTCGCTGCCCTCCTCTATGGCCGCGTCGGCCCTGGCGATGAAGTCCTCAACGAGCCATTTCGCGGCCCAGGTGATGCGGTCGCCGAAGTCGACGGAGTTGCCGTACGAGCTGTATGTGCGCTCGTTGTAACTGATGGCGAGTCCCATGATCTCATCCTCGGTGAGGTATTTCTTCATGTCAAGCCCGCCGAGCTCGTACTCGAGGTCCTGGCAGATGGCGGCTGACTGGAAGAGGTAGCGCATGAGGCTCAGGGGGTTGGTGACGACCTCCTTCACTTTCGGGTCGTCCTTGAAATAGGTGCGCATGACCCTCGAAGGGTCGACGTTGGCCTTGAGTATCGAATCGTTGAGATGACTCCTTCTGTCCTGATAATCCTCCTCTCCGAAATAATCGTGTGCAAGGAGGTCCAGGTATTTCTCTCCTGTGATATAGTCGTACCGGACGGAAGGCGCCCTGTCCTTCAGGCTCCCCGTGAAATTGGCCATGCTGATAAGGCACCTTGCGGATGTACTGGACTGGCAGTGTATCCTTGTGCGTGTCTTGGAAGTGAACGCTTCCGGGAATCGGGCAAACATGCGGGCGGCTATGGCGGCATGCTCGCGTCCGCCACGGACCGTGAGCTGCCCTTCCATGCCCTCATGCTCGACGTAGACCCTGAGCAGGTCCGCTTCCAGCTGCTTGCCTTCTTCCGTCAGGAGGTCCTGCAAGCCGGCTTTGTGTACGATCTCATAAGGCCTGGAGGTGCTGCTGCTGCTCGAGTGATGCCGTGAGCCATGTCTCCCGTAATGGCTGATATAGAAGGGCTTGTAACCTTTCGGGGCTGGGGTGTCGGCCGTGGGGATGTACTCATAGGAATGATACACGCCCGCGAAACGGTCCATGTTCTGGCGTATGGAAGCCTGGAAATCCTGCGCCCGGCAGACCTGGGCGGTGAAGAGGGCGAGCAACGCTCCTGCAAGGAGAAGTCTGGTCCTGGTCATGTGATTAAGAGTTTATATGCTCTGCAAATTTAAAAATTATCAACCCAAAAATAACAAAGAGAGAATAAATAAAGCATCACATTTTCAATTATTAGGCGAATGAAAAGGTTGATATTACTTTTTTTTTGAATCCCTTGACTAATTGATGGTAAAATCGATGAAAATCTACTATTTAATGGTTTGAAATGAATCCCTTTTGGAGCAATAGATACTTGTTGGAGAGATAAGATTTGGCCTGGGGTGTAGAATCATCCCAGGCCAAATCTTATTATGTTTTTTGTCCCACTCGATGCTGGTTTTATCCAGGCTAAGTACACACAGTAATACATGTACACCTTGTAAGACAAGTATGTTGTGTGTTTGAGTTAAGAGAAAACCTGCCTCCGGAAAAGACGAAGCCCACGTACGCTTACCACTGGGATATCGGACAGTCCTGGAGATAACGATTAAATAAGTGGGATATATGCTTGTTTAGGTTGGCTCAGGAACAGAACGAAGCTACTTGGTCATACTGGAAGCAGGTATGATTATTGTAGGCTGAAAATGAACTTGTTACGACTGATACAATAACACAAATCACTTAACTTGAATGAAACGCTGCCTTATTTTTCTGTTGCTATTCCTCACATTTTGTTCCCGTCAGGGCAATGATATCAAGGAAGGGAGTCTGGATGTCCTGTGCCAGTTAAAGGAGAATATGACCCTGATCGGCCAGGTGGAGTCCTTTTCCATGGGAGAGCCTTATTCGGTCGTAAGTACCGGCGAACAAATAATTATTTTCGATGCGGAAGGGAACCAGAGGTCGGTCATCGACAAGCAGGGCAGGGGCCCGTATGAATATGTCGACGCTTCGACAGTACGTCATCGTGACGACCGGATTTATGCCTGGGACTCATCTACGCTGAAGTTCATTGTATTTGACATGGATGGTGAAGGAATACTCGAATGCAGGTACGATTCCGCCATCTCCGATTTCGTCCCCGACGGAGACAAGGTTTATATTTATACTCTGGGAAGGAGAGTCGGACACATTATCGATGTGCTGGATTTGGTCACTGGAGAGATTGTTGAAAGCCTTCTCCCTCACTCGTTTGAGCATGAAGTACTTTTGATGCAGGCCTCCATGGCGCCTCTTACACTTGTTGAGGGTAAACTTTATTTCATGCCCAAAGATTCCTTGGTCTTGTACCGATACGCCGTTTCCAACAAGCACCTTGAAAGAATCCATGAGTTTGATTCGCCATCTTTCTCTGTGAAGCCATTTGAGGGATCAATTGAGGATGATTATTTTAAAACTGCTGCCTACACTTTTGAGAATAGCTACACTGTTGGACTTGCTGTAAAAAACGATAAGTGTAATATCCTGACCATGGAAGGGACGGCGACAATCAATACATATGATACACATTTTGATGATAACTCCTTGTTTTCCAGTTTATATTCTTTTGATATCACTAAAACGGGTTATCTGCATGTGAAATATAGCGATTTTATAAATACAACATGGGTCTCTTCCTTCGATGGCTCCCTCTATGTTCTCGACCACGAAGTCATTGACGATGGGGACAGGTACTCCATATGCAAGCTGTCGCAATGATCGTTCTTCGTTGCTCCAGAATACTTTTTGGTTGTTCGGGACAGAACTCATTTGTAAATGTTTGGTAAACATTTATTCGGTTCGCAGACTTCTTTGTGCAGGCTTCGTTTGTTTGTCTTTTTTGACCTTCTCCTGCTCTGACGGTGAAAACGGGCACATCATTAAGGCCCGTCTGAACAAGACCGCTATTATGGAACTTGATAGCGATGCCGTCCGGTCTGCTTCGTTTCACTCGGATGGCGTTCCGGTAGGCAATATCATGTATGGGAAATCATATGGGGATATTCTCTTTCTGTTTGACGAATCCAGGTACTGCCTGTATCAAGTGACGGGCTCGACTATTGTTACCGCTCTGGACAAGGTCGGACGCGGACCTGGGGAATATGTTGATATCGGTGCATTTACTTATCTGCCTGAAACAAGGGAAATAGTGATCTTTGAACGCGCGACCAAGACTCTTCTTTTTTATAGGGATGGTTCATTGACGCGTCAGATACCGCTCGACTTCTATGTCAATGCGATGGAGGCTTTCTCCTCAGACCACATCTTGTTCGCCAGGGAGTCTGACTATCCAGGTGGGCCTGCTGCCATCCTGGATTACACTCTGTCGACAGGAGATGAGAAACAATTGCTGTCTTTGCGTGAGGATCAGGTCGAGTTGCTCCCCGACTGGGCCTTCTGTAACCATAACGGACTGATTTATTTCGGAATAACAGGGCTGACCACGGATATCTATTCTTATAGGGATGATATCAGGAAGGTTGCCAGCGTTTCATTCTCTCCTGATGTCTTGGGAAAGCAGTATTGGACCGGTGAGTTTGACGACCGGAAGGAAGACATGTTGCTGGAAGCCTTGCAAGGTGGTTACGGTGGCGCAGCAGTGGGCCCTTGTCTGTTGCAGGTCTCGGATGAGAGGATCGCTTTTTGGTATATGACCGGCACAGCCATCTATTATCACAATCTTCCTGATCAGGCGCTATGTGTCATAGAAGATGGTTGCGTGGACCTGTTTAGACAGGTCCTTGATCCTCGAGATGCAAAGACCGTTTTTCAGCCGATTGCGGTATGGGGCGACAGTTTCGTCACCGTCGATGATGCTGATGAATTCACTTTGACCGAGTTTTCATTGAAATATAATGAGTTGCAGGATGACTCTGCTGTCCCGTCTGCTAAGGGCAAGCGGTCTTCAAAGAAGCGGAAAGTGGACCCGGTTGGCAATATAGTTCAGATTCCGGAGAAGGTCCCGGCCTTCGTTGGTGGCGATTTCAAGGAATTCTCCTTCGCGGATACTTTGGCTGAATACGGGAGAGGGTTATTGTTCTACTTTGGAAATGACGAGTGCCAGTCTTGTCTGGTCGAGAAACTGCCTGTCTGGACAGCTGAACTATCCGAAACCTTCCCTGATGTTCCAATCATCTACGTGCTAGCAAGTGATATGGCTTTGACCAACTTGCCTTCTTGTTCAGAGTCGTCCCCTTCAGCCTCTTTTGTAATGGACTTGAGGGATCGATTCCTAAAATGGAACGCCTTTGTTCCCAAGAAATCATCTCAGCGGGTCTATGCACTCGATTCTAAGGGAAAGATTCTACTAAGTGGCAATCCCGTTGGCTACGAGGCCTTGAAGGAACAGTATATGGCGGTATTCCAGTAAACGAGACCCCTTATCTCGTACAATTGCTAAGGATCTGTGCTTGTTTAGGCGGGCTCAGGAACAGGACAGGTGATTGTGTGCTTGTTTTGGCCTGCGGTGAAGGATATAGGAACAAAACAGCCTGTTTTGTGCTTTTCTGAGAGCATGGACCACAACTCGCACCTGTCGCTCGCCTTGAATTTCCCAAATGTAAAAACTGTGGTCGAAAAGGGTAGAGATTGCCATCTTGGACGGCGCGGGAGATTATCTCTTGCCGAGGGGCGTGTTTTTCAAATTATATTTGGAGATTGAGAAATAATTAGTTATATTTGACACAACCGTTGACTATAGACCTCTTTTGGTAGCCCTCCCAGTGAAGGCTCCTGAATAAGGTTTAGGTTTGCGGGAAAGACATAAAGACGTTACTTGACGTTTATCTTCTGTAACCGAACTTGGCACTTTGGTTTTTCTGAAAAGAAGATACGGCAACTGTAGACGTCCACATGTGATGATAGTAGTACTATCGCGCTTTGGCGTGGAGGACTCTCAATATCATCCCTGACGTGGGCTATCTGCGTTGCTTATCCTTTTCGGAGGCAGCCAAGGCCTGGTTACGGGATGAGCAAAGAGTAAGACTCCCACGTCTTTTTTGTATTCCTTTGAAACGGGAGCATTTGGACTGAACTCTTTTCAGAATAGTCCCATCTATTCTTTTAAGCCTTTTAATAACCTATGCGGCCAAAGCTTTTGCTAATAGTTTCAATTTGAAACTGTTACAAGTCGGATTATTAGTTGTATAAAATACAAGGACGTTGTTTTTTGATCTTCAGTTACCTAAGTCTTGAACTTTGCTTGTAGAAGGCACCAAAACTTGAAAAGGATTGAGAAGCAGGCTCCCACGTCTTTAATATGATTTGTTCGGTAAGGGAGTACCGAGATAGTTGTATCCGGAAGGTAGTATACTTTATGAGTGTTCGGATTAAAATCAAACCTTTGTTGTGGCTGGCGATGCTTCTGATGCTTGTCGGCTGCAATGGAAAACTATCATTAATAAAAGATTCGTTTCGTTTCTACAACTCCGAAGTGTCTTTTCCAGACCAAATGTTACTAATTGAAAATGGAGACACATCGACTGTTGCAATGCCTAAAATTGATAAACCAATGCTTGTTAGATTCTACGGTTCGTATGAATGCTCAGATTGTGCTCTCAATCATATGAGAGACAATGTTCGGCTTGAAAAATACTCAAAAAAGAATGGCTTATTTGATTTTATCGTTATACTTGCTCCCCCAACGGAGGAGAGTGAATCGATAATAAATAAGGCAATAGGGATGTCACTCCCTTTACGTATTTATGTGGATTCCTCCCATTATTACGAGTCAGAAGGTATTATACCCAAGAGTGAGGCAACACACACTTTCATGATTGATACTCACTACACCCCTTTTTATCTGGGTAATCCATTAAGAAGTACTAAAGATAAAGAACATTTTGAAAAGTATTTAACTAAGTATTTAACTCTACATAATCAATCATATTAAAACATTAGATCATGAAAAGTATTGTCTTAACAATTTATGTGAGCATTGCACTTGTTGCTTATCCAGTGGTTCCTCTGAAGGCTTCTCCTACTTTTCCTTGGTGGCTACTTGAACTCGTAAAGGTCTTGGCGGATAATCTTGGGGGAGGAACAGAATGCGCAAATCAATACCAAGATTCAGCTGAAAGTCATGTACTATTATGTGACTGTGAAACGTATGTTGATGGTGTAGCAACCAACTGGACAACATGCCCTTGACAGCAATCAGTTTACTTTCTTTTTTCTTTTTTCTTTTTTCTAATTAACATTTCCTATTATGAAGAGCCTTTTTGTTTTATTTGTGAGCATGTTGCTTATGCTTACTCCTCTGTCGGTTTATACGCGAATTCTTGACATTGGGGGTGGTAGTTATTCTCGCCGTCCTGAATGCGCGAACAATTATGTTAATTCGGCTGAGAGTCATGTACTATTATGCAACAACCACTGCGAGAACTATGTAGATGGTATCGCGACTGATTGGACTAGATGCAAAAAAAACTGATTCTTATCCAGTTCTTTTTTAATTGTTTAGGGGAATGCTAAAATAGCGTTCCCCTAAACAAGATGTCTTTTCTGATGATCTCGAGGAGTTTATTATTAGTAATATGAAAAAGAGTGTATGCATCGCTTTATTAGCAGTTTTTGTTTTTTCTTCATGCAATAGTAATCAACGAGTTTTTCAAATAGGGGATAGTATAGTATCAAGAATTCCTGGTGTCGAGAAAACTATAACTGCATCGGATACTTTTACCGGTCCTTGTTTTGAGGGTAGTTATAGTGTGTATACTATCTCTGACTCTGTATTAGTGTTAAACGTTCGTGACGACAATCACATCTTTCGTGCATTTAATATCCGGAACAATTCGTATGTAGATTTCATGGGTAAAGGTAGAGGGCCAGATGAAGTTGTTACTGGATCTATTTCAGGAGTACGGACAATTAACGATACTATTCTTATCGATGTTGTTGGAATCAATGAGCAAATCTTATACTCTATTGACTTTAATTCAACAATCAAAGAAGGTAAGACTGTGATTCGAGAAAGAGTGGATTTACTTCCGGAAACTATATCTACTTACATAATTGGAGATGACCTGTTATCAGAAGTTTTTTATGACGATGATATTTTCTCCTTAAAGCTTTATAATGGGAAGAGTCATATTGTTTCCCGTATGGAGCAACCATTTGGAGGGGATGAGTATCTTGCGGTGTGTCAACCTCTTCTTGGATCTGTTAAGAGGGTCAAGCCTGATGGAGCATTGTTTAGTATGGCAATGATTTACTTTAATGAGGTTAACATTTTTGACATCAAGGGTAATAATCATATTAGTGTCTCTATCTCAAAACACACAAATGATCTAAGTATCGTTAGTGATTATTTAAAAAACGGGCATACTAATCATATTTATTATTGGGGTGGGGAGGTGTCTGATAATGCTATTTATGCGCTTTATTATAATTGTGATATTGGATTAATAGAGGACACTTTACCTGTTATACATGTGTTTTCCTGGGATGGGCAATTAAAGGCTATTTATCATTTGAACGAGTCATTAAGGAGTATTACAATCTCAAAAGACGGCCGTTCATTGTACGGGGTATCCTGGGATGAAGTCCTTTATCGATATGAATTAGATTAAATAGTTTTGAAGCAGAAAAGTACCATTATATGGGCATCAACCCTTTTGATGTCCGTGTTGCTCAACATTGTGTTACTCATAAAGCGGGGGAATGATGCTGATGATGTGAAGGATGGGCGGTATCTGGAGAGTCTGACGGAGGCGATGATCCAGCAGGCATCGATTTCGTGGGGGGATGTCGGAGAGTTTGTTGGATATCTCGACCAGGCGGCGGGGCCGATCTGGGAGGTGTGCGCCGTGATCCCTCCGTATGCTTGTTCGCAGTGCATTTCCAGGAGCCTTCAGCAACTTGATGAGCTTGGGCTGCCTGTAGGCCTGATGGTGCCGGAGGGGCGTTTTGCAGAGACGCTGCCTCCGGTTGGTCCTGCGATATCCGTTACGGAATACAGCGCACCGGAGACGCAGAATCCGGTATGCTTCTATCCTGACCTGTTGTTTGTCGCGAAAGAGGACGGGAAGCTGGCCGATTTCTATCTGCATGACAAGGAGGTCCCTGAGGCTATGGCCGTTTTCCTGTATCGGGTCAGGGCTGAATGAGGTGAGGAGTCCGGCGGGAAGGGCGATTGTTATGATTTATTTCTTTCGAGGGAGGTAAGTGGTTGATAATCAGGGGTGGTTATGGGAGGGATGTTATGATTTTCGATAGGGGGTGTGACGAAAAACGGGAAGGGTTTTTCGTCACGGTTTTTGTAAGGGATTGATTGTAAGGGGTATGTGATGGAGGGGGATGTAAGGTTTTTTCGGGGGTTGAAAGGCGTGGTTGTGCTTGTGTCGGGATTTTTTCTTATCTTTAATGACTTATAGTTTTTCGATATAGGGATATGTTGCTGAACGTGAAACTGAAAGTGACGGTGTGTGCGGCGCTGCTGGGATTGTCGGCCGGGCTGGCGGCGCAGCCGATGACCCTCGGAGAGGTCATCGGCGAGGCGCGCGCAGGCTCCGTGCAGGCCCTGCAGGCCCGCGCCGCATTCGTCTCCGACTACTGGGCCTGGCGGTCTTACCTGGCCAGCCGCCTGCCGGCAGTATACCTCTACGGCGAGGCCGGCTCGTTCGACCGGTCGCTGCGACTCCTGCAGAACTACGAGACAGGCGAGATGGTGTACACCAGCAACTACAACATGTCCAACAGCTTGGGCATCCGGGCCCGCCAGAACGTCACGTTCACCGGAGGTACGCTCACGGTGTCGAATGACCTGACCCGCATCGACCAGTTCGGCGTAGGGGGAAGGACCTGGTACGCACAGCCCATCACCCTGACATACTCGCAGCCCATATTCGCGTTCAACCGCTTCAAGTGGGACAAGCTCATTTCCCCGAAGGAGTATGAGAGGGCCAAGCGCGTATATCTCGAGTCGATGGAGGACGTCACCCTCGCCGCCGTGGCCGATTACTTCGAGGTGATGGTGGCACAGAAGGTCCTGGAGACCGCCGTGACGAACTACGAGAACACATCGAGGATGCTCGGCATAGCGCGGGAGCGCCTGGGCCTCGGCAGCGTCACGCGCGATGAGTACCTCCAGCTGGAGCTCAGGATGCTCAACGACAGCATCTCCATCGACGAGGACCGCGTCGCGCTGCAGAAGGCCCGCATGCAGCTCAACTCCCTGCTGGGCTTCGACGAGTCGCAGGCGGTGGAGACCGTGCTGGAGGAGGACCTGCCCGGGGTGGAGATCGACTACGACCTCGTGCTCCGCAAATGCTCCGAGAACTCCTCATTCAACCTCGACAACGAGATCAGCGTCCTCAATGCTGAGTCCGCCATAGCCCAGGCCAAGGCGGACCGCGGCATCACGATGCAGCTCAACGCCCGCTTCGGCCTATCCAACTCCGCCAGGGACATCCAGGAGACCTACCGGAACCTCCTCGACCAGGAGGTCGTCGGCCTGTCCTTCGCCATCCCGATCTTCGACTGGGGCGAGGGCAAGGGCCGCGTGAAGAAGGCCGAGGCTGCGGCCGACGTCGTCCGCGCACAGGTCGAACAGGCCGAGAACGACAAGCGCATCGCGCTGTTCACGGCCGTCGGCCAGTTCAACAACCAGCGCCGCCTGTGCGACGTCTCGCGCCGCGCCAGCGCCATAGCCTCGGAGCGTTACGCGCTCGTGATGGACCGCTTCAGCGCCGGAACCGCCACGGTGACGGACCTCAATACCGCCCGCAGCGAGAGCGACGAGGCGGTACGCAAATACATCCAGGACATCAGCAGCTACTGGAACTATTACTACACCCTGCGGAAGCTCACCCTCTACGACTTC
>Ga0265298_10010737_pt1 | contig 10797 bp, 10 predicted proteins | sample AusTroGonzalo_MG_3_FD_193486 | JGI IMG/M metagenome (GOLD analysis project Ga0265298, IMG submission 193486) | Bovine rumen microbial communities from tropical cattle in Woodstock, Queensland, Australia - Gonzalo_01 | ecosystem: Host-associated > Mammals > Digestive system > Stomach > Rumen ...
GTCCGGAAATCACGAACGTCATCACCAAGCTTTCTAACGAAATGATGGCTACCTGGAAGTTCGAACCGGTCTCCAAGGTTGACTGGGAAATTATCGACTCCCTCAAGATTTACAAGGAATTCCTCGTCAAGCAGGGCACAATCAAGTTCGACCGCATCAAGGAATTCATCAAGAAGGGCCGCCTCACGCTCGTGTGTGACCACGTTCACGGTTCTACCCGCCGCCGTCCGGCAGCTCTCCTCGACAATCCGGAATGCCTCATCACGCTCCGCAACGAAGACGATTCTTTGTTCGGTGGTATCGCTCCGGAACCGTCCAGCAAGAACCTCGAAAAGGTCCGCAAGGTCCTCGACGAAAGCAAGTCCTGGTTCCGTCTTGGTGCAATCTTTGACCCGGATGGCGACCGTATCCGTTTCTACGACGGCACTCGCGAAATCGATATGAACCAGTTCGGTGCAATCGCTTTCCACTACATGGCTACCTGGCGCAAGGAACAGGGCTGCGTGGCTAAGTCCGTTGCTACTTCCAACTTTGTGAACATCATCGCTGAAAAGCTCGGCGTTCCTGTGATGGAAACTCCAGTGGGCTTCAAGAACTTCCGCCCGTGGCTTTCTCGCAATGCCAAGCAGAAGGCTCTCGTTGCATTCGAAGAATCTGATGGTATCTCCGGCCTCAACAACACGCTCGAAAAGGATGCCCAGTTCGGTCTCCTCATTGCTCTCGAAATTCTTGCAACGACTGGCAAGAACCTCGGCGAATACCTCGATGCTCTCTATGAAGAATATGGTCGCTTCTATCCGACCCGTTCTGGTTTCGAAGTCGACAAGTCTCTCGTCGGTGCTCCGCTCAAGGCTAAGGTCGATGCCATTGCCGATATCGCTCAGCCGGGTGCAAAGGTCATGGTCGGTGCAAACGAAAAGACCGTGAAGCAGCTCCTCACGCTCGACGGCGTGAAGGTTATCTTCGATGACGATTCTTGGATGCTCGTGCGTCCGTCCGGTACGGAACCGAAGGTCCGTATTTATACGGAATGCCGCAACCCGGACGAAAAGGATCCGATGTTCGAAGCTGCAAAGGCTTTGTTCTTCAAGAACTAGGAACTTGTTGTTGGAGTGGTTTAGAAAATGAAAAAAATTCTAACGGTCATCTTCCTCGCATGCGCTTTTGTGTTTGCGCAGGAAGGCTCCATTAAACCGGAATTTCAGGCTTTCTCTGGTGCCTTGATCAAGCTCAAAAAAGCAGAACATGGCTTCCACAAGTTTAGACTCAGAGTCGATGTTGCTCCTTGGGCATTCCTTGCCGAAGGTGAAGTTCAGGCTCCGGGTGGAGATTCCGATGTCCTCATTACGGCTCTTTTCGATAGAGCGCTTTACGCTGTGCTCGCCTACATTCCGGATAAGATTGCTGCCGGTAGCGATGGCGAAGAATACAACGTGGGCTTCTTCGACATGATGCTTTACTATGATGAGGAGCCGACTAGAATTCGTAACTTGTCGTTCAAGCTTTTGCCGCCGGCGAACGATAGCTGGGCTCAGAGCATTTTGGATGATGCTTTGCAGTCGGGCTCGCTCTTGGGCAAAATCTGGAGCGGTAGGTATGAACGTGAAATTACAAGAGCGTCTGCTGTTCCTATAGATAAGACTAAGCTTATCGATATGCAGCAGAAGCGTAAAGAGGCAAAGGCTGCCGAAGCTCAGAGAAAGGCTCAGGAAGAAGCTGATCGCAGGGCTAGGGATAAGGCTGAAAAGGCTAAGTTCAAGTCCAAGAAAAACAACGACCTTGATTGTTCTAGCCGCAAGCTCACCGCAAAGCAGAAGCGCCTCTGCAAGATGAATAGTAAGTAGAATTTAGAACTTAGAGCTTAGAACTTAGACTAATGCATTTTTCTAAGTTCTACCAACTAAGTTCTGCCAACTTTTTTTAACCAACTAGAGGTAAATTATGTCAGGTCACTCCAAATGGGCCACCACCAAACGCAAGAAAGCCAAAACCGACGTCGCTCGCGCTAAGGCTTGGAATAAGCTTATTAAGGAAATCTCCATCGCTGCTAAGCTCGGCGGCGGCAACCCTGACGCAAACCCGCGTCTCCGTGCTGCAATCCTCAAGTCCAAGAGCCAGAGCTTGCCGACCAAGAACATCGAAAGTGCAATTGCTAAGGGTACGGGTGCTAACTCCGGTACCGAAATGACGGAACCGTTGTACGAAGGACGCGGTCCGGCAGGCATTGCCATCATGGTGCAGTGCATGACCGACAACAAGGTCCGTACGGTTGCTGAAATCCGTAACATCTTCAACAAGAATAACGGTTCCATGGGCGAATCCGGTTCCGTTTCTTGGGCATTCACCTACAAGGGCGTGATTGTCGTTGATGCAGAAAAGTATCCGGAAGACCAGATCATGGACCTCGTTCTCGAAGCAGGTGCAGAAGACATGAGCACAGAAGATGGCGTTCATGAAATCTCTACCTCTCCGGAAGCTTTCGACGCTGTTTCCAAGGCTCTCGAAGGTGCTGGCATCGAAATGATGAGTGCAGAACTCAGCTACGTTCCGAATGACCCGGTCAAGCTCGGTCACGACGACGCTGTGAAGCTCCTCAAGCTCATCGACAAGTTCGAAGATCACGACGACGTTCAGGAAGTCTACCACAACGCCGAAATCGACGAAGCCGACATGGACGCAGAATAGGTGTTAGGTATTAGGTGTTAGGCTTTAGGTAAAAAAAGTCGCGGCGGAGCCGCCCTATTATGGATGCACGAAGTGCGTGACTCTAATCCTAAAACCTATAACCTGTCCCCTGAAACCTTTAAAAGCCGATTGCCAAAAGCAGTCGGTTTTTTTTATTGACTTAACGTCAACGAAAAATTTGAAAGTGTCTTTTTAGATGCTTTGTTTTGCGATAGCTTGTTTGTATATTAACAGAAAAGGAGAACTTTATGAATATTCGCAGATTTTGGCGCCTGTGTTGCTTGTCTGTGGCATCTTTTTTTTGGGCGAGTTGTTCGGAGTCGAATCCGCAATTTCCTATGACTCAAGCGATGAATCCAGACTCGTCTGCTGATGCGGATGGGAGAGGCCTTGGCGATGAATCTTCGAGTTCTGCGGTAGCTCCTGAATCAAGCTCCTCCGAAAACGCAGCGCAAAGTTCTTCGTCCGATTTTCCTGAATCGAGTTCGGCAGCTGTTGAAAGTTCGTCGAGCGGAATCGGTTTCTCAAGTCATTCGAGTTCTTCAATTGCTTCAAGTTCGTCAAGCGTTCCACTTTATGCCTTGGCTCGCGATACGTCCGTGAGTTGCTCCGAAAAATGGTATACGGTTTCGCTTTGTGAAAATGAATATTCTTGTGATGAACTGAAAACTATTTTAGGAAAAAAACAATCGGTTTCCGAAAAACTGTTGTCTTCGTGGGAAGAAAAACTGGAATCATGTGAAGCTATTTCAGAAGATAGCGGTACTCTTTATGGCGTGGGTCCTTGTGCCTCCACTCGTATGAAATATGTCATGAAGTGCTCAAATGACAGTAGCTATAGTCATTACCAAGTGGATCAAAAACTTGTCTATACAAGTACTCAAGAATACAACGAAGCACATGGAATTGTTCCGGAGGATTTGGTCGAATCCTGTCCGCAAGGAGATTATGCTTTATTTATAGATGTCCTTGCAGATGTGCAAAAGGTATTGTATGAAAAGTAGGTAAAGCGACTTGAAGAAGATTCTACTTTGACAGAAGAGGCCAAGATGTATTTAGAAGGACTTTTGGATCATGCAAAGAAAGCCTTGAATAGTAGCCTTGCCCCATATTTACCTAATGGTATTGATCTTTATAATCCTAGAATGTATGGCTTTGAAATGAAACGTGCGTCGAAGCATTGGTTTAACGGCTATATCGCAAAAACGGAAACTTGTGAAAACGCATTTTCAGTAACGACTGAAACCTATCAGCAAAAATACGATGGCATCTTAGCCGAATGCAATGAAATTATTGAGAATAAAGTCAATGGCGTTAGTGTCGATTAGATTGCCGTTTTTTATTGACGGAATGTCAACGTTTTTTGACTGTTTTGAATGACTTTTGAAAAATCGATTTTGATAAATTATATGTTGAAGAAAAAAGGAGAATTTTATGAATATTCGTAAATTTTGGCGATTGAGTTGTTTGACTGTTGCATCGCTTTTTTGGGCGAGTTGCAGCAGTGATTCAAATCCTCAGTTCCCCATAGCTCAGGCTGCAAATCCAGATTCATCTGCAGATGCAACCGAGTCTAGTTCTAGTGATGCTGCTTTAACAGAATCATCTTCGAGTTTACCAACTGAAGAGGCTACAAGTTCCTCAGATGAGGGAACATCAAGTTCTTTGGATGCTGCAATGAGTTCTTCGAATGTTGAAAGCTCATCAAGTGTTGGTGCAACAAGTGTATCGAGTTCTTCGGAAGCCGTGAAGTATGTCTTGGCTCGTGATACTTCTGTGACTTGCGTACAAACTACATATAAGCGTAGCTATTGCCCAGAGCCTTCGTATAGTCCCTCTTGCGATGATTACAAAAGGTATCTGGGAAAAGATACGACTGTATCTGAAAAACTATTGACAAGTTGGATCGAAAAGCTTGAGTCGTGTGGTGTCATTCGAGAACCGGAACCTGTTTATGGTGTTGTAAGTCCTGTTTGTTATCCAACATCGTTCTATGATGCACCGATGTTTGAATGTTCTGATGGTCGCACATATAAGAGTGGCTACAAAACCGAAGGAAATCTTTTCTATGGAAGCTCACAAGAATATGATGAGGCTCATGGAATTTTCCCAGAGGATTTGGTCAAGTCTTGCAAGCAAGATGAATTTGCTTTGTTCACGGATATCTTGACTGATGTACAGAAAAAACTTTATGAAGTTGTTTCTGGAAGGCTCATGGAAGATATTGCAAGACCCGAAGCCGAACAAAAATATTTAGAGAGTCTTTTGGATCGTGAAAATAAAACCTTGAAAGGGCCGTTTTCGCCGTATCTCCCTGCCGATTATAAATCGGATTCATGGCTTATAAAGGAAAAAAGCTCTGCTTGGTTCACTGGCTATGTCGCAAAGACCAAAGCTTGCGAAGGCGGCGATCCTGCAACGACTGAAATCTATCAGCAAAAATACGACGCCATTCTTGCCGAATGTCTTGAGCTTATCGAAAAAAATTCAAAGAACACTGGTGATTAACATCGCTTTTAGATTTTAGAGAAGGTGTAGTTCTAATCTATAAGTTCTAAGATCTAGTAACTATTAACTGCGGCGGAGCCGCATCATCTTCCGAGCGTTTCGCGGTAGCTGTGAACGGCATCCTTGTAGTTGCTTACGGCTTCTGCGATGCGGTCGGCAAGGTCCTGCTGGCCAACCTTCGTCATCATGTAGGCTTCATCTTCTTCGTTGCTGATAAAGCCAAGTTCAATGAGTACGGCGGGCATCATGGCGCCTACGAGAACCATGAATCCGGCACCGCCGACGCCCGTGTTCATCTTCTTAATCTTTCCGCCTTCGAAGCTATCGAGCAATTTTTCCGTGAATAGATAGCTGGTTTGTTTGTACTGCTCAAGGCGTGCTTCAAGCTTGAACCATTCTAGCGGTGAAAGTTCGTCCTTCGCATTTTTTTCGCCGTAGAGGGTCGCAACAGCGTTTTCGCGGCGGGCTATAGCTTTGTCTTCTTCGCTTTCCGGAGCGCGGAGCACATAGAACTGGTAGCCTTGGATGATTTTCTTGCGTTCTTCCGTTGCGTCAATGGCGTTGCAGTGCAAACTGATGAACAGGTCGCCATCCCACTGGTTGGCGAGGGTCGCGCGTTGATGCAGTTCAATGAAAATATCTTTGCTGCGGGTGAGTTTGACGTTGAAACCTTCGTCGGCAAGATTCTTGCGCAAGAGTTTTGCGACGGCGAGAACGATGTCTTTTTCTTGTGAGCGCTTACCCGATGCTCCAGGGTCCTTACCTCCGTGGCCAGGATCGATTACGATGGTGCGGACTTCGCGTGTTCCTGCAATTTCAGCTTTTGGCGCTTTAGGTTTCACGACAACGGGAGATACCGGTTTGGTTTCTACAGGCTTAGGTTGGAGTTGCTTGGTAATCTTTGTTTCACTAGGTTTGGCGGGTTTTGTTTCTGCAGGCTTTGTGTCAACCGAGGATGTCGATAGCGCAGTTCCCGTGGCTTTAGAAAGAATCTTCTTTGCGTCTTCTTCGGCAATCCAGATGTGTCCGTTGTCTAGCGTCGGAGCTTGTGTCATTTCAATCGTACGACCACTGCGAGTCATATACGGAATGCCTACCGCAAACTTAATCGTGTCTTTTGGGGATACAATCGAAAATGTCTTTTGCACTGGATACCAGTGGAATGCGCTTTTTGTTTCGCGAGCAATAGACTCGACATCGACCCTAGCCGAAGCGGAGAGGGCTAAACTACATGCAACCAGTAGCAAAGCTAATATTAGCGATGGGCCTTGGCGGCGCGAGCCATTTCCATCTTGGCATCGCGGACTAGAATGTCCTGTCGCTTGTCGTGTTGATCCTTGCCTCGGCATATTCCTACTTCGAGTTTTGCAATTCGGTTTTTAAAATACAATTTTAAAGGGATGAGTGTGTATCCCTTCAATTCCTGCGCCTTGCGCATCTTTTGGATTTCGTGCTTGTGGGCGAGGAGCTTGCGGCGGCGTGCCGGAATGTGGTTGAATCTGTTTGCAAATAGGTATTCGTCAATGTGTGCACCGACAAGCCAAAGTTCGTCCTTGTTTTCGTCGATGTCGATCCATGCTTCGCCCAGTGTGCATTTGCCATCGCGGATAGATTTGACTTCCGACCCGATGAGCATGATTCCTACTTCAAAAGTTTCATCCACAAAGTAAAGGTGACTTGCCTTTCTGTTCTGGATAACGGGCGTACTAGATTCTTTCTTTGCCATCTTCAGGAACAAAAGCCTCTTTTTCTAAGTCGAAAGGAAGCTTGTTGATTTTTTCGATTAAATCCTTGCTAGGTTCGAAAACCGGACGTGTCTTGGCGGGAATATTGACCAACTCGCCAGTCTTGGGGTTCCGGGTGCGGCGTTCCTTGCGCTGTTTGTTTTTGAAGCGACCGAATCCACGCAGCTCGATGTTGCTGCCTTCGATAACGGAATTGGAAATAGCGTTGATGAGTTCTTCCACGATAACCTTGGTTTTTACTTGCGTAAAACCGGTCTGGGAAGCGATTTCATCAACGAGTTCCTTCTTAGTTATGTTGGACTGAGTCGCCTTCATATTAATGAATTTACAATATTTTTTGCGAACAGTTAGCCTTTTTTGCTCCAACCGATGCTTTTTTTGTGTCCGTGGGGCACTGCTTCGTCCAAAGCCTGCTGCAATTCGGGGCAACCTTCGCCAGTCACTGCCGATGTAATGACTACTTTCTGGCGGTGTTTCTTGAATTCCTTGATGGCGTTTTCGATGCCGAGGTCGCTCTTGTTGAGGGCAACGACAAAGTTCTTTTCGGCAAGCTTCGGGTGGAATGCCTTGAGCTCGTCCTTCAATACCTTGAACTGTTCGTAGGCGTTTTCGGCGTAGCCATCAATCACAAACAGCAACGTATGCGTACGTTCGATGTGCTTGAGGAATTGGTGGCCAAGGCCCTTGCCTTCGCTTGCGCCTTCCAAGAGACCAGGAATATCGGCGACTACAAAGCTGTGGCCGTTCACCTGCACGATGCCGAGCACCGGTTCGAGTGTAGTAAACGGATAATCGCCAACCTTCGGGCGACCGCTCGAAATCTTGTTCACGAGGCTGGATTTGCCAGCGTTCGGGAATCCGACAAGGCCCACGTCTGCCATGAGCTTGAGTTCGAGGAACAGTTCGCGGACTTCGCCCTTTTCACCCGGCGTGCACTTGCGCGGAGCCTGCACCTTCGGGGTTGCAAAATGCTGGTTGCCCATGCCGCCTTTGCCGCCACGTGCGGCAATCCACTTTTGACCCGGTTCGGTCAAGTCGGTGAGGATATGGCCCTGTTCGTCCTTGACGATCGTTCCGCGAGGAACGTTGATGATAAGGTCATCGGCGGATGCACCGGAGCAGCGCTTTGCGCCACCGGGCTGACCGTTCTTTGCCTTGTAAATGCGGGTATGACCCATATCGAGGAGCGTGGTGTACTGTTCGTTCACCTGCAAAATGACATGGCCGCCACGACCGCCGTCACCGCCATCGGGACCGCCGAGCGGAACAAACTTTTCACGGTGGAAACTGCAGATGCCGTCACCGCCTCTGCCAGAGCGTACTTCAATGGATTTTTCGTCTAAGAACATGCGTAAAATGTAGAAATATTTTATTGAAATTCATAGACTAGAAATATTTCCTTCAAAAACAAAAAACGCCAAAACTCTATGATTTTGGGCGAAAATGTAGAAGTTTTATGCTTTGAAAAAAAGCTACCGAGGATTTCTCGGTAGCTTTTGAAATTTTTTTTAAGGAATCTACTTCCTACTGTCTACTTCTGACTTCCTACTAAACAAGGCTTGTGGCTTCGTCGATTCCAAGAGCTATGTTCATGTTTTGGATGGCAGCTCCGCTGGCACCCTTGCCGAGGTTGTCGATAATCGTCGTCACTTGCATCATGTTAACGTTGCCAAACACCTGGATGCGGGCGTTGTTCGTGTCGTTTTCGACGGTCGGGTCAAGGCGTCCGTTGAACAGCACTGGAGCGGCTTCGTAGGGCATGACCTTCACAAAGCGGCTACCTTCGTAATGCTTGGCGAGAATTTCGGTCAAGTCTTGCGGACCGATTTTCTTTGTAAGCATGTTCGGGAAGATGGCGACTGTCACGGCCATACCTTTATAGTATGGGCCAAGCACCGGGTTGAAGAACGGAGCGTTTTCAAGCCCGCAGACCTTCTTCATTTCGGGGAGGTGCTTGTGGGCGAGTGCAAGCGCGTACGGGGCGGGAGCCATGATAGCCTTCGATTCGCCAGCCTTGTGGCTCAAGTTTTCTTCGGCTTCATATTCGGCGATGAGCTTCTTGCCGCCGCCGGAGTAACCGGTAATGCTGTAAGCGGCGAGGTTTGCGCTCTTCGGGAGGATTCCTGCTGCAACGAGCGGATACACACCGAGGATAAAGCCAGAAGCGTGGCAGCCAGGGTTTGCGATGCGCTTGCTCTTGGAGATTGCTTCGCGCTGTGCGGCCGAAAGTTCCGGCATGCCGTATGTCCAAGCCGGGTTCACGCGGTGAGCTGTGGAGGCGTCGATGATGCGCGTGTTCGGGTTTGTGCAGAGGGCGGCACTTTCGATGGAGGCTGCATCCGGCAGGCAGAGGAAGGTCACGTCAGATTCGTTAATCATCTTCTGACGTTCGTTCACGTCTTTACGGAGTTCCGGATTGATCTTGATAATTTCGAGATCGTTACGCTTGGCTAAGCGTTCGTAAATTTGCAGGCCGGTCGTTCCTGCTTCGCCGTCAACAAAAACTTTGAACATTGTTTTTCCTTCGGAAAAAGGGTTTGAGGTCGCACCAGTTGGTGCTTTGAGCTGTGAGGTCGCTCATTACATTCGCTATGAGTATTTTATAATCGAGTCTTATGGCTCCTAACTTTACTCATTGCCCACAGCTCATTGCTCAAAGGGGCTTTAGCCCCGAGCTCATACCTCGAAGCTACTTATTCGCGCCGCAGCACTTCTTGTACTTTTTGCCAGAACCGCACGGGCACGGGTCGTTACGGCCGACAACCGGACCTTCGTGGCGAACGGTTTCCTGCTTCACAGCACGACCGTCATAGAAGTACCATGCACCGCCGACCTTGTGGAATTCGCCAAGTTCGTGGTGGTTGCGGGTGATGTTGCCCTGCTTGAAGCGTGCAATGAATTCGACCCAGCCGATGTTCTTTTCTTCTTCGGTCTTGGTCTGCTTGATTTCGATGCCGAGCCATTCGGATTCGCGGCTCCATGCTTCTACGCTCGGTTCGTCAAAGTCGTCACGCTGGGTGGCTTCGAGAGAATCCTTGAGCCATGCGATTTCGTGCTTGGCGTAAGCGGTGTAGCGGGAACGCATCAATGCTTCCGGGGTCGGAGCGAGTGCAGTCTTCTTAATAATCGGTTCGCAGCATTCGCAATAGGCTTTGCCAGAACCGCAGGGACATAAATCGTTTGCCATATTAAAAATCCTTATAAAAAACTGGGCTAAAAATACAAAAAATTGGGTCGCCTGTGGAGTGCTCCGTGCATTTTTTACAAGCCCGCAGGGGATAAAAAAGACGAGAGTTTTCTCTCGTCTCTAGTCTGCAGCCCGCTGAGGCGGGCGTTCTATACTCTAGACTACAGGCACTTCTTCATGAGCCAGAATTCTTCCTTGCCTTCGCGGCCCGGAATGCTATTGACCGGCTTCACGCGTTCCACGATGTCGAACACGCCATCGAGACGGGCCATGAGTTCGCCTTCGCTCATGCAGTGCGGAGGGCCCTGCATGGTCTTGCCGTTCATGAGCGGGTACATGAGGCAGATGAACACGCCATCGTCCTTCATCATCTTGTAGCAGACTTCAAAGAATTCATCACGGCGGCCCGGGTGGATTGCCGAGAACGTACCATAGTCATAGATAATGTCGAACTGCTGGCCGCCACGCTTGGCATCCTTCGGAGAAAGAGTGAACAAGTCGAGGTCGAGCGAGCGGAGGTTCTTGTGCTTGCGGCTCAGGTGGTCGAGTTCATCGACTGCCGTCGGAGCAAAGTCCACAGCCAGAACTTCATGTCCACGCAAAGCCCAAGCCTCGGCATCATAGCCGAATCCGGCACCGGGAATCAGCACTGAACCCTCTGCAGGGCAGGAG
>Ga0265298_10010739_pt1 | contig 10793 bp, 10 predicted proteins | sample AusTroGonzalo_MG_3_FD_193486 | JGI IMG/M metagenome (GOLD analysis project Ga0265298, IMG submission 193486) | Bovine rumen microbial communities from tropical cattle in Woodstock, Queensland, Australia - Gonzalo_01 | ecosystem: Host-associated > Mammals > Digestive system > Stomach > Rumen ...
GAATTAAAGAATAATCATCAACCATGGTTGTCGGGCTGGATGCGAAACGTATTGTCAGGAATGGCACAGGACTTGGAAGCTACGGGCGAACGCTCGTCAACGACCTGATACGGCGGAACAACGGAGAATTGAACCTTCGGCTATATGCACCCGACGAGGGACGCGCCGAGTTGCAGGGACAGGTTTTGGACGGTGCGACGTGGTGCTATGCTGACCGCCGAGGGGAAACTTCGGTGCACGATCCTGGACAACAGAAGGAACACACGAGACACAGCGGGCTTTGGAAGGCCTGGTGGCGGACACGGGGAATCATCAAAGATCTTCAGCGGGACGGTGTACAGGTATACCACGGCCTATCTGGTGAATTGCCTATCGGCCTGCGAAAGGCCGGCATTCGAGGCGTGGTGACAATCCACGACCTGATATTCCTACGGCATCCAGAATACTACCATTGGATAGACACGAAGTTGTACGCATGGAAGTTCCGCCAAACGCTACGCGAGGCAGACCACATCATTGCTATTAGCGAACGCACCCGGCAAGACATCATAGAATTAGGCGGCGAGGAATATGCCGATCGTATCAGCGTCATTTACCAGAGTTTTGCGCCCAGGTTTTCCACAGAGGTCTCGGCAGCGAAAAAAGCCGAAGTACGCGAACGCTACGGCCTACCGATGCGCTTTGTGCTAAACGTCGGGACGATTGAACGGCGCAAGAACCTGTTATTAGCTGCTGAAGCGATAGACCTGCTGCCGCAAGACCTGCACTTAGTGGCCGTAGGCAGACAAACCGATTATGTCAGGGAGTTGCCCCAGAGCGAGCGTCTCCACCTGTTGAGTGGCGTGCCTGACGAAGATCTGGCAGCCATCTATGCTTTGGCAGAGGTCTTCGTGTACCCATCACGTTACGAAGGTTTCGGCATACCCATTATAGAGGCTATTGCCGCCGGTTTACCCGTAGTGGCATGTACGGGGTCATGCTTAGAAGAAGCTGGAGGTCCGAACAGCCTTTATGTGAACCCTGACAATGCGATAGACATGGCGGAAGCCATCAAGATGTCGATGAAAGGAGCACGCAACCGCGAAGAGCGCATCCTCAAGAGCCGAGATTATATCCGCCGTTTCGAAGGGAAGGATGTTGCCGGGCAGGTAATGGAGGTTTACAAGGAGTTAAGAGTTAAGAATTAAGAGTTAAGAGTTGTCGGCTACGCCGATTAAGAATTGAGAGTTAAGAATTAACCGTGAACGTTAGAATTTATAGGCGGCCTGAAGGGAAATATCGGTCTGGGAGGAACCGTCAATCTGTTGATAGCTGGAAGAGATGACTGCTCGGTCAAAGTAGTCGGTGACACCCACCTTGGCTGAGAGGGTCAGACGACGCAGTTTAGCACTTGCCATAAAAGCATATCGGATGCCATGGCCGTAATAGGCAGGAAAGGAGAAGTCATAGCGCACTGAACGCTCATACTGATAGAGGCGGCTGTCGTAGTCGTCACTACGGAACCATCCTACGTTGGCATGCAGTTGCAGCCAACGGTAGTTCCAATCGAACTGCTGGCTTACCATGATGCCACGACTGTTAACCTGCCCCGACAGGATGGTGCCGTCAACCTGGGTCTGGAGACCAATCAAGCCAGTATAGCGGAAAAGCAGGCGGGAGCGATGTTCGTAGCGATTCTGAATGAACGTCTTGTCGTCATTGTCTTGTTGACGGATGCGAAATCGGTATCGGCCTTCAAAATTACACCTATTTATATATACGCGCGCGAAGAGCAATGCATCAAGGGCATCGCTGGAGTCGCTGACACGGTAGCGTTTCCAAGGAAAATGAGCGTAATCGACATATCCTTGCAACGAGAATTTACGCGAAGGCGTCCATGTTGAGCCAACATACAGACCATGTTCGTTCTGGGTGGAAGAACCCTCACCGAAACTCTGGGCATGGAAGGCCGTATAGCGCTTGTCGTAATAGCGATGCAAAGCCATCAACGTCACCTGCTCCGTAGCCCGCCAGCTGAAGACGTTGAGCGTAGCAAGTGCGCCGTCAGCGTTAACAGCCGTCTCGCCTGAGAACGAAATGGCAGCATTGGTATAACCGTAGTCAAGAGAGGCATTACAGAAGTTCTTGCCCTCCTGGGCATAACGCCGGTAGTCGCTTGATTTCTGCGGAAACAACGAGGGGTTGAAATGGGAATACACAAGGTTAAGGTTAAGATAGGTGAGGGACGAGGAGAACGCCGAGGAGAGATCTCGGCGCGTGGAGCCAGAGGAGGGAGTAAGCGAGAGGCGTAGACCGAGGTCGGTAAGATTGGTATTGTTCTTTTTGCCCATCTCAGTAGGGGTACGGTGGTAGCCATCAGTGACAATGGTTCGTGCCGTTCCGTCGCTATTCAGGGTGGCATCAAGCGGTCGGTATGATGCAAAAGCCGTCAAGTGCCAGCTGTCAGCCAGCCGGACCGTGGCTGCTGCGCCTCGGAGATAGTTCTGTGACGAGCGTGAAGCATGGGCTGTAAGCACATGGGAACTACGACCCATCGACTGCAGAGAAGCCAGTTTTCCTAAATAGAATCCCGTATTCATAACCAGTCCCATGCCCATCTGCACTCGGTACATACCCACATTAAACTCTTCCAACCGCCCTATGTCACGCAACTGGAAATAATAGTTATAGTGGTCATAACCCAATTTATTGTCGTTGGAAAAGAAAGGTTCGCCCGCATCTTGCGCGGCAGTCAGGCCGAACTTTATCTGGTTGTTATAGGTAAACTGGTAACGCAAATCGTGCCGATAAGGATAGCCCAGATAACCATCCTTATCACCCTTCCGCTCATAGCATGGAATCTTGCCTGACAGCATGATATTATGTTTACCAAATTTCTTTACATTTTCAAGCGTCGGCCACACCTTTTTCGGGACTTCTTCGCCTGCTTCGACAAAGTGTTTAAGTAGCTCTCGAGTGTGATAATCGATGCTGGTCACCATGGTCAGTTCGTTCACGGAGCGAACAGGACCATAACGATAGACATAAGCCATGATATCTTCCACCTGACGAGCACTGAGGAACGGCAGTTGTTCCAGTTGGTCTCGCGTCATCTGATTCAGGTTTATTGGATGCTCGGCAACGGCTTCTAACTCCTCCATGGTCTGTTCGACGTCAGTACCATCCAGGTCCTCATTCATGATCCAATCTTGAACAGTCTGACGCCAGTCTGACTGTGCAGCAACAGGAGCAGCAACAAGACAAAACAGGATGAGAACAAGGTACTTCATAGTTCGGGGGTATTTGCCTACAACTGTCCAGACTCAACCATTAGCACGACACGCTCAGTAAGGCGGTCAACACCCTCGGCGTCATACTCTTTTTTCAGCGACGCACCGAAAGCCCAGGCAAACGCCTGATAGAAACCAGCCCGAACAGGACCGAGAAAGGCCTGAATGAGTTCATAGCTTGACGAATTGCTCTCACGATAAATAAGTTTGATAAGCAGCTTGCCCTGCGAATAAGTCAGCTTCTTCATGCGTGGTTTATACTCCTTCATGATGCTTTGTTCCACCCTTTTCATGTGAGCCTCTTTCGACTTCTTGTCGGGCAGTGTTTCAAGATATTCCGCCGTCTCCATCATTATCATGTTGGCCTCCTTGGCTATGGGCAACACTTTCTTGACGTTGTTGACCAGCCGCATATAGGCACGAGCCTGTTTCTTACTGCTGAACGATATGGGTGGATAGACATAGACATTATTCATCTCCATATACTGGATGCTGTCACCTCCTTCAAAGACCTTGCCTACCCTCACCGTAGGCACGAAGGTAGGACTGTCCATATCGACCTTTTCCTGTTGGGCCGACATGGATGCTGGCAGCAGCAGTAACAGCAGCAGTATTTTCCTCATCTTTATTCAGAATATATCAGCTGCACCAAAGTCTGACCCACAGCCTTCAGTGTATTCTTATCCAGGTGCATCATGTCGTCGTAAACCGTATGCCACGTCGGACCGAACGAGCTCTGTGGACAATCCGGGTAATGGCTGATGATGTCGATACAAGGAATGCCTGCAACCTCGTTTACGGGGACATGATCGTCGGTGACATAGCCCATTCCCTTGTTGACAAAAACGCTGCCATAACCTAAGGTGCTGGCTGCCTGCCAGACTTTGCCAACCACCTTCTGCGCATACTGCAGCGAGTAACCCTCATAGTAGAATTTGGCGCCCTGACCACCCACCATGTCGAGCAATATGGCATAGCTATAGGAAGGAGCAGTTGATGAGCGGTGAGCGGCCCAATACCTAGAGCCCAATGCCCACGAATCAGCATCTGACTCGTTTGCCCATTGCGGCACGCCCCAGTCCTCAGCATCGAAACAAATGAAGTCGACCGTCACCCGCGCCGAGTCGTTCTGCTGTAATTGGCGTGCCAATTCCAGCATCACCGCCACGCCAGAAGCTCCGTCGTTTGCCGCCATGACGGGTTTACGCCAATTGGCCGAATCGGGGTCGTTGTCGGCCCATGGACGACTGTCCCAATGGGCGCAGACAAGGATGCGGGGTTTCTCGGACGAACTGCCAGACACGGACTCAGGCGACGAGGATTCAACCGTCGCAGAATCTCCAGCCACAGGGGCATAGGCATAAATATTAGTACTGCGCAGTATGGTGCCGTCATAGCCTTTCAGGTCGGCCTTTTGCATTTCAACCTGACAGCCGTATTGTCTAAACTTCTGTTCTATCCAAAGCGCACAGCGTTCATGAGCTTCGCTGTTCATAGTACGCGGGCCGAAGTTGCATTGTGCAGCGCAAAAAGCGTATGCCGAATCAGCATCAAAATCAACTGCTACCACCGTCTGCTTACTTTGCTGACTCTTCTTTGTTGTGCTGCAGCCGAAAAGGACAAAAGCCACTAAAAGAAAAGAAATGTATTTCATCTTCATCTGTTTTACCGTCTTACCATTTATACTCTGACCTTCTGCACCTGTCCCATGACGCGGAGGAAGTTGCCGCCCCATATTTTCTGGATGTCCCGCTCACTATACCCTCGTGCCATGAGCTGGCGGGTAAAGTTCAACATTTCCGACGAGCTGGCCAGTCCACGGATGCCGCCATCACCGTCAAAATCGGTACCGATGCCTACATGGTCGATGCCCATCACCTGTATAGCATGTTCCAGGTGGCGCAAGGCATCAAGTACGGTGGCCTCACCGTCCTGAACCAGGAAGCCATTATATATAGTCACCTGCATGACACCGCCTTTTGCAGCCAAAGCGCGCATCTGGTCGTCCGTCAAATTACGGGGATGGTTGCACAGCGCCCTGCAACTGCTGTGACTGCAAACGATAGGCTGCTGACTGAGGTCCAGTGCATCGTAGAAACTCTTCTCCGAGGCATGACTCAGGTCGACCATGACGCCGAGGCGGTTCATCTCACGAATGACTTGTTTTCCAAACTGACTGACACCATTATGCGTATTACATCCACGGGCCGAGTCACAGATGTCGTTGTCGCCATTGTGGCAGAGGGTCATATAAACGATGCCTCTCTGGGCAAAATGGTTCAGGTTCTGCAACTGGCCGTTCAGCGCCAGACCGTTCTCAATACCGAGCATGATGCTTTTGCGTCCTTGGCGCTTGTCGGCATAGAGGTCGGCTGGCGTACGGGCTATGCTGAGGTAGTTTCTATTTTTCTCGACAAGGTCTTCTATCTTGTCGAAAATCAAATCGGCATATTCCACGGGACCAGCCACGTCAAATTCGACCTTCGACGAGAACGTCTCGCCAATCTTCGGTTGTGGCAAGTAGGCCACCATAATGGTTGCATCCTGCCGACCTTCTGTCATCTTATGCAGGTCAACCAATATGCGTGAGTCACGACTGCCGAAGTCTACGCCCTGAGGGAAGAACATCGGGGTATCACAATGCGTGTCAAGTGTCAGAACGCGACGATGCAACCCACATACTTCATGATAATGAGCAGCCTGTCGAACAAGCCACGAGAAGAGTGGCGCACCCTCATCTTCTGACATACATTCAGGGTGCCATTGGACGCCAAGAATGCTCTTAAACTCCCTGCTCTCTATCGCCTCGATGATACCATCCGAGGACTTCGCCACAACCCGAAAACGAGGACCAGAATCGGCGACTGCTTGATGATGAAAAGAATTTACAAAAAGATTGCCGTCTGAGAGCTGGTCTTGATAGATATTATATAGGGTAGAATCCTGGTCTATCATCACGGAATGAGTGGGCTCACTACGGTCTGCATCTTGCGAGTGGCGCACCTTTGCAATGTCGCTGATGTCCTGGTTGACCTTACCTCCCAAAGCCATCACCAAGGTCTGAATGCCCCGGCAAATGCCCAGCATGGGAATCTGACGGTTATAGGCCAGCTGTGTGACAAGCAGTTCCGGAAGGTCACGCTCGCTGTTAATGCCTCCCAAACGAGGCGAGGGCTCTTCACCAGCATACAAAGGGTTAAAGTCGGCACCACCACTCAGGAGCAGACCATCCAGACGTTCCAATGTATTGATCAGAACATCTGTATCTGCAACGGGAGGAATGATTACCGGCACACCTCCGGCACGCACGACAGACTTGTAATAGCCTTCGGCCAGTTGACACGACTGTTCACTATAGTTACCTGTAATGCCTATCACAGGTTTCTTGCTGGCTTCCGGGAATGAGGCATAAGCCTCCGCAAGACGAGACTGCCAAGAGAAGCGGTTTTTCATAATTTATTCATCAATAGTTACTGGTATCTCACGCTTGATACTCTGCTCCAGAGAAATCAAAGTCTCCGTGGCCACCACACCGGGGATGTCCTGCAAGCGGCCGTTCAGAAGGTGCATCAGCTGTTCGTTGTCACGGGCATAAAGCTTCACCAGCATGGTGTAGGGCCCCGTTGTGAAGTGGCATTCTACAACTTCAGGGATCTTTTGCAGACACTCCACGACATCCTTGTACATAGAGCCACGCTCTAGCGTGATGCCGACATAAGTACAGGTGGAATATCCTAGGCTCTTAGGATTGACGTCAAAACCACTGCCCATGATGACGTCACCCTCTATCAGGTGCTGCACTCGCTGGTGGATGGCAGCGCGTGAGACATTACATTCGGTGGCAACATCCTTAAAAGGAATGCGTGCATTCTTGGACAGAATGCTGAGGATTTTTTTGTCTAAATTGTCTATTTTATCCATTGCTTATTGTTTGATTATGGAGTTACTATGTTACAAAAAGTAAGCAAAAGTACGCATTATTATTGAATTATGCAACATTTTCCCCACAAAAAACGTGCAAAGGACGCATTTTTAGTGACTTTTATCCATTTAGCGTTTACGAATGAGCGTCAAACCGTCGCGCAAAGGAAGTATGACACGCTCTACCCTATCGTCACGCCGGACATAGTCGTTGAAGGTCTCAATGCCTTGAGTCTGGGCGTCGCGGCTATAGGCGGCATCTACCACATGTCCGTCCCACAGCGTGTTATCGGCCAGAATAAATCCTCCTGGCCTAAGCACGGTGAGCACCATTTCATAGACTTCGCGGTAGGTGCGCTTGTCGCCGTCCATAAATGCCATATCGAAGGTAATGCCGAGTTTAGGAGCCTCCGTCACGGCATTGCCAATTAGAAAACGTATCTTGTCGGCAACGGGCGACTGCTCTATCCAAGGGCGGGTGAAGTCTTCCTGTTCGTCATTGATTTCAAAAGTGTACACCATGCCTCCCTCCTCCAGACCTTCGGCCATGCAAATGGCAGAATAGCCGCTAAACGTTCCTATTTCCAGGATGTTTTTCGGTCTAATCATGTGTACCAGCATCCTCAACAGCCTTCCTTGCAGATGGCCGGAAGCCATACGTCCATGCAACATGTGGATGTTGGTAGAACGCCAGAGTCTGTACAAATACTCCGGCTCTGGGTCAATATGACGCTCTATGTACTCCTCAACCGTCACCGCTTCCCGTCATTCCTTCATTTCTACATTTACAATTCTTTCATTCCTTATTTCTTTCATTTCTCATTTGAGACAACGCCTCTATTGCCAATCGGTAAGAGTCCAGTCCAAAGCCACAGATGACTCCCTTGCAAGCGGCCGAGATAAAGGAATGATGGCGGAACTCCTCGCGCTGGTGGACGTTGGAGATATGCACCTCGATAACGGGACATTTCAACGAACGGATGCAGTCGTGAAGAGCCACAGAAGTGTGGGTATAGGCGCCAGCATTGAGTACCACGCCGTCAAAGCTAAAGCCCACCTCCTGCAACTTATTGATCAGTTCTCCCTCAACGTTGCTCTGGTAGTAGGCTATCTCCACGTCAGGATAGTGTGACTGCAACTGGGGGAGATACTGCTCGAACGACGAACTGCCATAAATACCCGGTTCACGGACGCCCAACAGGTTTAAATTCGGTCCATTAATGATTTGGATTTTCATATTTCATTTTATTTTATTACCTTTGCATCGGCAAAGGTACAAATAAGCAAGCGAATAACCAAATTTATTTGGCTTTTTCCTGACGTAAGTGCCTTCTATAAAAGAAAAAGGTCAAATCAAAAAATGGAAACGAACAAACATACACCCACAAACATCGTCAGGGCCTACAGCCGTTATCTGAAGTTGCAACGGGGCTATTCCAAGAACACTCTCGATGCCTACGAGCGCGACCTGCTGAAACTGCTCAACTATTTAGAGCAGGAGGACAAGCACGTTTTGGACGTCGAGCTGTCCGACCTGCAACAGTTCGCGGCATCGCTACACGACATTGGCATCCATCCACGCTCACAATGCCGCATACTCAGCGGTGTACGTTCATTCTTCCGTTTCCTGCAATTAGACGGCTATCGTGAAGACGACCCGACAGAGCTATTGGAATCACCCGTCCTGGGCGAGCACCTGCCAGAAGTGCTCTCGGCCCAGGAGGTAGACCTGTTGGAGAACAGCATTGACCTCTCAAAATGGGAGGGTCAGCGCAACAAGGCTATCATCGAAGTGCTCTTTTCCTGCGGACTACGCGTCAGCGAACTGGTACAGCTGAAACTCAGCAACCTCTATCTTGACGAACAGTACGTCCGCGTCTTCGGAAAGGGTTCCAAGGAGCGTCTCATCCCCATCTCGTCAAAAGCCATCAAAGAGTTGGACTACTGGTTTATGGACCGTAACCTCATGACCATCAAGCCTGGCGAGGAAGACTATGTCTTCCTAAACCGTCGTGGCAGCCACCTTACGCGTACCATGATACTGATCATGATTAAGCAGCAAGCCAAAGAAGCCGGCATTCAGAAAACCATCTCCCCCCACACCCTGCGACACTCCTTTGCCACATCACTTCTTGAAGGTGGTGCAGACCTTAGGGCCATTCAGGCCATGTTGGGCCATGAGTCCATAGGCACGACAGAGATTTACACCCACATCGACATGAGCACTCTGCGCCAGCAGATTCTCGAACATCACCCCCGTAACATGAAAAAGCGGTAAGCATTGCGTTACAACTAAAATATGCTGCCATCAGTGGAAAATAGTCCATTTCTCATTGTTTATCAGCATTTTTGTTGTACCTTTGTATCCCATAAGAACATAATAAACGAAAAATGAACAAGGCAATGATTGCTTTCGTCCTGTGCTGCTGCATGATCTCGTGCACCAAGGACGAAGCCCCGAACAATGAGTGCGACATCGAGAGTGCCTGGGTGGAAGGCTCGGAATTGGAGAAGATTTTCTACGATACGGCAGAGATGCGCAAAGAGAACATCAGCTCGAAAGAGACGAGTATCACGTTTGTCGTGCGCTCGATGGCAATGGTGCCAACGGAGATTCCAGTATATTTCAAGATTACCGCCAAAGCCACCATCGAACCGGCAAGCGGCTCGCCGCAGGACTTCACGAAAGGTCCTGTCACCTACACTGTCACCTCTGAGGACGGACAATGGAAGCGTACCTACAAGGTCGCATTTGCAGAGCCCATGCTGCCCAAGAGCAGGCACTCATTCGAGCATGCAGACACGGCGGGAGGCGGTATTTTCATCAAGAACTGGTATCATCAGTTTTACGAGATTGACGAGAACGGCGATATACAGAAGCTCTGGGCGTCCGGCAATCCCGGCTTCGCCTTGTCATTGTTTTCCGGAGCTGGGCCCGAAGAGTTCCCAACCTATATGTCTGATGCAGGGTTTGAGGGTAATTGCGTACGCTTAGAGACGATGTCCACAGGAGAACTTGGTAAGAGCATGGGCAAGCCCATCGCTGCAGGCAACCTCTTCCTGGGCAAGTTTAACGTAGACATGTCTGCGATAGACCCGCTGAAAGCTACGGAGTTTGGCGTGCGGTGGGACAGGGAACCGGTGCGTATTACAGGCTATTATAAATACAAGCCAGGAAAGGACTTCACTAACGCCGAGATGGTCATCGATCCCAACCGTACCGACGAGGCCAGTATCTACGCCGTGTTCTATCGCAATGTCGATGCTGACGGCAAGCCATACTTCCTCTATGGTGGCGACGTGGCTGATCTCGACAAGGTTCTGGACAACCTCCTGGTGTATAAGATGGCCAGAGTGCCCTCTCTGCCGCCAACGGATCAGTGGACACACTTTGAGATGTTCTTCGAGGGCGAGAACGCTCCAGCCGAGATAGTGGCCAACAAGGGCTGCAACCTGGCGATAGTCTTCTCGTCAAGCAAGAGCGGTGCCCAGTTCGAGGGAGCCATCGGCAGCATACTCTATATAGATGAGGTGGAAGTGTGGTATGAAGTGGAAAATTGAAGAGTAAGAATCGGCTACGCCGTGAAGATAGAAGAATGAAGA
>Ga0265298_10010741_pt1 | contig 10791 bp, 10 predicted proteins | sample AusTroGonzalo_MG_3_FD_193486 | JGI IMG/M metagenome (GOLD analysis project Ga0265298, IMG submission 193486) | Bovine rumen microbial communities from tropical cattle in Woodstock, Queensland, Australia - Gonzalo_01 | ecosystem: Host-associated > Mammals > Digestive system > Stomach > Rumen ...
CGACGGATTGGTTGTCATGCCCTCAAGACCTGCCGAAGGCAGCCCAAAACGACCATTCAGCGGATTGAATCGCCGTTGAAACATCGCGAAGCTGCGGAGCGGTAGTGAGAGCCCAAACGATCGGAGTTGAATTTCGTGCGGTTACTTTCAGAACACGCGTTTACTCTTGGACACGACGCAATGCAGATTGCCTTGCAGACATCATCACGCACTTGACGCTTAAGCCAGAAAATCGTCAGTCGAGGAAAAACGAAAACCGCCGCGAACGCGACGGTCTGAATTTATTTGGTGGCCAAGGCCGGGATCGAACCGGCGACACGCGGATTTTCAGTCCGCTGCTCTACCAACTGAGCTACCTAGCCACAGCCTTCGGTTTAATGGTAGGGGCGCAGGGATTCGAACCCTGGACCCAGTGATTAAGAGTCACTTGCTCTAGCCAGCTGAGCTACGCCCCCATTCACCGGTTTCGCTGGAGCGAGGAACGGGATTCGAACCCGCGACAACCACCTTGGCAAGGTGGCACTCTACCAACTGAGTTATCCTCGCGTCGTGAAAACGGTGCGTAGTATATCATATTCTCCGCCCCGAGCGCAAGGGGGTATTTTAGAAAAATTTGTCACGCCGTCATTACGGCGAAATAGTCGCAGACGCGGGAGACCGATGGCGGGACGGGCACGGTCGAGAGCCAGCAGGCCTGGGAATCCTCGTCCGCCGGATCGAACCCATGCATGCCATTGAGCGGTTTCACGCCCATATCGCTCGGACAGAACTGGACCCCCGCATCCGCAAGGAATATGTCATCTCCAAACTTGTGGTCTTCGCGGAATATCCCGTGATGCTCCATCTCCTCGCGCGTGAGCCAATGACCCGGCGCGTCCGAGAGCGCCGCCTTGACCTTCTCAGCCGCTCCGCCCTTGATCCACCAGAACCTTGCCATCGTCGAATCTATCGCGCTCGCGTAGTCCTCGCCCCACACCAGCCCCGTCTTCGCGATCGCCTCGGGAGCGTTGAACGTACCTTTAAGAGGCGTCATGCCGTGATCGGAGAAAACTGTCAGCTCGAACGGGCGGCCGCCCTCGACGAGCGCTGCATGGAGCGAGCGGATCGTCTCTGCATACTTCTCGACCTTCGGCATCAAGACCTCGTCACGCCCGACGTTGTCATGCTGCAGAGCATCGAACGCGGCGGAATAGACGAACGCGCGGTCGACGGCCCCTTTCCGGAAAAGCTCGCGCGCAATGCGGAAATTCTCGTCCTCGGGGAGCCGCCAGTTCGAGATATGGTACCTGTACCCCTCCTCGCCCCATATGTCGGCAAGGTTCTTGACGCCGCCCAGGCCGCCGGGGACGAAAAGGTCCGTCTTCTCGCAGTAGTCGAGCTTCGGCAGCCGCTCCACCGGAACTCCGTACAGCTGGAAATACCCGGTGAAGCCATACAGCCTCTTTATCAGCTTCGAGAGCTGGTGCCTTACGCGCCCGCGCCGCCAGAAAGACCTGGGCCTCAGGAACGGCGCGAGAAAGCGCATCTTCGCGAACGGACTTTTCGCAGGCGCGTAATCGTAGAAAGCGAGATGCCCGTGCTCGTCGGGGCGCTTACCCGAAAGGATCGTAGGGATCGCGGTGCAGCTGTAGCCGAACTGCATCTCGATCTTGCGGCGGTTAGGCAGAAGGTCGCGCAGAAAACCGTATTTCTCCACCTGCTTCCAGCCAAGCGCATCAACAAATACGAATACTTTTACTGTAGGTTCCATAAGTCACCCCCATGTCGTTCAGCCGCAATGATCGCACAGAAAGAGCCTCGGCGAGAGCCTTGACATCGCCGGGAGGAACGAGAGTCGCCTTGCCCTGACAGGCTTCGGGAAGCCCGCCTATGGCAAATGCGACGACCTTGCGCCCGAGGGCTACCGCCTCGGCCGCGACAAGACCGTACGGCTCCTGCCAGAAGCTGGGTACGACGACGCAAGCTGCGCGGGCCATCCATTCCTGGGGCTTGGGCTGGAAGCCGTTGAATCTCACCCGCCCGCCAAGTCCGAGCCTTTCCGCCAGAGCCTTCAATTTCGGCTCCATGTTGCCGGTCCCTACGATGTCGAGCGTTCGCGGCGTCTTGAGCCGGGCCATCGCCCGGATGAGCAGATGGACGCCCTTGCCGCGGATAAGCTGACCGACATAGAGAAGATCTATGGGCGGCGGCAGCGGGCTCGGGATGGGCGGCATCACGAGAACGGGCGGCTTCACCTCGACCTTGTCGGGCGGGATGCCGTTGGCGACGAGGCGCGACTTCATGAACTCCGATATGACCACGATCCTCTTGAATCGCGCCATGACGCGCTTGCGCCTGCCTTGCGCAAACACCCGTCTTAGCGCCGCCTTCCAGGCGCGGCACGCAGGCGCGCAGAGCACGCAGGGGAAGAATCCGCCTGGCCGCGTGCAGTTCTTGCCGAAGGGCGTGTAGGCGTAGGTCCTCGGGCAGACAGGCTCGTGGTCGTGGACGTAATAGACAGTCTTCTCTGGCGGGAACAGTGCGAGCGTCCTGACGTCCGGGCACTTGTGGACCACTATCTCATCGAAACCGTCGAATGTCGCACCCCTGACGTCATTCGCCACCTCCACTTCGTTGCCCGCCGCCTTGAGTTCGGCAACGTGCCTTTCGGCGAAGATCTCGATCCCGCCGCGGACATCCGACCTCTCGATGTAGACCAGGATTCTCATTTCAAGCCAACTACCTGATGACGCATCCCCTTCCAATGGGATACTCTCTGGACAAGACGGCGAACAGGCGCGGAAGGGATCTCGCGCCAGTAGCGGGGCCTCGGCGCAAGATACGCCCAGTCCCGCAAAGTCTCCCTCGCGGCGCTGACGAGTTCGCGGAATAGCGAGGGCCTGTCGCCGAAGATCGCGCGGTCGGCGACTCCCTCGCCGTAGAAGCGCTTCGCAAGTTCCCGGACGGTGTAATTGTGGGAATGCTCAACGCGGGAGTTCGGGCAGTAGACGATCTTCACCGGATCATTCTCAAGACGTGAGTTTCGCCACGCCCACTCGACATCCTCGGAATACTGTATCTCCTCGTCGAACGGTGCGTCGATCAGGTTCTGCCGCCACGTCGCGGAGCTTGCAAGAGAGAAGAAGAACCTCCAGGTCGCCTGGACCTTCCCGTCGCCAAAGGCCCGTTCGCTGTCCTTGCGGACGAGAGCCTGCGCGTCCGCGCGCGGCAGCTGGTTCGCGAACGCGAATACGCGGCGGGACCCTGCGAGTAGAGGCTTCACGAGTTCATCGAGCCAGTCGTCTCCGACGGGAACCGCGTCCGAGTTGTTGAAGACGACGATATCGCCCTTTGCCGAACGGACGAGAGGATTAAGGGTCCTCCCGGGCTTGTACGGCCCTTCCGGGCGCTCGAAGAACCTCACCGGGAATCTCGCCGCGACTTCACGGGTCCTGTCGGTCGAGGCGTCATCGCAAACGACGACCTCGAACTTGAGACCGGTCTTCTGCGAGAATATGGATTGCAGCGTGCGCTCGATCAGGGCCTCGTCGTTACGGGCGCGCACCAGTATGCTCACAAGCGGCATATCATTCCCCATGATGCGCCTCCAGCATCGAGACAAACTCTCCGCGAGCCTTTTCAAGCCGCGCGCGAAGCTCCGCGTAGGCCCTTTCGCGCACGACATCCCAGTCGCCGCGGTTCCCAAGGGCGTCGAGGACCCGCCCCGTAACCTTCTCCCAGTCGCAGTCATATACGCTACCCTCTACAGTGCCGCCGAAATTCGAAAGCCAGTTGGCGAGCTTGGAGCCGCGCGCTATCCCAAGGCCGGGAGTCCCTGCGTTCGCGGCAAGGATCAGGAGGTGCAGCCTGCTGGAAAGCACGACGCTGCATCCGGCCGCCGCGTCCATGACGTCCTCTGGCGCGGTTCCGGGAATGCAATCGACACCTAGCCTTTCGAGAAGCGCACGGTCGGTCTTGGGGTTCATGGGGATGCCGAGCACCTTCGCGCCGGACGAACGGACGGCGGAAATGAGCGACGAGAGGCCGCCCAGGTCCGCGACCTGCCGCTGGGTCGAAATGCAGAGGCCAAGGACAGGCGCCTCCGGCGCTCCCGGTCCTTTCGGCTCGCCGAGCAAAATCGCCGAGTCTGCGGCCACCTTCGCACCGGAGAATCCCATAGAGGCAAGCATCTCCGCGCTTTGCCCGTCGCGAAGCCATACGCCGGAGCATCGCGGCAGAACCGCCGCGATCCTGCGGCGAAGCCTCGCCTTGAGCCGACTCTCGTACCAGCCGACAAGACCGAACGCCGAGAGGAGAAGCCTCTTCCTGCCGTGCACCTTGAAATAGACGGGGTTGAGCTCGTCGTCCATCCCCACGCCCCATATGTACGTCCTGACGTCCTCCCTCTGGGCGATCTCAAGGAGATCGAGAGCGACATCGGGGTAGTCGGAAAGGCCTGTCGCGCCGCACCATACGTATGCGTCATGGCCTCGGACGGTCTTTGAGAAGCCTTCGATCCCGCACCCGGCGAAGCCATAGGGCGGAACGGTCTCGACGCCAAGAAGCCCTCCGGTGGATCCGTCTGCCGTCGCAACGGTCAGCGAGACTCCGGGGATGGACTCCTTAAGCATCTTGACGACGCCTGCGATTATGGCCTCGTCGCCTATATTGTCGCACCCGAGCGGAATGCCTCCGAGAAGGATCTTCATCTCTCTCCTCCTTGCCATGCAAGGATGTCTGACGCCGCAAGGCGCGGAGACGCCGCGACATCGAACTCCTCGGGCGGAATGCCGCAGGCTATCAGCTGGACGATCGCCTCGTTCGGCGGAATGCCCAATAGATCGTGCGCAGCGCGATCGGCATCGGGCGGAACGCTCCAATGGAGGATGCAGTGGGCCACCCCGAGATAATGGAGTGCGTAGCAGAGATTAAGGACGAATATTCCGCCATTGACGTAGCAATCATGACGCTCCCAGCTCCAGCGGACCGCAGACAGGTCTGCCGTGACCACAAGAACCTTGTCGGCATCGGCGCCGAAGCCGCGTGTGCCGCCCTGGATCGCGAAGAGCCTGTCTCTCAAGCCGGGATCGTCGACGACATGCACCCTCGCATGCTGGCGGTTGCAGGCGCTCGGCGCGGTAGTCGCTATCGCAACCGCCTCCTCGACCGTCTTTCTGGGGACAGTCCCCGCAAAGTGCCTGCAGACATGGCGCGAGGCGGCGAAGACCGGAAAAGGCTCGTTCCTTGCTGCGAAGAAATCCGCCCTGGTGACATGCGGTTCGTGCGCAGTCTTGATGTCCTTACGTGACGCCAGAAACGCGTCGAGACGCGGCATCGGCTCAGGCCAGTCGCGGTGCAGCTCGCGGTATGCCCTCAATACGCCTACGGCATGGCTCACCTGCGAGTCGTCCTTCAGACCGGCATCACCGCAAAAGCTTCTCTCGTAGGATTCGATGAGATTCATAAGGTGGACGATCGCGCCCTTGCCGAAGCCAAGGCGCCGACGCGGCATCGTAAGCCCCTTCTCGATCACATGGTACCCCATCACGATCTCGGCGCGTGCGGCGGCCCTGCGGTCCAGATGCAGGGCCCCTGCGTTCGCCATGAACTGCGCCTTGTCGTATCGAAACGCCCGCGCAGCCTCGCGCCTCACTCCAAGGCGCGCGAAAAAGGCGACAGTCGCCCGCTTGACTCGTCTCAGAAGATCCATCATTCCTTCAACATCCCTTCGGGAGCTTCGCGGCCCCACGTGACGCGATACCTGTATCGTATGACCGCACTGCGGATCTCCTGAACCATGTCGTCGGTCACGAAAGCCCCGTTCTCGATCTCCGAGTAGTAGCTCGCTATGAGCCCATCGTCCTTGAGACGGCCCGAGTTCTCCGCTTCATACGCCTTCAGTATCGCCCCGCCGGCCCCCTCGCCGATGAACACGAAAGGACGATCTCCATCGCGATTGCGGAAGTACCATTCCATTGCTAGATCAAGGTCGTCGCCGTTTGCGACCAGCGGGGAGAAAACGCGGGCCAATCCGTCAAAGCGCCCGTTGCCGACCTCCTGCTTGGCACGATAGTTCATCGCCGGTATCGCCGAAAAATCATCGTAGACCTTGTCCTGGAGGTATATCACATCGGCCGCTACGGCAAACGAGCGCACGGCGCTTTCGCGAATGACCCAGTTGTCCATGTAGTCGTACGGGGACTTCGTCCGGCAGCCGACGACCAAGGCAACTGAAAAAACCGCCAGCGCACACATCCTCATTCCGTTGCACCCTCCTCTTTCCCGTGTTCGTATTCCGCTTCGGAGCAAGCCAGACGCAGGCCGAATATGCAGTTGCGGAGATTCGGCTCGCGCTTAAGGCGGTACGCCGAGCGGCAGTCTCGCTCGAAGAAGAACCAGCATCCGCCGCGCATCACCTTGAACGATCCGTTGGGAGGCCCGATAGGGTCGTCCACATCGTCAGCCGACGGGACCGAGAACCAGTCCGAGCACCACTCCAGAACGTTGCCGTGCATGTCGTAAAAGCCCCATGCGTTAGGCTCCTTTGATCCTACCGTGTGGGTCTGGTTGTTGCTGTTCTTGTCGTACCACGCCATATCGGCGAGCTCTCCGCTGCCGGAGACGGGGGCATCGCTCCCGGCGCGGCAGGCGTATTCCCACTCCGCTTCCGTAGGGAAGCGGGCAAGCCCTCCGAAAACCGCGTTCACGCGGCGGATGAAAAGCTCGCAGTCAAGCCAGGATACGGTATCGACCGGCTTCTCGAGAGACTTGAAGCGCGATGGCCGCGTATGCATGACGCTCTCCCACTGAGCCTGGGTAACCTCGTATTTGCCTAGCCAGAACCCCTGCGTTATCGTAACCTTGCGACGAACCTCGTTTTCGAACCGTCCGAGTTCTTCCTGGGGGCTCCCCATCTCGAATGTTCCCGGGGCGCACCAGACCATCTCCATCTTGACGCCGCCAGGGAGCTCTATGATCTTTACGTCACCGCTCTTGCGCTCGGCCCGCGCTTGAGACAAGGCGGACACAACAGCCACAATACACCCTACTGTAAATTTCAATTTCATGAGGGGGTATTATAGCATATATCCTCGATTATGGCGTAAATCGTCAAAAATTAACGGCTACGCCTACGCCGCCATATGTTAGATCACGGCGGGCCTCGGGCGCCTTGATCGCCATCCCCGCATCCTGAGCCGAGTAGGGCCGCGAGTCCCACACATATCCGCGGCAGATGTACGCCGATTCGATATCGGCCGATGCGTAGAAGCTTACAGGGAAATCGTCGGACTCTTCGGCATGGCCGGAGACGACGGCGACCAGGGATGCGAAAAGCAGATACGTCTTGATGCTTTTCATGGCAGAAGCTTTCTTAACGATTCAAGCGTGATCGGTTTCATGAGAACTCCGTTGAAGCCTTTAGATTCGGCCTCGCTGCGAACCGCCACATCGGCCGTAAGAAGGAATACGGGAATGGAGGATATCTTCCCGTCGGCACGGATGGCGCGCAGAAGTCCGTAGCCGTCGAGCTCCGGCATCCAGAGGTCCGTGAAGACCGCGTCAAACGAGGGATCGCGCCTGAGTATCTCAAAAGCCTCGTTGCCGTTCTCGGCCTTTGCGACGTCGCATACCCCGCATTTGTTGAGCAGCGACTCCAGGACTTCGCAATTGATCGATGAATCGTCGACGACAAGGACCCTGAGATTCTTGACCTGATCCGTGTGCGGGACGGCATCGGCAGGCTTCTCGCTTTCGATTTCAACCGTACGTTCCGCGGCGGCCTTCAGCGCGACCGTGAATGTCGAGCCGACGCCTACCTCGGAATCGAGCGTAAGTTCGCCCCCCATGAGCTCGACAAGCTGGCGGCAGATCGGGAGCCCGAGTCCTGTGCCGTCGCGGTGGTTCCTGTCGACAAGCTGGACGAACGGCTGGAAGATGCGCTCCATATCCCCCTTGGCGATGCCCTTGCCGGTATCGGCGACGGAGAACATGAGAATCCCGTCCAGCCACCGGGCGCTGACCGTGATCGTTCCTCGCTCCGTGTACTTGTATGCGTTCGAGAGCAGGTTGAAGAGCACCTGGCGTACGCGCTGCGGATCCACCGACACCGTCGGCATCTCCTCGACCTCCACCTTGAGGATCAGCGAACTGCGCGACCTTGCGCCCTCGCACGCGGCAATGACCTCGCGCACAAGCTCCGGAACGTCAGTCGGCTCCTTGAATATCTTAAGCTGTCCGCTATCCAGCCTCGACAGGTCCAGTACGTCATCCACGAGTCGCGCGAGCACCTTTGAGCTGGAGCAGATGGACGAAATGTAGCTCTGGCGCTCCTTCTCGTCGCTTACGCCGTTCTCCAGAAGCTCCGAGAAGCCGACGATAGCGTTGAGCGGCGTGCGAATGTCGTGGGACACGGTCGAGAAGAAAAGGCTCTTCGACCTGCTCAGCTCGGTCTGCGCCTCGAGCCGCGTCTTGTATCCGCGCGCAAGGAGCTCCTTCTCGCGCAGATCATCGCGCTCGTCCTCGACGACGAACACGTGCAGCAGGCAGACTCCAAAGAGGCAGCCGACGGCGTAGAGCGGCAGCAAAGGATTCATGAGCTGGAGCACGATCGCCGTCATCATGGTCATGCCGAAAGCGAACACCATCCTGTTCCTGCGACGGGCCGCCCCCTCGGTCCTCACCAACCTTCCCAGCATCAGCGCCGAAGAGAGGGCGTTGAACACGATGAGCAGGATCAGCATCATATGACGCAGCGGAGCCGCAGCATACTCGCCGTCGGAACTTACGGAAAAACAGCAACCGGTGAAGTTGTTCACGACAAGAGTCACGACAAAGACGGACAGAAGCCCGTATCCCATCCAAAGCGTGCAGGCCTTGAGCAGTCCGCTCATCCCCAGATATGATGCGACGAATCGCGTCCAGGCGCTTACGGTTAGGGCCATCGCAAGGAAGTAAAGGACAGTGTCGGCGTAAAGAAGGCGGGGTATCTTTACTTCCGCAAGAACGCCCCACAGAACGTCAAACATGAAGAATGCCGTGAGACAGACGAGGAATCGCCTGAAATCGCGGGTCCAGACGGATGTTCTTGCGTCATGCACCGCAAAAAGCTCACGCCAGTTGATGATAAGGTGCACCGCGAGCGCGATGCCCGACACGATCGAATAGGCATAAAAGTAGTGTTTCATCATGGCAAAAGCCGCCTTAAGGCTTCAAGGTTGGCTGGTTTAAGGAGGATACCGTCGAAACCGCACTGAGCATACGAGTCCTTCATCTCCACCTCGGCGGTGAAGAGGTACACCTTCTCGTCGGCGATCGAGGGATTCTCGCGAATCGCCTTGACGAGCTTGAGGCCGTCCATCTCCGGCATCCACATGTCGGTCAGGACGAAGTCGAACTTCGGCGCGTCCGGCGCCAGGAGGATATCGAGCGCCTCGCGCCCGTTGTCCGCGAAGGCGATATCGGTGACGCCCAGTCTCGCGAACATGGACCTCAAGACGATCTGGTTCATCTTCGTATCGTCCGCGACGAGGACGCGAAGGGATGCTATGGAGCTTGAGCTCGAGCCGGATGCAGGGTTGGCGGCGGGGTTGGAGGCGGAGGAGGGCGCAACCTTCACGCCCGGTATGACTATGGAGAACGTGGAGCCCTTGCCGAGCGTCGACACGACCTCCATCTCGCCGCCCATCGCGCGCGCCAGGAGACGGCAGATGTGGAGCCCGAGCCCGGTGCCGCCGCGCCGCTCCGCCACATCGCCGAACTGAGCGAACGGGGAGGCAAGCTTCTTCATGTCCGCCTCGCTGATGCCGCATCCCGTGTCCTCGACCTCCAGGCGGAACGTGCCCTTCTCGTTCGAGGCGTCGGGAATGAACCTGGCACGCACCTCTATGTGACCCCTCTTGGTGAACTTTATGGCGTTGCTTATCAGGTTGAAGGCTATCTGCCTCATGCGATGGGGGTCTATCACAAGCATCGGCACGCCCGCCACGTGGCACAGTACCTCAAGGCCGACCTTATGGTGGGTCGCACCGAACGAGAGCGCGATCTCCCTTACGAGCTGCTCGACATCCGTAGGCATCGGCTCGATGTTCATCCGGCCCGACTCGAGCTTCGTAAGATCCAGTATGTCGTTCACGAGCTGCATGAGCATCTTGCTGCTGACCAGGATCGAGTCTATGGCGAGCTCCTCCTCGGCCTTCGACTCGAATCCCTGCTTGAGCATCTCGGAGAAGCAGACTATGGAATTGAGCGGGGTCCTGATGTCATGGCTCACAGTCGAGAAGAAGAGGGTCTTCGCCAGCGCCTGCTGGATGCGGTCGCTGAACACGAGGTTCGCCTTGTTGTCCTTAAGCGTAATGTGGAAGTGCGCGAAGAGAGTGTCCCTGGTGAGCGGCTTCATCGTCATGGAGTTCATCCCGACGGATATCGCACGGTCGAAGATCGTCGGATTGGTGTCGGCCGAAATGCCGATGATGGGAAGCGTCTTGGCCCTGGGATGCGACGATGCGCGAAACTCCAGGCAGGCGTCGATGCCGCTTTTGCCGGGCATGTTTATGTCGGTAAGGACGAGATCGATCTTCTCGCCGTCCGGGCTGTTGAGGATGGAGAGAATCTCATCGCCGTTCTTCGCCGTCACGCATTCCGCTCCGAGCTCCTCCACTATGTGCGACACGACCTCTAGGTCCATCACCTCGTCGTCCGCCAGCAGCACTCTGTATCCTTCGAATCCCTTCATCGTTCCGTTGCTCTCCTTCCTTGTCTCTCGGTTTTGGTGTTAGATTTCCGCATGTCCCCTGATTGCCGCCACAACCCCTG
>Ga0265298_10010742_pt1 | contig 10790 bp, 13 predicted proteins | sample AusTroGonzalo_MG_3_FD_193486 | JGI IMG/M metagenome (GOLD analysis project Ga0265298, IMG submission 193486) | Bovine rumen microbial communities from tropical cattle in Woodstock, Queensland, Australia - Gonzalo_01 | ecosystem: Host-associated > Mammals > Digestive system > Stomach > Rumen ...
GGCCGTGAAGAGCGAAACGGGCATCATCCTGAGCGGAGGCTCGTTCACCGCCACCGTGCGCAAGAGCTGGGCCTGTGACAACGGCACCGACAGCGAAGAGCCCGAAGACCACATCACCATCGTCGGCACGCCGCAAACCATAAAGATTGCCAAGAAGTCGGTCGTCGTAGAGTTCTGAACAGGAAGTTGAATATTGTAAATTATAGAAAACGGGAAACAACACATGAAGAGAATATTATTGTTTACAGGCTGTACGTTGTTCATCACAGCCCTTGGCATGGTGACGTCTTGCCGCGAGTCACTCGAAGACCAGTGCGCTCGCGAGGCCAAGACATTCACCAAGAAGAACTGCCCCGCCAAGCTTTCCGACGAGATTACCGTAGACAGCATGACCTTCGACAAGGCCACACATACCCTGAGCTATTACTACAACATGACGCTACCTGCAGGCGAGACCGACTACCTGCCGCAGGACGAGTGGCGCAAAGTGCTGCTGCGCGACCTGAAGAACGCCACCTCGATGAAACCCTACCTCGACGCCGGCTATAACGTGCAGTACATTTACTACTCGGCCAAGGAGCCCGGCAAGCTGCTCTTCTCCGCCAAGTTCACACCCGAAGACTATTGAGAATCAGCCCCTAAGATAGGGAGCAAAATATAATTAAGTATCAATAGGGAAATCCCCCCATTGTTTAGGACATCGTTCCGCAACAATAGGGGGATTCCTTTTGTATACGGTTAGGAAAGCCGTACCTTTGCCGCTGACTTACAAACCCATTTAACGATTGATACGACTATGAAGAAAACAATTACCGCCATCCTGTTCAGCATTGCGCTGACCACGCCCTTACAGGCGCAGCCCGGTCGGCCGGACAGCCGCCGCCATTATATTCCGCCGCGCCCATCGTATAACCACTACCACCGCGATTATGCTGCTGCCGACGCCTACTTCGGCATGAGGCTCGGCTTAAGCGCGGCCACGGTAAGGTCTGACGACCGCTACTTAGACGGCAGCACGCCACAGGCAGGCTTCAACGCCGGCGTCGTCGCCGGCTTCCAAGTGGCACCCGCCGTGCCCATCTGTCTTGAAACCGGTCTCTATTACATAGAGAAAGGAGGAAAGGGGAGCCTTGACGGCCGCGACTTCACCTACAGTCTCAACTATATAGAGCTGCCGTTCCTCATGAAATATTGCGCCAACATCACCGCCGATTTCTCCGTCCAACCCTTTGCTGGGGCCTTTGCGGCTGTCGGAGTGGGAGGAAAGATGAAAGACTTTGGCAGTCGGCAGGCCTACAGCGCCTACGACGACGAAGGCTTCAGGCGCCTCGACGCCGGACTGCGTATAGGCTGTGGCATACAGTTTGCCCACCTCTATGCAGAGATGGGCTACGACATCGGTCTCGCCAACATCAGCCGCGACTATTTCGACGATGCCCATACCGGATGCTTCTTTGTCACCGCTGGCCTGAATTTTTAAGAAGTTTAAAACTTCGTACCCACGGTTATTGAGAGGAGCCTAAAGCCCACGTGCCTTCCAGATACGTTCCTTGGCAGCATTGATCTCCTGGAATTTCTTTTCGGCAGCCCGGCGCACATCGTCGCCTAAGGCTGCCACTTTGTCGGGATGATGCTCTAAGGCCAGGCGGCGGTATGCGCGCTTCACCTCGTCGTCGGTGGCCGACGGGCTGACGCCTAATACACGGTAGGCATCTTCGAGCGTATTGCCCTCCAAATGGAGCAGCGAATCTATTTCCTTCTCCGAGATGCCCATCCAAGTGGCGCATGCTTTCAGCGCCTCCACCTCAACATTGGGCACCGAGCCGTCGGCCTGGGCTACCATGGCGAGGAAGCTGAGCAGCTGCAGACGCTGGGAGTAGTCCATCTGGCGGTTTATCTGCCTACAGCACTGGCGCACGGTGTCCTTGAACTGACTCCAGCCCACGCGCTGCTGCTCGTCGAACAGCTTCTTCAGAATGTCGTTACCCTGGGTAACGGCCTGCTGTCCGAAGTTCTGGCGCAGAAACTGCCTCACAAACTCCATCTCAGAGTGCATGGCCTTGCCGTCGGCCTTGATGATATATGAGGCCAGCACCAGCAGGGCGAAGAGGAAGCTGTTACGCTGTCCCTCGTCGACACGTTGACGGTTAGCGCCACGGTCGAACTGCTGGTTGCCAGCCTGTTGCCGGAAGCGGGAGGAGTCGAAGGTGCCGGAATTGTCGGGCGTGTTCACTCCATCGAGTATCGTATCGAAGAACGATCCAAGGATGATGCCTGCCAAGGCGCCAAGCGGACCACCGGCCATCCAGCCGATAATGCCGCCAATCCATTTTCCTGATGCCATTTATATTATTAACCTTTAATATTTAATCTTTTATCTCTATTTGTCAATCCTCGCTGTTCCAACCTTTTTCTTCGCGTTCGAGCTCATCAATCAGACATTCGGACATCTGCTCTACCACTGCGTCGGGAATGGCAAAACGCGGGTCGTCACTATGGGGATTGATGGCACTGAGGAAATGGGGCACCTCCTGCTTATAGACAGCCTTCATGCGCTTAGCCGTGGCGTCGTCGCGCTGGGTGCAGGTGAATGTAATGTTGGCCAGACGGTCGCATAGCTTCACGAAGGGGGCGTATGGCGTTTCGCGTATACCCTTATAATAACGTTCGCCGGCACGCTCGGCGCGCGTGCGCCCCTTGTCATTGGTCAGCGCGTATGCTATCTCTGTGGCCATGAGCGCCTGTTCCTCGGTCATCATGGTACGCGCAGTGTTCATCACGTCGTTATAGGTCAGACGGGCGTCTTCAATGCTGTCGTGATAGTATCCGCCGAAGAAAAGCGGCAGCACATCGTTGGCTGAGACGCACACCAGATGACCATAGTCACGAATACCCTTCACCACCATGTCAAGATGGTAACCATAGGGACGGTCGTCGCCATAGAACTGGTTCACACTCTTGTGCAGCTCATGGGCCGACTGGCGGATACGCTCAATTTGCTCGCCGTAAAGGCTGATAAGATGCTGATATTCTTCTTTTGTCATGGTTCCGTATAAATACTTACTTTAATCTTAAATTTATTTCGTGTCACGATAACGTTTGATAATACTATAGGCAGTATAGAGACCCAGCTCGCCAGCCTTGCTCAGGTCGGCAATACCCTCAGCGGTATGCTTGGCATCGATGCGGGCAAGGCCTCGGTTATACCAGGCCTCAGCCAGCCGTTCGTCGAGGCTGATGGCACGGCTGTAGTCGTCGATGGCTCGGCTGTAGTCCTTGCGCTGAACATGGAGGTTGCCTCTATTATAATATAGGTACGCGTTCTGTCCGTTACGCTTGATGGCTTCTGTGAGATCGCCCAGCACATTAGCTCGCTTCATGTCGATGTTAAGCCCCTGTGAGGCTTGGAACTCGTTCAGCTTCGACTGGCTGACGGCGCGCTGCCAATAGGCCAAGGCCGACGTGCTGTCAAGCTGAAGGTAGGAAGACAGGTCATCGATGGCGCTGTCGAAATTCTGGATGGCGCCGTATGCCACAGCACGGAGCAACAAGTAATTAGACACCTGACGCATCTCACGCGTACGGTCGATCAGTGTGGTGAGCGAGTCGATGTATGCGAAGTAGGTGTTCGACTTAGCCTCGTTGAGCGTTGCCTGCTGACAACTGATGTAGACAGGATAAGACTGGGTCTGACGATTGAAGACGTCAAGCTCGCGGTCAAAGGCCACATCGTTGGTAACCTCGTTACGGGGCTTTTCTAAAGCCAGCTCGTACATAGGACAATAGGCAATCTCTACCTTACGGTTCTGCACCCGCCCGCGATAGTCGCTCTGATACTCAGTCTCCACCTCCTGTTCGTCGGCCACAACCAGTTGGTTGTACTTCTCCAGGTCGTCGTCGCTGCGCTTACGCGTCTGCCGTTTCGTTGTTTTCGGTGGATTGCCGTAACGTTTGTCCATCTGCGCTTTAAGAATACGGAACTCATCCTGCTCAGCCTGGCGGTTCATTCCCAAACGGCGATAGCAGGCGGCACGGTACTGCAAGCCCGTCCAGAAATTCGGATACTGGCTGATGACAGCCGAATAGTCGCGTATGGCGCCCCTCACGTCACCGGTTTTGTCGCGCAGCAGACCGCGGTTGAACAATGCCATGAGGTTGTCGGGTTCCAGATTGAGTACAAAGTCGAAATCCTCAATGCCACGGTTGTCGTCGCCCACCTGAGCACGCAACAGCCCTCGGTTATAGTGTCCGAGGAAATTGTTCGGTTCAAGGTCAAGGGCCGTGTCATAGTCGGTCATGGCGCCACGCAGGTTGTTCTGATGATAGCGGGCAAGCGCACGGTTGATATAATTCCCAGCATGTTTAGGCATAAGATGCGTAGCCTTGTCTAAGAATCCCTCAGCCTCTTTCCACTTACTACGCGACAGGCTTACAACAGCCCTGACAGCCCATGTCTCACCATCGTAGGGATCGGCTTCGAGACTTTTCTCCAAGGCGGCAACAGCCTGGGCTGTGTCTTGCTGAAGCATATACACCTGCGCCTGCATGGAATAACCGCGGGCGTATTTGGGCCAACGGGTGAGCATGGTATCAAGTTCGGCCAAGGCCTGACTATAGGCACTGTCATGAATATGGCATAGCACACGGTTATGCCAAAGCCCCTGATCATCTGGATTGTACTTCAGTGCACGCGTATAGTCGTCGACAGCGGCAGCATATTTCTTCTGCTGAATACGGCACAGGCCTCGAAGTTCATAGATATTCACTACGTAAGGATTGCGGTTCAGAGCCTCGGTGCAGTCGCTCTCGGCACTTGCAAAATCGTCTAAGTAATACTTGGCCACGCCACGGTAGAACCACGGTTCATAGAGATAGGGCTTGGCCGAAATGGCCTGATTGAAATACTGGATTGACAGCACATAGTCTTCGTAGTACAATGCCGAACGGCCTACGGTAATCAGGCGGTCGATATTGTACTGGGCGAAAGTGGGAAGGATGAGAAGATAAGAGAATAAGAGTATAAGAATGAGTCTCATTTTCTCACAGGCTTCGTTTTGTAACCACAGCGGTAGCGACCCTGCATCAGCGCACGCAACTTGCTCTTCACCAGTTGTTTGCGCAGTGGCGAGATACGGTCAACAAACATTTTGCCCTCAAGATGATCGAACTCATGCTGCATGACACGGGCCAGATAACCGTCTACCCACTCGTCGTGCGGCTGGAACTGTTCGTCCATCCAGGTTACCCGAATGCGCGTGGGACGTACAACCTTCTCGTGAATGGCAGGCAGGGAGAGGCAGCCTTCTTCCATGTTGTCGGTCTCGGTGTCGTCGTACTCCACGATATGGGGATTGATATACACTCTACGGAAGTCTTTGTACTGCGGCATATCTTCCTGCAACACGTCAAGGTCGATAACCACCACGCGGATGGGTTTGCCCACCTGCGGAGCGGCCAGTCCTATCCCCTCGCTGGCAGCCAATGTTTCCCACATGTCGGCCAGCAGCTGCTGCAGTTCCGGGTAGTCGGCAGTAATATCTTCGGCAACCTTACGCAGTACCGGTTGTCCATAAATATAAATAGGTAATAACACAGGAATATCAGATTTTTAGAATCAGTATCGGGAGCGTGCGCGCATGAAGTCTTCTAACAGGATGGTGGCGCTGATTTCGTCGACCAATGCCTTGTTCTGCCGCGCCTTCTTGCGCAAACCGCCATCAATCATAGCCTGATGAGCCAGCACAGAGGTGAAGCGCTCGTCGTAGAGCGTAATGGGAATATGGGGCATGGCCTTTCGCCACCTGTTCACAAACTGCTCCACGCGAACCATATTCTCGCTCGGTTCTCCATTGGGCTGCCGGGGTTCGCCAATCACAATCTGCTCAACCGCTTCTCGCTCAACGTAGGCTTTAAGCCAGTCGAACAGTTCTGACGTAGAAACAGTCGCCAACCCTCCGGCAATAAGCTGAAGAGGGTCGGTGACTGCCAGTCCTGTACGTTTCTTCCCGTAGTCTATGGAAAGTATCCGAGCCAAGAGTGTTATTGAGCGTTATAAAGCAACCAGGCGTCACCCTTCGGGTTGAACTGCGAGCCACGGATAGCATCGCGGCTGCTTACAGCGTCTGCCTTCTTGTCGAACGACGAAGCGATAACGCGGAACATGTTTCTGGCCTCGTTTTTCACAATCTGACCCTCATAGCCATTATCGCGCAGCTGCTGGCAAAGAGCCTGGGCGTTGGACAGCACACCGAACGAACCGATGACCACGCTAAAGTTCTTCAGGCCGTTACCGTCGATGAGCACAACAGTCTCGTTACGCACGGTAGCATTGTCAACAGCCACGTTCGACTGAGTAGAAGGAGTAGTAGTCACCACAGGTGCCGGCGCCGTTGTAGGCTCATTCGCTTGCATGCTTGCCTCCTGCGACTTTGCTTTCTCGTATGCCTTCTTATAGGCGCTTTCACCACTCTTACAGCTGGCAAACGTCAGTGCCAGACACATCCCTGCACAAAATACAATGTACTTTTTCATACTTTTTTTACTGTTATTGATGATTAGAAATAATTGCTTTATCATTTTCAACGGCGAAATTACAAAATATCGTGCAAAATACACCAAAAAAGGGACATAAACTTTGTTAAATAGAAGAAATACAACGTTTTTAACAAAAAATGACAGGACTTTTTTCCTCATATACAAAAGAATTCGTAACTTTGCCTTTTGAATCATTCATGTTTTACCACATAAAAAGAAAAAGACTATGAAAAGTTTAGGTTACATTGGCGCTTTCCTCGGCGGAGCTATCGCCGGCGCCGCTCTCGGTCTGCTTATGGCCCCGGAGAAAGGACAGGAAACTCGCGTGAAGATCACTGATGCCGTTGAGGAATTCCTCAAGAAGCACAACATTAAGCTCAGCCGCAAGGAAGTTGGCGACCTCGTAGACGATATTCAGGACGTAGCTGACGAAGATTAAAAAGTCATGGCGATGCTGTCGAACGACAAGAACGTCGAGATTATAGCACGACTGTTAGAAGTGCTGAAACACTATCTCGGGCTTCAGGCTGAATTTATGAAGCTCAGCATGATAGACAAGGTGGTGCGCCTGCTCACGGCCGCCGCCTTGGCTATTATGCTCTTACTCTTCGGCATCGCAGTAACGCTGATGTTTGCTCTCGCAGCCACCTTCTGGATTGGCCAGCACATCGGCATGGCACCGGCATTCTTTCTCATGGGAGTCATCCACTTTGTGGTGCTCTTGTTCTTCATTGCCTTCAGAAAACCCTTGATTCAGCGGCCTTTGGTTCGCTTTCTCGCCCATTTGCTCATGAGTAAATAAAAGCCAACAGACATGCTACCCGTAAAGACGCCCACCAAGACCTATAAGACACTCGAAGAGATAAAAAGACGCAAAGAAGAGCTTTGTGAAGAGATGCAACGTGACAACGAGAAGTTCAGCTCGTTGTGGAGACAGATTTTCGTGTCAAAGAAAAAAAGTACCAAGGGCGAGTATCTTACCAGCGTGGTCAGCAACGGCATCACCGCCGTCGACACCGTATTGTTGGTACGTAAGCTGATGAAGAACTACGGCCCCATATTCAAAAGAAAGAAGAAATGAGCAATTGTCATTTCTTCCTCTATGTTTACCTTACTTCTTTCAAATCTGCCACCACTTTTTCTTCTTGCGGTGTGAGCTGTGTTCGTAGTCAGGGAGTCCTGACGCACCACGTTCAGCCTCAGCCAAGAGGTCATACCACTTCTTGCGGTGACTGATCATGCGGTAGATGGTACCCCAGTCGGGCAGCCCGCCAATATTGCGGTCGTCAATCCAGACGTCGGCTTTAATCTTCCGGCTGAAATGCTGGTTGTTGTCAAGCGTCTCTTCGGGATAGTCGCGATTAATGGCGTAGAACTCCACGCCACGCTGCCGACACCATTCCACAGCGTCTTCAAGCGTCTCACCCTCACGAACCGTCCACAAGATAAGCTTGTGGCGGTCGCGGATGAGCATCTTCAACGTATCGATGGCAAAGGGTCGTTCTTCGCCAATCTCCGGATAACGGTCTTCAACAATGGTACCGTCGAAGTCAATGGCTATTGTCATAACGCTTAACTCCTTTTCTCATTTATTTCTTCACAGACTTGTCGTCTTTCTGTCCGTAATGGCTGGCGGAGTAGTTGCCGTAGCCATAGCCATAGCCACCATAGGTACCGCCATAGCCGTAGCGACTGTAGCCATAGCGACTATAGCCATAACGGCCATACTTGCCGTACTTGCCGTACCCGTAGTAATAGCCATACTTCTTCTTCGACAGGTCGACGCCGTTGAGCACGATGCACATGTTAGGCAACTTCTGCTCTGCCGAGAGCTGATTGACCATGCCAAAGCTGGATTTCGGCGTGTAGTCGGCACGGCAAACGAAGCAGCATACGTCGGCAAGCTTTCCAATCTGCAGTGTGTCGGTAACCAGGCCAACAGGTGCTGTGTCGAGGATGATGTAATCATACTCCTGACGCAGCAAGTCGATGATGTCTTTCAGGTTCTCGCGTGCAAGCAGCTCGGTGGGGTTGGGCGGCGTAGGACCGGCTAAGAGCAGGTCGAGGTTTGCGTTGACACCCGACGGACGAATCTGCGATTTGAGGTCGTTAAGCGTGACGCTGTTCTTGACCAACAGCGACGTGATACCACTCTCGCGGTCGGTGATGTCGAACAGGCGTCCGAGGGCAGGCTTGCGGATATCGAGACCCAGCAGGATGACCTTCTTGCCCAGCAACGCGAAGCTGACGGCGAGGTTGGCGGCGTTGAAAGTCTTGCCTTCGCCCGACACCGACGAGGTGAAGAGGATCACCTTCTCGTCGCCCTTCATCATAAACTGGATATTCGTTCGCATGGCGCGGAATATTTCGTCGGTCTGCTCGTTCTTGTTCTCGTGCACCACGATACCTGCCGACGACTTAGCCTCTTCGCTGGCCACGGCCACGTCGGCCACGATGGGCAGGCGCGTGAGGCGTGCCACGTCATCATGACCTTCAATCTTATAGCGCAGGAACTGCAGCAGATAGATAATGAGCATGGGCAAGCAGATACCCAACAGGATAGCAGCGAGCAGTATGATGGCGCTCTTGGGGCTCACCTTTCCTCCGAAAGAAGGCTCGTCGATGAGCCTACCCTTGTCGGCAGTGGCCGAGAGTGAGATGCTGTTCTCCTCGCGCTTCTGCAGCAGCATGAGATAGAGTCCCGACTTCACCTCCTGCTGGCGGCCTATCTGGGTAAGGATGCGCTCCTGTTCAGGCGTGCTGGCCACACGGCTGCGGTACATGCTGAACTGGTTTTCTATACCCTGGCGGTTAATGTCGGCCGAGCGGCGGGCTTGCATCAGTGCCACACGCAGACTCTGCTGCAGGTCGTCGAGGGTACTGGTGAGTGACATCACCTGTGGTGCCGACTCCGAAGCGGCCCGCAGCAGCTTGTTGCGGTTCTGTACGGTGGTGTTGTAGTTGTTGATGAGCTGTGTCGACGTACCGTCGGTAAGACCGACGTTCGACGGGATAATCTGGTACTTGTTCGAGGGATTGTCAACGAACTCGCGCAGATAGTCGAGCAACTGAATCTGCGAGTTAGCTTCCGACAGACGGGTGCTGTACTGGCTCGACTGCTGCAGCGACTCAGTAGCATCGAGGCGCAGCTGCGTCAGGTTGTTGCGGCGCTTGTAGCTCTCGAGGGCGCCTTCGGTGGTACCCAGCTCGTTATTAATCTTTTCCAGACGGCCATTGATAAACTCCTCCGTCTTGTAGGCAATCTCGTTCTTGTCGGCATTGGCCTGACGGTTGTAGCAAATGGCAAGCTGCCTGAGGAAGTCGACGCCACGCAGGGGATTCTCGTCTTTCACCGTAAGCAGGGCTATCGACGTAATCTTCGACGTAGGTTCAACGGTGAGCGCATTGACGTAGCGTGATGCCACGTTCATGGGCGGACGGATGGTAACGTAGAGCTTGCGGCCGGTGAGGAAGGGATGCCCCTGGTTCTTGGTAATACGCAACACGCCAGCCTTGGTATTGATAGATGCCGGCAAGGTGCTGAACGACGACTGGAAGCTGCTGGACTCCACACCGTTGTCAAACACACTTCCCGTCAGCTTATAGGTGCTGCCGTTTTTCTCAACGGTCATTCTTATTACTCTGCTCTTCGTCATCAGGTCTTTGTCCATCTGACTCAGGTGTATGGGGTCGATATCTATGTTGAGCGGCTGCTTCTTATAAATAAGGTGGTCAACGAAGCGGCCCTCAACCATGTACTCCGTATAGAGCTTCAGGTCTTTCACGGCATCGGCGGCAAGAATGCGCGACCTCAGGATTTCCACCTCGTTCTCGATACCTGTGGAGTTTGAGATGAAACCCAGATCCTGCATGTTAGCCAGAGCCTGCGAGCTACCACGTCGGGTGTTGGTTTCTTCCTTGATGAGCATCTTAGCCGACATCTGATAGACAGGACTTGCGTAGCGCAGGTAAATGAGTGCACCGCACACAAAGATAAACACCGACAGCAGGAACCACTGCCAGTTCAGGATTAAGATAGCCAGGAGCTGTCGTATGTCAAACGAGCTCTCCTCCTCGTTCACCACTGTGGGGTCGAGGGCTTCTACCGGTTCTGTTTTCTTGATTTCTTCCATTATTGTTATTGTTGTTTTATTCCTAATCGTTCTTTGCCAATGTCATCAGATACTGGCCATAGCCATTCTTAAGCATGGGCTGAGCCAGCTGTTCCAACTGCCGGCTGTCTATCCATCCGCGCT
>Ga0265298_10010743_pt1 | contig 10790 bp, 8 predicted proteins | sample AusTroGonzalo_MG_3_FD_193486 | JGI IMG/M metagenome (GOLD analysis project Ga0265298, IMG submission 193486) | Bovine rumen microbial communities from tropical cattle in Woodstock, Queensland, Australia - Gonzalo_01 | ecosystem: Host-associated > Mammals > Digestive system > Stomach > Rumen ...
AAGCTCTCCCATGACCTTCATCTTGAAGCCCATAGTATACCTTTTTGTGTCCTTCATGGCAAGTGCCTTTCTTTAGTCTTTTGAAAAACAAGTGTCATCTTATCATAAAACGGGACACTAACGACTAACAACTAACGACTAACCACTAACCGCGCCAAGAATAAGTGATTTTTGCAAAACTGCGAATCGTGGCGGCGGTTGTCGCAGGATTGCAAGGCGGCGGCGCAAATGCGGCGGCGGGCGGCGTGTTGGCACGGCTTGTGCTTGGGGTGGATATATGGCACCAGGCACGGCACAAAAACCTAGACTGCGGCTCCGCAAGGACGGAATCGAGGAGCTGCGCAAGATCGCGGACCCTGCGGAGTTCGCGGTCGCGGCCGCCGATTATCTCGGCATACCGCCGATTTCGCTCCCGCCGGGATTCGTCCCGCCGGCGGAAGCGATGTGCGGCATGAAGTACGACGCCTGGAACCGCGTGAAGGCGATACCGCTGATGAAGCTTTGCGGACGCCTCGCGGTGGCGTTTGCCGACCCGTTCGACCTGCCGGCGCAAGAGGAGGTGGCGCGCTGGAGCGGCGGGCGGCTGTGGCTTACGGTCATTTCGTCCCCGGAGTTCGGCGAGATACTGCAGCGCCTTAAGCAGGCGGAGGATTCCGCGAACCCTGCCCTCGCGATGGAAAACATCATGAAGGGCGACGACGGCGACATAGAGATGGGCGCGTCGGAGGACAAGGCCGACGACGCCCTGGACGCCTCCATGGACGCCGCCGGCGAGGCACCCGTGATCAGGATGGTGAACACCATAATGGTCGAGGCGCTGAAGACCAAGGCGTCGGACATACATTTCGAGGCGATGGAGAAGACTTCGCGTCTCAGGTACCGCATCGACGGCGAGCTCGTCGAGCGGCCCGCGCCGCCGAAGGCCCTGCACAACGCCGTCTGCTCCCGCATCAAGATACTATCCAACCTGGACATCGCCGAACGGCGGCGTCCGCAAGACGGCCGCTTCAAGGTGAGGGCGATGAAGAAAGAGGTCGACATCCGCGTGTCGATACTGCCGACCGTCCACGGGGAGAAGGTCGTCATGCGAATCCTCGACAAGGACAATCTCGCGCCCGGCCTCTCGCATCTCGGCCTCGACGACTACGCGTACAAGGCGATGAAGTTCGCGATCGACCAGCCGCACGGGATCATACTCGTGACGGGGCCGACCGGGTCCGGAAAGACCACGACGCTCTACTCCTGCCTCCAGGACCTGAACCAGCCCAACGTCAACATCGTCACGGCGGAAGACCCCGTCGAATACGAGCTTGCGGGCGTGAACCAGTGCCACGTCAACGTCGCCCAGGGGCTGACTTTCGCGGGGATACTCCGTTCCGTGCTGCGACAGGACCCGGACATCGTGCTCGTCGGCGAAATACGCGACGGCGAGACGGCCGATATCGCGGTGAAGGCGGCCTTGACGGGACATCTGGTGCTTTCGACCTTGCACACGAACGACGCGTGCGGCGTGGTGGCGCGACTTTTCGATATGGGCATACAGCCGTTCATGCTCGCGTCGTCGCTGATCCTCGCGCAGGCGCAGCGCCTCTTCAGGCGGCTGTGTCCGTTCTGCAAGAAGCCCGTCAGCCTCGATCCTGAGCTTCTGGCCGCGAACAAGGTCGATCCGGCGCCGTTCGAGGGCGTGGAGATATTCGGCCCCGTCGGCTGTCCGAAGTGCCACGGCTCTGGCTACAAGGGGCGCGGCGCGATGATGGAGGTGCTGCCGGTCTCGCCGAAGATAAGGGCTCTCATCGAAAAGGGCGGCAACGCGGACCTCCTGCGCGAACTGGCGCTGGAGGAGGGCATGGTCACGCTGAAGGAGGCCGGCATGCGCAAGGTGCGCGCCGGGATAACCTCGCTCCAGGCGGCTTTCGAAGTGACGGGAGGCGACTGATGGCGCAGGCGGCGAAGATAAAGGGGGCGAAGAAGCTCGTAAAGACGCAGCTCGTGCCGTTCACGCGGCAGATTGCGTCGATGTCCGCGGCCGGGATGCCGATCCTCTCCACGCTGCAGACGCTCGAAGAGCAGTGCGACGATCCGGAGTTCAAGAAGGTGCTCACGCACATACGAGAGACGATCGAGGGAGGCGACCCGATGTCGAAGGCGCTCGTCTCCTATCCGCAGATCTTCGACGACATGTACGTCAACATGGTCGTGGCGGGCGAGCAGTCCGGCGAGTTCGCCGGCATCCTCAGGCGGCTCGCCTCGATCATACAGTCCGCCGCGCGCCTGAAGGGCAAGGTCAAGAGCGCCATGACGTATCCCGCCGTCATCGTGTCGATAGCGCTTCTCATGGCCGCAGGGCTCATCCAGTTCGTGGTGCCCGTGTTCGCCGAGATGTTCTCCGGCTTCGGCAAGGAGCTGCCGATGCTGACGCAGAAGCTCGTGGACCTGTCCGAGTTCGTGAAAGGCAACTGGTACTGGCTCGCCGGCGCTCTGGTGGTGGCCAGATACGCGTTCAAGAGCTGGAAGTCCACCGAGCGCGGCAGGTACAAGTTCGACGAGTTCAAGCTCAAGATGCCGGTGTTCGGGCAACTGAACCTGAAAAGCTCGGTGGCGAGATTCTGCAGGCTGCTCGGGCAGATGCTCTCGGCCGGGGTGCCGATCCTAAAGTCCCTGGAGGTTGTCGCAGGCTCTCTCGGCAACAACGTGCTGGAGAAGTCCATCCTCGACGCCAGAAAGGAAGTCGAGCAGGGCAACCAGCTGAACATCGCGCTGGACGGCAAGCCGTACATGCCGCTCATAATGGTCCGCATGATCGCGGCGGGCGAAAAGTCCGGCAAGGTGGAGGACATGCTGAACTCCGTTGCGGACACGTACGAGGAGGAGGTCGAGACGCTGCTCGGCACCCTCACGTCCCTGATGGAGCCGTTCCTCATGGTGTTTCTCGGCGCGATCATCGGCACGATCGTGACGGCGATGTTCCTGCCGATCTTCAACATGGGCTCGCTCGCGAGCTGACGCCGCACGGAAAGGAGGGCGGAATGACTGATGCGCAAGAGGATTTCGACAAGGCGGCCGAGGCCGCGCGGAGACTCCGCATAGCGGAGATGCAGGTCGAGCGCTCCAAGGTGGTGATGGAGTCGCTTGCCGGGTTCTGCCACGCGCTCGGCCAGCCGGCGACGGTGCTGCTGTCGTCGATAGAGCTGCTCAAGATGCAGGGCGTGGACGAGGCGACGCGCGCGCAGATTCTGGACATGTGCTACGACGCCGTGATCGAGATACGCAGCCTTCTCGCGGAGATGAAGGAGCGCCGGGAGTACGTCGCCGAGGCGTATCTCGCCGGCAACGACCGCGCGGGGAGCATGATATCGCTGCGCGAGTGGAGCGAGAAGGCCCCCCCGAAGGCCAGCTGGGAGGGGAAATAGCCCGCAATCGCGCGTTTGCGCCGCAAAAACCTCGGCGGCCGAAAAAAGTTCGCCCGCGCAGCCGGAATTTTTGGTATAATACCCGGCCATGAAAAGATTTGCCAGTTCCGTGCTACCCGCATTTCTCCTGGCCGTTTCGGTCGGGCAGATATATGCGTTCACCAACTTCTCTACGGAGATCGCCAACTACATCGGCAGTACGCAGAAGGAGGTGCAGTTCGCGTTCTCGCTGGGAATATTCTTCCTCGGCATGGGCGCGGCGTTCTTCGGCAAGATAGTCGAGCGGAACATACGCCTTTCGACAATCATAGGAACGGCGCTTTTCATCTCGGGCCTGTGCGTGACGGCGGTCGGGATAACGGCGAAGTCGCTTCCGCTCATCTACCTGGGCTACGGCTTCCTCGTCGGCACCGGCACCGGCGTCATATACATCTCGCCCGTAAAGACTATGATGCTCTGGTTCCCCGAGCACAAGGCTATCGCGGCGGCGCTGCCGATCATATCCTTCGGCCTCGGCTCTACGCTCTCGACGATCGTCTACAAGGGCTTCGGTTTCGGCGGGGCGGAGTCGCTCTTCTCGATGCGGTTCCTCGGCTACTTCGACTACTTCAGGGTCGCCGACGGCGGCCTCGGCATAGCGAAGGTGTTCTACGCGTTCGCGGCGTTCTACGCCGTGCCCATGGCGATCGCCGCGCTGATGCTCAAAAAGCCGAAGATCCAGGTTCAGAGCTTCGGGCACGGCATCCCCGACCTCGAGTTCAAGTACGTCCAGCTCGCGAAGGATTCGTTCTTCCTCAGGGCGTGGCTCTTCATGTTCCTGAACATCTCCGCGGGATTGTGCCTCATCCCGCTCGCGAAGCAGATGATGAAATCGCCGGCGGTCGGCTACTCCGAGGGTCTGATAACCGCCATAATCGCGTTGTGCGGGCTCATGAACGGTGGCGGGCGCTTTCTCTTCGCGTGGTGGTCCGACAGGCTTGCGCGGCGCATCAACATACTTCTCATAATCCTCTCGGTTTCGGCGGGCATCATGACATTGAGCTTCTGGCCACCGATGATCGGCCTCGCGCTACTCGTCATAAACGCCTGCTACGGCGCGGGATTCTCGGTCATACCGGCGATTCTGGCCGACCACTACGGCATGACAAACATCTCCAAGATACACGGCGCGGTACTTTCGGCATGGGGCTTCGCCGGCCTCGCCGGCAACCAGGCCGCTATGTTCGTCAAAGGACACTTCGGCGGCGACCGCGCGGTCGTCGCGATGCTTGTCGTAGCCTACGCCGTAAACCTTGTGAACGCCCTAACGCTCCGCATGCGCCGCCGGTGAGCCGTAGAGACCAGCGGAACGGTCCACAGCACGTAGTAGCCGATGGTGCTGATCACGATCTGCTGTTCCGGACTCCTGTCCACGATGCCCTTGGCCGAGACGTCTTTCAGCATTCCCGGCGAGGAGTAGCTCACCGTTGCGCAGCCTGTTGCCAGAGCGGCGAGCGCGGCCGCGAGCGCGGCTGTTTTAAGCGATTTCATTTTCGTTTGCCCTTTCCTGTCGCGAATGCGTACGCGTTCCTGAACATCCTCATCCAGGGCCCGTCGTTCTTGAAGACGCCCGGATTGTAGCTCAGCTGGCACGCGCGGAAGCCGCGCTCCGGGTGCGGCATCATGATCGTTGCGCGCCCGTCCGCCGTCGTGAACGCCGTCTGGCCGCCGATCGACCCGTTGGGGTTGAACGGATACCTCACGGTCGCGAGGCCGCGTCCGTCGACGAAGTGCGCCGCGCAAATGCCGGGCGTCCAGCCGTCCGTCCACACGCGGCCTTCGCCGTGCGCGACCGCGATCGGCAGGCGGGAGCCTTCCATGCCCTTGAAGAATATCGAAGGCGACGGCTCGATTTCGACGCACGAGTATCGCGCCTCGAACTGCTCCGAGACGTTGCGCACGAATCTCGGCCACTTTTCCGCACCCGGGATGATGTCCTTGAGCTGCGAGAGCATCTGGCATCCGTTGCAGACGCCGAGCGAGAAGGTGTCGCGCCTTGCGAAGAATTTCGCGAACATCTTCTTGAGCTTCGCGTTGTGGAGGATCGATCCGGCCCATCCGGAGCCCGCGCCAAGCACGTCGCCGTAGCTGAATCCGCCGCAGGCGACGAGTCCGGCGAAGTCTGCGAGGTCCGCGCGGCCTTCGATGAGGTCGCTCATGTGCACGTCGCGGCAATCGAAGCCCGCGAGGGCGAACGCCGCCGCCATCTCGATGTGGCCGTTGACGCCCTGTTCGCGCAGGATCGCCATCTTCGGACGCTGCGACGTGCCGACGGACTTGACCTTCGCGTCCGGGTCGAAGGTCAGTTTGAAGGTCATGCCGGGGTCGTATATGTCGAGCGCGTTGTCGTACTCTTCCTTTGCGGACACTGGATTGTCGCGGAGCGCCTGCATGCGGTAAGTCGTCTCGCTCCAGGCGCGGCGGATCGTCGTAAGGTTGGTTTTGACCGCGAGGCGGCCGCCGACCGTCAGCTCGAAGCCGTGCGAGTCCTGCGGCACTTCGCCGATGTCGAACGCCGGGACCTTCGCCTTGCGGAAAATCTCAAGCACCTTGCCGAGGTTGCTTTCCGCCACCTGCAGAACGGCGCCGGGCTGTTCGTTGAAGAGAACGCCGAGCGCGTCGCCGTCCGGGAGGACCGCCGCGACTCCGCGTCCGCCGGTTATCGCCATTTCCGCGAGCGTGACGGCGACGCCGCCGTCGCTGCGGTCGTGGTACGCGAGCGCGAGCCGTTCCTTGACGATCTTCTGCATCGCGTTGAAGAAGCGCTTCACCGCCGCCGCGTCCGCGTCGGCGAACGTGTCGCCGAGCTGTCCGTAGACCTGTGCGAGCGCGGTCGCGCCGAGGGGCGCGTCGCCGTCCGCGAGGTCCGCGAAGACGAGCCGGGTGCGTTCGCCTTCCGGGTCGGGCTTTAGGTCCGGCGTGAGGGTGAGCCTTACGTCGCCGACCGGCGCGAAGCTGGATACGACAAGCGAGAGCGGCGCGACCTGGGTCTTGTCCTCGCCCTTGGAGTCCTTCCACGTGGTGTGCATCGAGCAGGAATCCTTGCCGACGGGGATGGATACGCCGAGCTTCGGGCAGAAGTCGATGCCGACGGCCTTCACGGTGTCGTAGAGGATCGCGTCCTCGCCGGGTTCGCCGCAGGGGGCCATCCAGTTGGCGGAGAGCCTCACCTGGGAGATGTCGCCGACGTCCGCGGCCGCGAGGTTCGTGAGCGCCTCGGTCACGGCCATGCGTCCCGAGGCCGGGCCGTCGAGAAGGGCGACCGGGGTGCGTTCGCCCGTCGCCATCGCCTGGCCCTCGAACGTCTCGTAGCCCATCGTCGCCACGGCGCAGTCCGCCGCGGGCAGCTGGTGGGGGCCGACCATCTGGTCGCGCGCGACGCGTCCGGTCACGGTGCGGTCCGTGATCGTGACGAGGAACGTCTTGTCCGCGACGGCCGGCAGATGCAGTATGCGCATGAGCGCGTCGAACGGCTTGACGCCCTCGAAGTTCGCGGGGGTGCGGCGGGACTTGACGTGCTTCACGTTGCGCACCATGCGCGGCGGCTTGCCGAGCAGGACGCGTATGTCCATGTCGATCGGCCTGTCGCCGAAGTGTTCGTCCTCGAGGACGAGCCGGCTGTCGCCGGTCGCCGTGCCGATGAACGCGACGGGGCAGCGTTCGCGGGCGCAGAGGGCCTCGAAGAAGCCTCTGGCCGACGGCTTGAGCGCGAGGACGTACCGTTCCTGCGCTTCGCAGCACCATATCTCCATCGGATTCATCGACTTCTCTTCGTTGTGGACCTTGCGTAGGCTGAAGCGCCCGCCAGTCGCCTCGACGAGTTCCGGGCAGCCGTTGGAGAGCCCGCCCGCGCCGATGTCGTGGATCGAGAGTATCGGGTTCGCCTTGCCGAGCGAAGAGCAGGCGTCGATGACGCCCTGGCAGCGGCGCTGCATTTCGGCGTTGCCGCGCTGCACGCTGTTGAAGTCCAGGGCTTCGGAGTTCGTGCCGGTCATCATCGACGAGGCGGCTCCGCCGCCGAGGCCGATGCGCATCGCGGGGCCGCCGATCTGGACGATGAGCGAGCCGGGCTTCACCGGGCGCTTCTCGACCTGGCTGCGGCGGATGACGCCCATGCCGCCCGCGAGCATTATGGGCTTGTGGTAGCCGCGCAGCCGTCCCGCGATCTCGCCTTCGTAGGTGCGGAAGAATCCGCACAGCTGCGGACGGCCGAACTCGTTGCCGAACGCCGCGCCGCCTATGGGGCCGTCCGTCATTATCTGGAGCGGCGTCGCCAGGCGCGACGGGAAGTCCGCGAAGACTCGCTCCCAGGGCTGCGGGCAGCCTGGGATGTTGAGGTTGGACGTCATGAACCCGCAGATGCCGGCGACCGTGCGCGAGCCGGAGCCGGTCGCCGCCTCGTCGCGGATTTCCCCGCCGACGCCCGTCGCCGCGCCGGGATACGGAGATATGGCGGTCGGGTGGTTGTGCGTTTCGACCTTCATCAGCTGGTCGAGGGAGTCCTTCCTGAACCTGTAGGCGTTCGTCTTGGGGTCGATGGAGAAGACCTTAGTCTCGAAGCCGGCGACGACGGCGGAGTTGTCCTTGTACGCCGAGAGAGTGTCCTTCGGACGCTTCGCGTGCGTGTTCTTGATCATCTCGAAGAGCGACTTCTTCTGCTTCTTGCCGTCGATGACGAACTCCGCGCCGAAGATCTTGTGGCGGCAGTGCTCGGAGTTGACCTGGCCGAACATTACGAGCTCGGTGTCGGTCGGGTTGCGACCCGCCGCCGCGAAGCTCTTCGCGAGGTACTCCATCTCCGGCTCGGATATCGCGAGGCCGATCTCGGCGTTGGCTTCGCGTATCGCTTCGACGCCTTTGGAGAGGACGTCGTAAGTGCGGCCCGGCTTCGGCTCGCCCTCCTCGAAGAGGTCGGCGACGTCCGCGTACACGCCCTCCGTCATCTTGTCGTACAGGGCGGCGAGGCACTGCGGGGGCAGCGGAGCGGAGGTCCTGAACCTTATGCCGCGTTCGACGCGCTCGACCCCGGCGACGCCGCAGTTGCGGAAGATGTCCGTCGCCTTCGAGCTCCACGGCGAAATCGTGCCTTTGCGCGGGGTCACGTAGAAGTCGGCCCCGTCGCATTCGCCGGTCGCGTTCAGCATGACGGCGGCCCTCGCGACCGACTCGCCGGGCACCACGTCGGCGGTCTTCAGCGCGTAGACCCACTTCGCGTCTATTTCAACGCCGCGGGCGTCCGGGGAGATTTTCGCGATCGCGTCCCTGATCGCGTCCATCCTGAAAGGCGAATAGGCGTCGCCGCCTAGCAGCAGAATCATTTTGTCGCTCCTGTTTTGTTTTTCACCGGCGCGTCAGCGTTTGGCTTCCGCGTCGAACTTGCGGGCGTGGACCAGGATGGTCCTTCTGTATCCCGCCTTGCCGAGATAGTTGTGCTGGAACACCCACGTCGCGCGGGCGTCGCCGAACCTTTCGTCCACGAGGATGTGGATGGTGGCGTCCTTCGGAATGCCGTGCGCCTCGAGGCGCTTGACGGCCTCCTTCGGCGTGACCGGCTCGTCCATGAACGTGAGCCGCCCGTCGTAGTCGATCTTCAGCATCGGGTGGGCGCCGTCGTAGCCGATCTCGGAGATGTCGTCGCTGGCGCAGCCGGCGGTGCAGAGTGCGGCCGCGAGGGCCGCCGCGCGGAGGAGTGCGGGAACCGTCTTCATTTCGACCGCCTTTCGAGTATCTTCGCGACGCGCTCGGCGTCCTCGGGGGTGTCTACGCCCACGCCTTCGTCCTTGGTGCGGACAACGGCTATCTTCGCGCCCATCCAGAGGGCGCGGAGCTGCTCGAGCTTTTCCGTCTGCTCGAGGGCGCACGGGCTCTCTGCGACGTACCGCTTCAGGAACTTTCCGCGGTAGGCGTAGATGCCGAGATGCCTGACGTACAGGCCGGTCGCGAGGTCCGGCTCGGAGTCGCGGCAGAACGGTATGGGTGCGCGGGAGAAGTACATCGCGCCGTCGTCGCGGTCGGTCACGACCTTGACGACGGTTTTCGCGGCGAGGTCGGCGAGCGACTTCACCGGTGCGACGGCGGTCGCCATGTCCCATTTCGCGGACGTCTTGAGCTTCAGCGCGAGCGCGTCCACGAGCGCCGGGTCCACGAGCGGTTCGTCGCCCTGGATGTTCACGAGAATGTCGTCGTCGGCGAAGTCGCCGGCGCCGGACGATTCCGCGCAGCGGATCCGCGCCGCGCATGCGATGCGGTCCGTGCCGCTGGGCAGGGAGGACGGCGTCATGACCGCCGTTCCGCCGCAGTTCCTGACGGCCTCCGCGATCCTCTCGTCGTCCGTCGCGACGAGGACCTCGTCGATCGCCTTCGCGCGCGAGACCGCCTCGACCGTCCACGCGACGAGAGGCTTGCCCGCCAGCACCGCGAGAGGCTTGCCGGGAAACCTGCTAGAGCCGTAGCGGCTCGGTATTATTCCGTAGGTCTTCATCTTTCGATTCCTCCGTGTTCCGCTCCTCCACCTCGACTTTCTGGAAGAAGAGGCTGCGTATCGCGTCGAGACGCCTTTCCTGACGTTCGAGCGCCCACATCGCGAAGCTCCATTTCCTGTCGAACCCGAACACAGCCGGGAGCCCCGGCTTGAACGACTCGAACTTGTCGCGCATCACGCTCAGCTGCCATTCCATGGCGCGCGTCCGCCGCTCGAAGCCTTCCATGAACTTCTCGGCGACTTCGCGCATCGTGATTTCGTGGCGGCGCTGGTACGCCTTCAGCGCGTGGGCGAAGTGCGCGAGGTAGAAGCCGAAGCAGGCGCGGAGGTTCGCGTCGGTGCGGTCCAGGCATTTCCAGCCCAGGCTGCCGCGTATGGAGCACGTGGAGACGCTCTTCGGGACCACGCGCCCCGCGGTGATGTCGTACTCGAACTCGTATATCTCCTTGCCGACGCCGTAGAGCGGCGACGCGGTCGCGGGATCGAACTTCTTCATCGCCAGATTCTGCGCGGCGGCGTCGCCCATCAGCCGCGCGACGCCGAGGACGACGCTGCGCTCCTCGACGGACGAGTCGTCCGCGTTCCGGAAGTAGCTCGCGGGGATGGAGTCCATCGGCTCGCCCTCGCAGCGGCGGCGTATGTAGACGTCCATGAGACGCTTCCTGACCTGCGCGCGGCGGCGGAGTATCCTGTATTCGCTCAGGCTTATGCCGAGCGCCTTGAACGCCTGGATGCGCGCGAGCATGTAGCTGGAGTATCCCTTGCGCGCGTGCGCGAGGAGCTTTTCGACCATGCTCTGCTCCAGCGGGGCCCTGTTCGTCTTGAACACGATTTCGCGCGTGCGGCCCTTGCCGATCGGC
>Ga0265298_10010744_pt1 | contig 10789 bp, 6 predicted proteins | sample AusTroGonzalo_MG_3_FD_193486 | JGI IMG/M metagenome (GOLD analysis project Ga0265298, IMG submission 193486) | Bovine rumen microbial communities from tropical cattle in Woodstock, Queensland, Australia - Gonzalo_01 | ecosystem: Host-associated > Mammals > Digestive system > Stomach > Rumen ...
CCACGCTGACAGAAGGTTTGGTGACATTCAGGCCGTTCGCGATATCAATGGACCGTACATGGCCTTTTCGTTCCATCACCATCAGGATTTGCTCCAGATAGTCTTCAGCGGATTCATGAATCGTCATGGTCAGATGCTTCCTTTCAAACTGCTTTTGTCCCTTAAGAAAACGGGATGCCAGTACGCAAAGGCATCCCGTCTCTTTGGAGGTAAGGTGTTGGTATATCATTCGGGATGGCTTAGGCCCGATTGATATCGTTCCAATGGTTAGGATTAACTAATCCAATTGCATGATATCAGATTTTAACACGTGCGTCAACTATTGTTTTGTTTTCGGATTGTTTTTGTTAGTTTTGGCTAATATTTTCACTTGATTGTTACGGTTCCTGCCCTTATAATACAGAATGACGTTCGGTCTCATAATGAAGTGGGAGGGGTGCGGTGTGAAAAAGAACAGTAAGCCTCCGGAAATCCGGAAAAAAGAACTGATCGATACAGCCGCGGAACTCTTTGCTGAAAAGGGATATGAAGCGGTGTCCATCAGGGACATTCTTGAAAAGGTTCACGGTGCTCCTGGGATGTTCTATTACTATTTCAAATCAAAGCAGGATATCTATCTCGCAACCATTGAACAGTTCCTTTCTGAGAGAATCGAAAAACGATGCCGGGTGCTTGAGGATGAAAGTGTATCTTTTGAAGATAAGCGTCAAATTTTCCATTATTTACTTCAGGAAGATCTTGCCGGATATATGAGCCGGTATCAGCAATCGACAGAAAGGTCTATTTCAGACGATTCCTACAAGCTATGGGATTTTATGCAGATGCTGAACAAACTGATCGGACCCTACACCGGCTTCATTCGCCAGGGACTTAGCGAAGGAAAGATTTCCGGAGAGAGCGGCATTTCAGCGGAAAACGCAGAAGCTTTTGCCACTTTCTTTCTATATGGCGCATGGGGGATGATTTATAATAAAGATTTTACGGATGGCGAAACGCCATTTACCTTGAAAGACGTATATGGGGTGGTTGGAAATATTCTTAAACCACCGAACTGATTCGATCTCAAGGCTCAACGGGAACGCGCAAGCGTTCCCGTTGGTGCGTTTTGGGGAGACAGAACGAATTCTGTCTGTAAAATCAACTTTTCCCTGGCGCTTATGCGCAGGTTGAAAAGAATAAAGAAATCGGAGGGTTCAACATGAAAAAGGTTCTTATTCTGGGGATGTCTCTGCTACTGGTAATTGCAATGATCGTTGCAGCTTCTGCTGAAACAGCAGTTCAGGCGGTAACACTATCTGACTGGGCAAATAACTCCGGATGGATGTCTTTTGCAGAACTGGCTCAGGATGATGCGCTTACGGAGGCATGGGAAGCCGGCGCAAAGGTGTTTGGTCCTATGCTTGGCATAGAAGATCTGGATGGACCGACACTGAGAGCTCTGAATGCTCAGATGTGTGGTATGGAAGACGGAATTGTCAGCTTGGCGTTTTCTGAGGATTCAATCTCAGCCATGAACGCGAATGGTGGAGTTGTTTTCTCCTATCAGTATGATTTGGTCGATACGCTGGAAAACGCTATTGAGGGAGAACCGCTGTATGTGTTTAAGACCGAGGATAATGCTGCTGGAAAATATACATACCTTTGCCTGACGCTTCCTGCCAAAGCGAGTGATGAAGGTGGAATCATTACTAATTTTAATCTTCGTTATGCGGAAGATAATTACAAGATGCTGGCCATTGAAAAATATGCAGGTGTCACCTGCGTGATGGTCAGCGGTGAAACAACTGTGGAGGATATGGAGTACACCATTCGGTTGATCTATACGGGCAGCGCTGAATAACTATCACAAACAAAAATTGCCGTGAAGCAACTCATGCTGCTTCACGGTTTTTCTATATTCGTGGTTCTGCGGTTTTCAGGATCGTCCTGTTCTGTAGAGGATTTAAATCAGTGACAGATGTCAGACCGTGGAAGCATTCATCATCTGAATCCAGTTGCAGATTGTATCCAGAACAATTTTACCGTTTCCGACGTTGCAATGATTCTGGGCGTCTTCCTTGTCTGTGAACAGCCGGAAAGTCAGGCTGTGAACGTTCGTCAGCATGTTGATCTCCCGGCCGATCAGGCGATAATCAATAAAATGATCCTGATTTGCTCCAATGATCAACATATCCTGGGTAATCCGATCCGCAATCGGTTCCAGGTCATATAGTTTTAACTTCTCCGCATATCCGTAAGGATCTTTTGCCTCATAGGCATAGCATCCGTGTTTGATTCCCCAGTCCGTAATCGGTTCCTTCTTTGCCTTCCTGCCAAACACCAGATTAATCAGCGGCCGGGCATGCAGCTTCATGGACAGGTAGAACATTTTTTTTAGCAGCGGTTTCTGCAGCCCGACAACAACGTCCTGAAAGCAGGGGAACACGGACCATGCCACAACCTTTGTGATCCTTTTATCGAACGCCGCAGCCCTGGGAGCCAGATATCCGCCCAGAGAGATCCCGATAATGGTCACATCCGTCAGGGAGAGATAATCCAATATCGCTTTTACAGGCTTTTCCCATTCGTGGGTAAAGTGCATTCCCTGAATCCGCATGACGCCACCCTGCCCGGGGCCTTCGAACATATAAACCTCAAACCCCTGTTCCTGGAGATAAAGCACCGTAAAAAGAAACTCCTCAAAATAGCTGTCATTGCCGCCGTGAAGAAGGATGGTTCCTTTGCTTTTTCCTTCAGGCTTCACATGCATCACGGGCAGCAGCACATGTTCATAAGGCACATTCAGCTTTTCAATGCGCGGATGTTCTCCTTCGAAATAATCCGCGTAATACTCATAAAACAGCTTTGTTGCTTTTTCGTAGTACGCTTTTTTATCAGGATCGCCGTCATACATGAAGAACTCGCTCATTCGGTAATAAGCTATGGCATTATCAATCCTGCTTTCGGCCATAGCACGGTCACCCAGCGCAATCATTTCTCTTTTCCAGTCCGCGCTGTTTTTGATCATGCCGGCAACTTCCCGGACATCCTCCAGGCAGCCGCCGTCCCAATTGATGGTGCGGTTCAGCTGATAGTCAAAATTCCGTTCGTCGTTCAGCTTCCAGACACCCTTTTTCAGGCTAATCGGTTTGCTCACATCATATTTCTCCATGAAAAAGCGCCTCCTTATCGTTGGTTCCGAATAAGGATAGCGCTTTCTCGATTGTGAGACTTTCAAATAGTTGCTAACTTCGAATAAACTCTGAAAATGAGATGCCGAACATCCTTTTGCACGTAGCGGCAAAGTGGGAGGGAGAATCAAACCCGGCATGCATGGCAGCTTCTGTAATATTTCCGTATTTTTGAAAATGCATATATCCTTTGCGCATTTTCTCCATTGCCAGATACCGTGACAGCGATATCCCAAGGCTTTCCTTAAACAAATGGGACAATCGGCTCTTGGAGAGGCAGACATGATTGCACAGACAAGAAACGGCATTTTCGGGAATTTCATCCATTTCTCTGATGTGTTTCAATGTCTCAGATACCCGGTCATCAATCTCCGCTGCGTTTTTCTGTGTCAACTCCAGATAATCCAGAATCAGGAAATCAGCAGCCTTCAGAGAATCTGAATTCGTATGCCAGAGAGTTCTGACTGCTTCAACCTGCTGGTTTTCAAGAGCACAAAATGCATTTCCGCTCAGATAGCAACGCTCAATCCGTTCAGCATATCGGCTTGTTGCATCGAAGAGAAACACCAACATTTCTCCGGATTCAGAATACGCGGTATGAATCTTGTCAGATGCGATAAAGATAGCATCTGTAACCAGACTTTTTCCCTCTACAGAACAATGCAATGCTGTATTCAGGCCTATAATAAGGTGCGCAGCCAGATGAGCGTGCGGATCGGGAGTACGGTATTCGGACCGCATAAGAATATGGTCGTACTCGAACAGTGTCTCCGTCATTTCTGCAGATTCCCTTCAGATTCTTAAGCTTCCTTATATGCTCCATGCAGCACTGGAAGTCTGCAGTTCCGCCATATGCCTGAACAGGCCGTCCTTTTTGCTGAGAAGCTCCTTTGGTCTGCCATCCTCAGCCACTTTTCCATCAGCAAGAACAATGATCTTGTCCGCTGCTTCCACCGTCCGCATCCGGTGAGCGATCACCAGCACCGTTTTTCCTTCCAGCAAGCGGGAAAGCGCTCCCTGAACCTTTGTCTCGTTTTCTACATCCAGGGATGCTGTGGCCTCATCCAGCAGCACGATCGGCGCATTCTTCAGCAGCGCACGGGCAATAGAAATCCGCTGGCGTTCACCGCCAGACAACTTTGCGCCGTTTTCTCCGATAGGAGTGGCATATCCCTGCGGCAGTTTATTGACAAACTCATCACAGTTGGCCGCCTGTGCCGCCGCAAGTACCTCTTCATCAGACGCGCCATGCTTGCCGAGACGGATGTTTTCCATCACAGTATCGTCAAAAAGCACCACGTCCTGGAATACCATGGAGTAATCGCTGAGCAGTACTTCCGGATCAATGGTTGAAATATCCACGCCGCCGACAGAAATGGTTCCTTCCGAATTGTCCCACAGCCTGGCAGCCAGCCGGGCGCAGGTGCTCTTGCCGGAACCGGAAGGACCGACAAGCGCGGTCACTTCGCCTTCCCTGGCCGTAAAGCTTACACCGTGAAGCACTTCCTTGTCGTCATAGGCGAAGCCAACATTCCTGAATTCAATATCATGCCCGGCCGGCCGGAAGGTTTCCGCGCCTTCCGCAGTCGGCGTGTCCTCGATTTCCATCAGCCGGCTGGCAGATACCTGAGACATGAACATCTCGGCAATCAGCGCCAGGGCCTGGTCAAACGGAGCATAGACCCGGGTAATGACCAGCAGGAACATGAACAGGAGCATAAAATCGATCTTTCCCGACAGAATCAGGCTCGTCCCTGTCAGGATCGTCGTGGCAACACCCAGCCGCATAATGACACTGGCCGCGTTAACAAAGATCCCGGTAGACAGTTCACCCTTGATCATCATTTTCTCATGATGGTCAATCTTACTGTTCAGCGTATCCAGGAACCGCTCCTCCTGATTGGTGGCCCGGATCTCCCGGATGTTTTCCAGCGTCTCCTGGATACCGTCAGCGACCTGAATCCCTGCAGCCTTGGTAATCTCCGAATGCCGCTTTGCCATCTTCCGGCTGCCGAAGAGGAGAATGAACGCGACAGGGACACCCCATAGGCAAGCCAGCGCCATTCTCCAGTCATAGATGAACACCATCACAGCAATAACAGCTGTGGAAATATAGGAACCGTAAAGATATCCCAGGCAATGCGACCAGACATGTTCCAGCCGGTTCACGTCTCCCATGATGGTTTCCGTCAGATCCGCCAGATCCCGTTTTCCGAAGTATCCCAGCGGCAGTTTCCGCAGACGCTCCGCCAGGCTGATCCGCACATCCTTCACTTCACCGTATACCAGACCGTATGTTGCCCTGTACTGCTGCATATGGGTAATCAATGAAAGAACAACAAACAGAATCACAAGGCCGAGAATCAGCAAAGCATTTGGCAGAGGATCGCCGTTTATGAGCGTATCTGTAAAGCCTTTCATCATGAAGTACAGGATTCCCATACCGCCCATGACAATCAGGTTGACGATGACGGTCCAGAGGGTAGCCTGCTTTGTGTTCTTTACGCCCTGATCAGAAAGAGCATATTTACGCTGAAAGTTTTTTCCGAACATCTTACTTCGCCTCCTCTCCTGTTGAGATCCGCCACTGAACAGCCTGGTTGTAATCTGCCCACATCCGAGAATACAAACCTCCGGCCTTGGCCAGTTCTTCATGCGTTCCCTGTTCAACCACCTTGCCGGAGTCCAGGACAATAATCCTGTCAGCGCCGATGACGGTAGACAGGCGATGAGCGATCATGATGACCGTCCGCCCCTGAGTCAGGGTTACGAATGCTTTCTGAATCAGGGCTTCGTTTTCCGGATCGGCAAAGGCAGTCGCTTCATCCAGAACGACGATTGGTGCGTCTTTCAGGATTGCGCGGGCCAGCGCCACGCGCTGCTGCTCACCGCCGGAGAGGTATGTCCCTTCGGTGCCGATCTGCGTATCAATACCCTGCGGAAGCTTGGCGATGATATCGTCGCACTGTGCCGCGGACAGCGCTGCGAGCACTTCCTCCCGGGATGCGTCCGGCCTCGCTGCACGCACGTTTTCCAGAATCGACGCCTTGAACAGACGGTTGTTCTGGAAGACGAAAGCAACCTGATCCATCAGCACATGAGGATCCGTCTGCCGGACGTCGACGCCGCCGACAAGAACAGCGCCGGAACTGACATCCCAGAACCGCGGAATCAGACTGGCTGCCGTAGTTTTTCCGCCGCCGGAAGGGCCGACAAGGGCGACCGTTTCGCCGGGTTTCACCTTGAAGGAAACGTGATCCAGCGCCGGCATCTCTGAGCCGTCGTAGGTGAAGCTGACATCCCGGAATTCAACGCTGTTATCCTTCGGCGATTGCGGATTGTTTGTAATCTCCAGCGTCGGAGCGCTCATCACCTGATCAATCCGCCCCAGGGCAGTTTTGGCCATCATGGAGCCGCTGGCGGCAAACATGATCCGGGCCAGGGCGGTGGAAATAATCGCGGAGAAAACCGCATAGAAGGCAAAGTTTGTCACAAAACCCGCAAAGTTTCCGGAGCTCAGAGCTCCCGGCGCAAGCAAAAGTGCTGCCGGAACCAGGAAAACGAACGCGCCTTCCGTGAAAGTCAGATTGACAGACTGCGGCGTACGGCACACGCCGTCAGTGTATCTCTCCGCTTTGGTGCTGTAATCCTCAATTGCCTGCCGGAAAGCCCGAAAGGAATAAACCGTCTGCTGGAACACTTTCACGACAGGAATGCCACGGACATATTCTGTACCGGCTTTGCTCATTACATCCTGTGCCGCCTGGTATTCCGCCATCAGTTTGGCGTTTTTGCCGCCCATCATGGTAAACATGGCAACAATTGAAATAACAGCAGCCAGCAGGCAGGCGGCTCCCATCCGCCAGTCAAAAACAAACATCAGGACAATCATCGCAATCAGCATGGCAGCGCTTCCGACGATATCCGCTAGGTTATGGGCCAACAGCGTTTCTGTTTCAGACGCCGCGCCGTCCAGGCGGTTGCGCAGCAAACCGGATGCATTGGAATCAAAAAAGCCCAGAGGAGTTTTCATCAGATGGGCCATACCCTGTTTCCGGATGTTGGCAGCCGTTCTGAACGCGGCAAGGTGGGTACACATCAATGCCGCAAAATAGACCGCAATTCCTCCAACTGCGAAGGCAAACGCCATCCATCCATAACGGGAGATGCCGACAGCCTCTGTCCAGTTCGGAGCGACCGCGATCAGATCCCGCGCTACCAGCCAGATACAGATATACGGCGCCATACCCAGAATCATTGCCACTGCGGACAGGGCGAGCCCTGTAAATGTCAGGCCTTTATAGCTGCCTGCATAATCCAGCAGAACAGCAATGTCGTTTTGTTTCTTTTCCTTCATGAATCTTTCGCCTCCGCATTCTCAATCTGCGCGACTCCGTACCGCGGAGCTCGCTTGTTTTGAATGACCTCACTACTGACGAAATTTCCCACACTGTGGGTTGTCAGCGGTTCGCCCAAATGTTTCCCCGGAGCTTTTTCTTGTGTTGGCCTTTCCTGCAGCATAATACTTTTGCAGAAAGCGGGATGCCGGTACGCATCGGCATCCCGCCCCCTTTGGAGGTAAGGTCATGGTATATCATTCGGGTTGCCCGACCCGATTGATATCATGGTTTATTCCGCCTTCACATAGCTGATTACACCGTCTGTTGCGTAGAAGGTCAGAACAATCTGGTTGTTGTCGTCTGTCACCATTGTATAAGGAGCAGCTTCCGGTTCCTTTGCCTCGTTATCATAGGCAACATACAGGCCTGCGCCGTCTCCTTTTTCTCCGTTGTCAAACGCGAAAGCCTCAAAGTCACGGGTCTGCTGGCCATTCATAAAGGTCAGGCCGTGGCCGCTTTCGTCAATTGTCATGTAAAGTTCAACATCAGCATAAGCCTCACCGAACGGAGACATATCCGCAACCCATTTTCCTTCGAATCCCAGATCTTTCAGCTGCGCCAGCGATCCTTTGCTATGGGCGGAGTAATCCATATTCTCCAGGCAGAAGAGTTCAATCACGTTTTTGACCATATCCGCGTCAGCGTCCACCGGGAATCCGGCAGCCAGCCAGTAAGCATAGGGTCCTTCGTTATACTTGGCCAGATCATCCACATTGCTGCCGTAGCGGAATTCCAGATGGAAGGAAGTGGCGGGAGTATCAGGCATCATGTAGAAATACTTGAATTCACCTGCGTCCTCATCCGCGGTTTCGTAAAGATACCCTTCCATCATTCCAGCGAGGCTCAGCTTGCAGACGTAAGCGTATTCATGGCTGAATACCTGACTGCCGCTTTTGTCCGCGCTGCTGATTGTCGCGCCGTCAAAGGTGATGGTGGAAACACCATTGATAAACAGGCAGTCAAACTGCGCTCCGCCCGAACCGTCGCCGAACGCGTCAATCGCTTCCTGGCCATAGATTGTTCCGTTGCAGGCACTCTTAAGCATCTCCGCCACCTGAGGAGCTGCTTCTTCACCCACTACGGCAATGCAGGGATCCAGCCACAGCTGATCATATTCCGGTTTGGTGATCACAGGAAACAGCGGTTCATAGGTGCCCTTGATGTTTTCCAATAGTGCCGCTGCTTCAGAAGCGTCTTCAGAAAGAAATGCTTCATCCGCCGGAACGACCTGGCCGACAAACGCAGCATCTTCAAAAGCAACGCTGTCTTTTTTCAGAATGCGGACATCGACATTGCTGTTGATACTTTCTGCAGAAATGTTGCGGTCTGTAATGTCCAAAGGCGTACCGTTTTCTCCGGCTAATTGACAGTTCAGTGCCTGGCCAATCAGCATACCTGTTTTGCTTTCTTCAAGATCCTCGGTGTCCGTTATGATGGAGACATTAGACAATGTACAATTATCAATCAGAAAACTATGAAGAGGTCCGCCTTCCGAGAAGCTGCCTCCGACAACGCCGCCGACGCACGGAATACTGTCTGTAACTGTAATTGTGACATTTTCCAGGGTGCACCCGCCGATCAGCATTCTGGGATCATCCGGATTCTTCAGTTCGACTCCGGCGCTTCCTGTGAGACCACCCACATAAGCGCCCTTTCCGCTGATTGTAATTTCCACATCGCTGATCCGACAATTCTTTACATACCATTCATTGACGTCAAAATCGTCCAGATTGATACATCCAGTCAGTCCTCCCAGCCAGTTGCCGCTATCCATTCCGAACATCGGCACACCTTCCATGGTGCCGCTTAATGTGCTGTTTTTAACAGTACAGTTCTCCAGAACAGGCTTGGAAAAACCACCGCCAAGAATACCCGAATTTCCTCCGGGAGCAGCAATTACATCCGTGTTCTCGACATCGCAGTTAACGCATTTGGAACAGGTAAGGCCGCCGATAATGCCACCCGACATGACCATTGTGCTTTCAACCTTATTTCGTCCGGTCGCTTTCAGGTCTACATTATCGACTGTGCATTCGAAGGCATAACCGATTGCTCCGCCAACCAGCATCATGCCCTTTACATTTATATCCTGAAAAACTACATTTTTAACAACACTGCCGCGCCCCACACAGGCAAAGAAACCAATACCGAACATTTTCTCCATATCCGCAGATGCATCAATCGTAACATTAGAGATTGTATGCCCGTTTCCGTCAAACACACCGGTAAAGGCCATTTCAGGAACCGGATCTTCTCCTTCCGGACTGTTAGGGTCCATGACATAAGTACCGATCATCGGCCAGTTATCATAAGAAGAAAGATCAATGTCAGCTGTCAGGACATAATGCCCGGAAAGATTCTGATTGATTGCGAGCAATTTTTCTGCGGAATCAATTTCGATTATTTCTGAAGAAACTTCTGTCGTTGTTCCTCCCTTTGTAAACTGGAAAACTAGCTCGGGATAACCAAAAGAAGCAACTGTCACAGTATACTGCTTCCCGTCCTCGAACAGGGGACTTTCATCACCGTTACGTGCCTTCACAACGCCATCCACATTTAATGCGCCGTTTTCATCCAATGCAACGAAACTGCCCACGGTCCCGTGGTGTCCGACAATTTCCTGCTCAACAGCTTTCTCAGCACCGTCAGCCAGAATCTGTACATGCTGGATGTTTTTCAGATAATCAGCCATACTGCCGTTCTTCAGGACGATCGCTTTTCCATCGAATGAAATATCATCCGCTGTCAAGCCGCTGTCAATGATGAAATACGGAGCCTGAGCCGCAGCCGGTCCGCCTTCAAAAGCCGGAGAACGATAGGCTCCAGACCTGTCCGCAACATTCACATAATAATATCCGGCCTTCAGAACAGTTATTTCCTGGAATGTAATGACAAGCTTTCCGTCCCTGAGCTCTGCCGTGTAGCTGTCAGCCGGAATGATTTCATCATTATAAACACTCCAGCGAATATCAATAACCTGCAAATCAAAATCTTTCGGCAGTTCATTTTTCAAGGTGATCGTATTTCCTTCAATGCTTTCCAGAGGAAGGACATTTCCTTCATTGGGAAGGAACGTTTTCCCTTTTTTACCCTCCATCGCATTGATGACGGCTTCCTGAGCAGCTGCGCTGACCATAGTTGCACCGGAGACTGCGTCAGTTCCGCCGGAAGTCATATCCATTGCCTTTACTTCGTCCAACGTCTTTCCGACAAATTTGT
>Ga0265298_10010746_pt1 | contig 10788 bp, 7 predicted proteins | sample AusTroGonzalo_MG_3_FD_193486 | JGI IMG/M metagenome (GOLD analysis project Ga0265298, IMG submission 193486) | Bovine rumen microbial communities from tropical cattle in Woodstock, Queensland, Australia - Gonzalo_01 | ecosystem: Host-associated > Mammals > Digestive system > Stomach > Rumen ...
AAGACCGGTATTTTGAATGTTTTCCTTTCAGATTAGCAGATTCCTTCTCTAAGGTCGCATTTTGCGACCTTAGAATTTTCGTTTCTTCCATAGTCAGCAGAAAGCAAAAATCCTCAGGAAATCGCTCTTTATTGCGTTTTACCTGCTCATTGATACGCTTCGTTTCCACCCCGTAGAGCGTCGCCAAGTCGCGATCCAGCAGAACCTGCTTGTCTCGGATGACTTGAATCATCTTTTCGACGGACGAATTGATGAGCGAATTCTGTACGATGACATCTGTATTGTCGGTCTTTTTGTTCATTTTTTTTCTCCTTAAAACAAAAAAAACCGTGTCCTTTTTGATAAAAGTAACACGGCTTGTCGCAGGTTTGTTCTGCCACTATAGCTTTACTATTGGGGAATATACAAAATACGGTGGCGAGAAAACAAGTGGGGGAGATGCTTTGAATATATCGGACTCGGTTTCTGTTCTTTTCATTTTTACACGCCATTGAAACAATGGACTATTCAAGGGAGGCCGCTCTTCGCCGATTGCAAAGAGCGGGTATTCTTGCAAAAACGGATAGAATGACTGCTTTTTATCGTAGGTGCATCCAGACTCAAACGCGTAAAGGATAGACCTTTTTATGTGTTGTGTTTTTGGAGTTTGTATGTAATATAACGGAACCCCTCCCATTAAGGAGGGGCTGTTTAATCGTTTGTTTATTGCTCCGTGACTGTGCAGGGGGAGGCAAAGCAATGCTAGTAACTACTAACTAGTAACTTTTATTCCACCGTCACGCTCTTGGCGAGGTTTCTCGGCTGGTCCACGTCGTTTCCGCGTAATACGGCGATGTGGTAGGCGAGCAACTGGAGCGGAATGCAGGTGAGAATTGGCATGAGCATCGGGCGGGTCTTTGGGACTGTTATGATGTGGTCTGCGATTTCGTCAAGCGGGTGGCAGTCTTCCGTCGTGACGGCGATGACCTTTCCGCCGCGGGCCTTGATTTCGCGGATGTTGCTGATGATCTTGTCAAAAAGCGAATCCTTTGGAGCGATGACTACGACCGGCATGTTTTCGTCGATGAGGGCGATTGGGCCGTGCTTCATTTCTGCGGCGGGGTAGCCTTCTGCATGGATGTAGCTGATTTCCTTGAGCTTCAGGGCGCCTTCCATGGCGACCGGGTAGCAGAAGTGGCGACCGAGATACAAGAAGTTGTTTGCCTTGCAGAGAGTCTTTGCGATTTCGGCGATGCTGTCGGAGAGCTTGAGCGTTTCTGTTACGAGATCCGGAAGATCCAAAAGATCCTTCACAATGTCGGCGCCTGTTTCGAAGCTAAGTCTGCGCTGGCGTCCGAGCAAGAGGGCAATCATGGCGAGCACAGTGACCTGGCTTGTGAATGCCTTGGTGCTGGCCACGCCGATTTCAGGACCGGCGTGCAGGTAGACACCGCCATCGCTTGTACGCGCAATCGTCGAACCGACTCCGTTGCAGATGGCGAGTGCGGTTGCGCCTTTCTGCTGGGCTTCCCTGAGGGCAGCGAGTGTGTCTGCGGTTTCGCCAGACTGGCTGATGGCGATTACAAGCGTACCCGGTTTGATGATCGGGTTCCTGTAACGGAATTCCGACGCGTATTCGACTTCGACCGGAACTCCGGCCAAGTCTTCGATCATGTATTCGCCGACCATGCCGGCATAGTAGCTCGTGCCGCAGGCGGTGATGATGATACGGTTGATGTTTCTGAGTTCCTTGATGTTCGTGTCAAGGCCAGCAAGCTTGGCATTGCCTTCGGCGGTGAGCAAACGTCCGCGCATGGTGTTGCGCAGCACTTCTGGCTGTTCAAAAATCTCCTTGAGCATGAAGTGGGCAAAGCCGCCCTTGGCGACGGCGTCGGCGTCGAATTCTACGTCCTGGACCTCTCGTTGAACTTCGTGGCTGCTCATGTTCACGATGGAGTATCCGCCGTCCTTAATTAGGACAACGTCGTTGTCGTCTAGATAAACGACTTTCTGTGTGTGGTTGATGATGGCAGAAACGTCGCTTGCGAGGTAGAAATCGCCTTCGTTGCCGATGCCAAGAATGAGCGGACTTCCACGGCGGGCACCAATCAATACATTGGGTTCTTCGCTGCAAATGACGCCAAGCCCGAAGGTGCCTTCGATCTGCTTGAGAGTCTTGAGAACTGCGGATTTCAAATCGCCATTGTAATAGCGGGCGATCAGGTGCGCTACGACTTCGGTGTCGGTTTCGGACTTGAATTCGATACCTTCGGAGATTAGCTTTGCCTTGAGGCTTGCGTAGTTTTCGATAATGCCGTTATGAACAATTGAAATCTTGCCGTCATAACTTGTATGTGGATGTGCGTTTGCTTCGGTCGGCGCTCCGTGCGTTGCCCAGCGGGTGTGGGCGATGCCAACAGAACCTTTAAGCGGAGTTCCTTTTAGTTTGTCCTCTAGGGCTTTTATTTTACCTGAAGCTCGAACAACTTTTATTGTGTCGTGGTCTAAAACGGCTACGCCCGAACTATCGTAACCACGGTATTCCATTTTTTTCAGTCCTTCAACAAGGACTGGTATTGCCTCCCCTTTACCATTATATCCGATTATTCCGCACATAATTTTCCTGATATTGAATTTTTCAGTTGAAAATATACTAAAAGTAAAGGTAAAAAGAAAAATATTGTAAGCTTTACGTGGATTGTTTTACTATTTTAAGTAACGTCTATTTTTTCATAGAGGATAAAAATGAAGACTAAACTGATTATTGCTGCTGGCGCTCTTGCTATGCTTATGACAGGTTGCGAACCGTGCAAATCTGCATCTAACGAAAAGACCTCGCTTGTGACTGAAAAGGACAAGTACAGCTATGCTCTTGGTGCCCATTTTGGTAACCAGGCTCGTTTCCAGCTCGTGACTCGCGACTCCATCGATCTCGATCTTGATCTTTTCATCCAGGCATTCAAGGAACGCTATAATAGCGATTCTGCAAAGTTCTTGATGAACGATTCCATCATTATGGAAACGCTCAATAAGCTTTCTGCCGATCGTCAGGCCGAAAAGATGAAGAAAGACAGCCTCGCCGCCGAAAAGAACAAGGCCGATGGTGAAGCTTTCCTCGCTAAGAACAAGACTGCCGAAGGCGTTGTGACCACACAGAGCGGTCTCCAGTACAAGATTATTCAAGAAGGTCAGGGCGCAACCCCGACGGACGAAGACAAGGTCAAGGTCCATTATACTGGTACGCTCCTCGATGACACCAAGTTTGACAGCTCTGTCGATCGTGGTCAGCCGCTTGAATTCCCGGTCACTGCCGTTATCCCTGGTTGGACCGAAATGCTCAAGCTCATGAAGGTTGGCGAAAAGGTTATTGCATGGATCCCGAGCGACCTCGCTTACGGTCCGCGTGGCAACCGCGCTATTCCGGGTAACTCCGTTCTCAAGTTTGAAATGGAACTTCTCGAAGTTATCGCTCCGGAAAAGCCTGCCGAAGAACAGAAGGCCGCTGCAAAGCCGGCTAAGAAGGGCAAGAAGGCTGCTCAGCAGTAATCTTTAGCTTTTCGCTTGAAATTGAATGCCTCGCGCCTACTCGCGCGGGGTATTTTTTTTGCACAGTCATCCCGGCTTTTGTTCTCTTTGACTACTTGCAGCTTGCTGCTTAGTAGTCATGATCCGCATATGGGGACGGGATCGCCATCTCGTTGGTGGGGTAAAAAATTTTATCTTTGCTTTTGAAATTTTAAGAGCGGGTGCTTATGTCTAGAATCTTCTTTTTGTTGTGCGTTGTTGCTATTGCGCTTACTGGATGTAACGAACAGAAAAAAATCGATGCGCTGACGCAGGAAAATGCAAGGCTTGTTGCTGCTGCCGATTCCTTGAAGACTCTAATTGCAAAAGCTCAGGGCGAAACTTCAAAGTGGCTTGTGAAAAACGACACGGTCCGTGCGGGTGATGGCCTTTTCCAGGTGCTTTACCGCATGAACATCAACGAAAAGGAACGTGGCAAGATTGTGATTGCCTTGCAGGACTCCGTTGAACTTGCAGCCCTTCGCGTGGGCCAGGTATTTTATGCAGCTCTCGATACCGCAGGCGATGTCCAGCGCTTCCGCTTTGCGCCTAATCCGGCGACTGTCCACATGTTGAGCAAGGTCGATTCCGGATTTGCCTACAGTCGCATTGACAAGCCGGTGACGATTCGTCAGTCTGTTTTTGAAGGCGCTCTTGAAAACGGTAGTACGTTGAGCGGTATCTTGCACAAGGTCGGTATTCCAGGACGCATGGTGGGCGTTGTGAGTGCGGTCTTGCAATGCAAGGTTTCGTTCCAGCTAGCCCGTCCGGGTGACAAGTTCCGCATTTTGCTTGAAGAAAAGTTCTACCAGGATTCCATCTGGATTAGCGGCAAGGTGCTTTATGCGGAATTTAACGGTTACACGGTTGGCCATCATGAAGCGTTCCGTTACGAAGACCCGGATCCGAAGAGTACTTTCAATGCCCACTATACCGAAAAGGGCGAGGCTCTCATTTTTGAAGGTCTCCGTTACCCGCTCGACCGTTTACATATTACGAGTCCTTATGGTACCCGCATTCACCCGATTACGGGTCGTCGCACAGTGCATCACGGTATCGACTACGGTAGTCCCAAGGGCTCGCCTGTTTATGCGGTCGCAGCTGGTGTCGTTACGGTTTCCGGTTACGATGACTTGAGCGGTAACAAGATTGCCATTCGCCACAGGGACAATACCGAAAGTTGGTACATGCATCTCTCCGTGCGTGGAGTGAATGTCGGCACGAAGGTCGCTCCGCGTCAGGTCATCGGTAAGGTGGGTTCGACCGGTCGCAGCACGGGGCCGCATTTGCATTTGGGCTTCAAGGACAATCGTGGCAACTGGATGAATCCGGCGAAAAAGACCATGATTGCAACGCCGAAGCTCGAAGGCAATCGCATGGCACGTCTCAAAAAGCAGGTGGCTGATATCCGCAAGGAAATCGAGCTTACGCTTGCATCACCTGCTGTAAAGGTGAACGATACGGACGTCATGGTCCGCATGCGTGTGCTGAATGCCCGTTAAAACTTCTTTCTGTACTCTTCCGGCAAGAGGTAGCTTCCCGGGATTGTGTCTAATTCTGCACTTTGCTTGGTGAAATGTCCCGTATTCACAGCCCCGTAGCCGGCAACTCGCGTGAAATTCATTTCCTTGGCAAGTTCCGTGGCCTTGGCGAGAGCCAAATCATTATCGCTAATGGCGAAGTCGGGGTCTATTCCGTATTTGTGATAGCTCAAGCCGTCCTTGTCGAAGAACTTGAATGCGGTAATGGATGCAATGGAAATGGAAGGTGTGAGCTTGATCGACTGGCCAATGCCTTTTCCATAAGTCGTTGTGCCGACAATCGGGAATTTTTTATTTGAAACGGCTCCTGCGATCAATGTTTCTGAACAGCTTGCAGTTTTTCCGTTGGCGAGGAATACGAAATAACGGTCTTTGGCGATTCCGTCTTCCGTGCTAATCTGGTAAGTCGTATCGATGACTTGCCTTTTGTTGACGGTGTCCGCTTGGGTGTACATCATTCCTATGGCGGTATCGCCTTTAGCAAGGAATACCTTTATCATTGCTGTGCATTGGTCAATATCTCCGCCTCCGTTATTGCGGAGATCGATGATTGTCGATTTGTATTGCTTCGTTTCGCGGAGGGCGGTGATGAATTCACCGAAAGTGCCGGAATCGCTGGGCGTTTCGGATGTGAAACCATCAATTTCAATAACGGGAATAGAATCCTTGTATGATAAATATACGGTCGGTAAGTTGTATTGGGCAATGACGGCGTGAATCTCCAAAGTTGCGGAGTCTCGCTTGACCGTGTAGTGGATGATGTCGCCTTCGGCAGCTTTGGCAAGTCTAGTGAACAAGACTGAATTTGTTATTGGGACGCCTTCAATGGCTATGATTTCGTCGCCGTTTCTGAGTCCTGCTTTGTCGGCGGGGGATTTCTTTGCGACATCCTTGACGATGTACTTGTCCATTGGAATGTACGAAGAATCAAGATTGAATCCTGCGCCTATTGTCTGCTCTGAGTTCGTCAACTGATTCAACCAGGATATGGAACGAGAGGGATCCAAGTAATAGGTGAATGGATCATTCATCTGGTCGTACATATAGTACAGATTGAAAAAATCCCAGGGAATGTTTTTTTCACTCATGGCCTGCGCATTGGCTTTTCCAATGTAGTCTTCTGGCAAGCCGAGGTAGGTCTTTTGGTCGATATAGAAGTAACGGAGTAGATTGTAGTTGTACGTGAATTCCGGCGTGACGTTGGTTAAGCCAGATTCAATAGTTAATACAGAATCATTTGCGTTTGAATCAATTCCGTTATCCGAAGTACATGCAGCATAGCCTAACGCAAGCCCGCATATAGAAAGTGCTTTGAACGAGTGGATTAAGGATGTGAATCTTTGAACATTTTCAAATAAGTGCTTTTGCTGGCCCATTCTATGGCTCCTCCCTCAAATTCCGGAATTTTGCTATAATATACAAATTCATTAGATTGCTTAGCAAGTGATTCGCTTTGCTTGGGAATCTTTACACCGTATAACTTGTTTGCGATTTTTGCGGCGCAATTTTCATCAACGGCTCCTGTGCACTCGTATTTAGGCTTGATGCCTTTTTTGTGGTAGGAGTTTCCCTTCGGGGTCAGGAATTCAAAGTTGGTTATAGTGGCTAGTCCACCAGCATATGTATTGAAATTCGTTTGACCGATGCCTTTGCCATAAGTGGTCGCCCCTATAAAGGGAATGTCGGTCGTCTCGGTCACGGCTGCAATGAAAATTTCGGAGCAACTTGCTGAACCGCCGTTTCCGAAAATCAGGAATTTCCCTGATTCTCCGGAATCGCCTGCTTTGGCGCTTATCGTTGTCGTCGATGTTTCCGTATCTCCGTCTGCATTCAGTAAACGTTGGTGCCTTATTGAAAGTACGCCTTTGCTTACAAAGAGGTCCGCCATGGCTACGCACTGATTGACAATGCCACCGGGGTTTCCCCTCAAGTCCAGAATGCGAACGCGCTTTTCCGAAGTCGTGGAATCCAGATAGGCTTTGAGTTCTCCGTATGTTCCGAGATCCTGGTCGGCGGTGGTGGCTTTGAAACCTTCGATAGTGATGAACACGATGCCGGGGTAGCCTTTCTTGGAATCGCTGAAGAGTGTATCGACAAAAACCGTCGGTGCGTAGACTGTTTCTTTCTTGAGCTTGTATAGAGTGGTGTCGTCCTCGAAGGCGATAAGGAGTTCGATATCCCGGCTGTAACTTAAGATCGAATCGTATGTGACTCGCGCTTTTACTCCAGCGAGTTCAATGTCGTTTGCGCTTAGAATGTTGCCGAATCTAGGAACTCCGGCTTTTCCGGCTGGACCCTTTGGATAGACTCGGGTAATGATGATTGGATGCTCTAGGTTCCAATTGTTGTAGTAGCGCATTCCGACATCGCCGCCAATCACCAGGCTTGTGTTGATTTGAGTGGAGCGCTCTTCGCTCTTGGACGGAGGCGTGTACGTTGTATAGCGGTCTTCTAGTGAATTGTAGAGGTCCTGGATGGAATCCCCAGTTGCCGGAAGATTTGAAAGTTCATCTTCGTACAGATATACTCTTTGCAGGAGCCAGTAGTTAAAAGAATATTCTGTGGGTTCTGGTGTGCTCTTGACCGGTGAGATAAAGTCAGAACATCCCAATAAGCTCAAGAGCGTAGCAGCTAGAATTATTCGGAGAAACATGACTTTATCCTTTGGACGTTTGACTTGTGATTGCTCCTAAAAAGGAGATTCCCGGTCTATGCCGGGAATGACAATTTTCTAGTAACTAAGGTCTAGTGACTAGTAACTGCGGCAAAGCCGCTATTGATCGATGCTCAGTCCCTTCTTGTCGAGGAGGACTCGAGGAATGCCACCTTCGAGCGGGTTTTCTATCACGGAAATCGTCTGGAGGTTTTCGCATTCGGCAAGGCTTTCCGGGAGTGTCGCGAGCTGGTTTGCGTCGAGTACGAGTTCGCGCAAGTTCTTCAGGTTGCTGAATTCGGACGGGATGGCTCCCAGACGGTTACCCGATACCATGAGAATTTCGAGGTTCTCGAGGTGCGAGAGCGTCGCCGGGATGGTTGAAAGTTCGTTGTTGTCGAGGTAGAGCTTCACGAGGCTCTTCATCTTGCCGATGGTTGCCGGAATTTCGGAGAGCATGTTGTCGTGCAAGGAAAGCTTGACCACCTTCTGCCAGTTGCCCATTTCAAGCGGCAAGTCCAGAAGCTGGTTTTTCGCGATGTTCACCGTCTGGAGGTTTACGAGCTTGCCCACAGATTCCGGAAGGTCGGAAAGACTGTTGTAGCCGAGGTAGAGGTTCTCGAGCTTGGTGAGTTCGCCGATGGATTCAGGCAGTTCCATGAGGTCGTTTTCACTCACGGAGAGGCTCTTCAAGTTCTTGAGGAGTCCGATGTCGTCCGGAATTTCGACGAGCAGGTTTCTGTCGAGGTTGAGTTCCTCGAGAGATTCGATTTCAAAAAGTTCAGGGGGTAACAGACGAAGGCCCTTTTGAGAAAGGTCCAACGTTTTTGCTTTTTCAGCTTTAGCTTTGGCTATAACATCTAGTAAATTCATAAAAGGCTCCTAATATTTAAATCATAGCTTTTTTGATCGAAAAAACGTAAGCTCGTCAAAAAAAAATGTAAAAAAAGAGATTTTTATACATTTGTGCACTGAATTTTTGCTAGATTATTAAAAAAAATTAAATGTTTTATCTTTTTTGCACGCAAATATTATGATTTGAAACTATTTTTAGGGTGCAAATTACGAATAATCCAATATATAATAATATTGTATATTGGTTTTCAGTGTAATTATTGAGGAAAAAATGGAACTAACAAAATCGCAGGAACGCCGCTTAGCATTTGTCGCTAGCCTCTTGAGCTTAAACCCTAACGACCCGAACGATCGAATTAAGGCACTCCGGCATCTGAACCTGGATGAAAATGGATGCTTCCACGGCTTCCAGTACTCCCAGGGCTTTATGGAATTCTTCATCTTCCTGGATGAAGATACTCCGCTTGAAAAGGTTGTCGCACACCTGAATGCCGACTTGAAGCAGCTCCAGATTGCCGTGTTCCGCACAAGCGACCCGACCAATCCGTTCTTCCTCTCGCTCCGCGAAGAAGCCGACCCGTGGGCGGTCAATAAGATCACTGACGAAGAAACTGAAGAAGATGTCGATGCACCGGCAAGCCGTCCGTACATGGAAACGCTTGAAATCACCGTGCTCCGCACACGTGCAAGCCGCGACATCACGGACTCCGAACTTGAACGTACCCTCAAGGACATGCGCAGAAAGCTCACGCTCTGGAAGGCTGACGTCAAGGCAAAGCTTGAAATCATCGCCGAACACGATGACCTGACCCGTGACTTCCGCAGCGCAGACGACAAGCTTGAAATCGAGATGGACTCCGAACCGCTCCACCTCACATCCGATCATGGCGAGCTCTTCCTCGGCTTCTGCCCGATCCGCACGATTTTCGACTACCACGTTGCCCTTGGTAAGCGCCTCAAGACCAAGCACAACATGGCTATTGTCAGTTCCAACATTCGTACTTACCTCGGTAACCTCACTCACACGAACGCCGCTCTTATCGATGCCTTCCAGACCATGGAAAGGAATGACGACAAGAACGTGAACGTCGACGACTTCCCGTTCCTCCACAACGGTATGACCCTTACGGGTGACGACCTGCGCCTCAAGGAACGCGATGGCAAGAAGGTGCTTTTCATTGAACGCCCGAAGATCATCAACGGTGCCCAGTCCCTTTTCACGTACGAACAGTATGCCAAGAAGAGCAAGCACCCGGTGAACCCGCAGGTGCTCGTGAAGGTCGTTGTGCCGTACCAGGGTGCCGACAACTTCTTGAACCAGGTGACCATGGCTAACAACCGCCAGAACCCGGTGTTCAGCTACCATCTGCGTGCTGCCGACGATTTGCAGTTCTTCATTTGGCAGCGTTATCAGGAAGAAGGCTTTACTTATGTTTATAAGGACGGCGTCCGCCTCAAGGCCCGTACCCGTAAGCTTGAAGTCCGCATGCGTCCGGAACTTGCCAAGACCCTCTTCATGATGGATGGCAAGCTCAGCGAATGCCGCTCCAGCGACTGCATCTTCGACAAGGAAACGCTCTACCAGCGCTGCTTCGGTGCGTTTGTGCGCGTTGCCCCAGAAAAGGAAAAGGATTTTGTAAGGAAGACCATCGCCTTCACGAAGGCATGGCAGCTCCTTAGCCGCCTCCCGATCAAGATCCGCAAGGTCACTCCGGGTAAGGGTGTGTCTATTGAAGCAAACGACGATAACCCGCTGACACGCATCACGTGGAATGGCCGCCTTGAAGACAAGTTTATCTTCCGCAGTGCCGTGAAGGACCTCGTGGTCGCACTCGCACTCCGTCACTGGCTCATTTACGGCAACCCGATCCAGGACTTCGAATGGCTCGTCGAAAACGAACTCAACTTCAACGATTCCATCCTCAAGTACGCATCCCGCATCTACACGGACGACTTGAAGAACATCTTGATCTCTGAATTCAAGGACAACACGGCCTACTACGATACCATCACGACGATCGACAAGGATTCCGGTGAATCTGTGGAACGTCGCTTGTGGAAGGGCTTCTCCAACACGGCTACTTACGACAAGATGATAGAACTCTTGTGCAAGAAGAATCCGGCTTGGGAAAAGTGCCGCGGTGGCATCGAAGTGTTCCTCTAGTTTATCCTTTAAATAGGGTCTAGAATCCGATT
>Ga0265298_10010747_pt1 | contig 10787 bp, 8 predicted proteins | sample AusTroGonzalo_MG_3_FD_193486 | JGI IMG/M metagenome (GOLD analysis project Ga0265298, IMG submission 193486) | Bovine rumen microbial communities from tropical cattle in Woodstock, Queensland, Australia - Gonzalo_01 | ecosystem: Host-associated > Mammals > Digestive system > Stomach > Rumen ...
CCGGATTGACATCGGGGAACACAGTTCCCTTGATATCCTCGATCGTACCGGTTTGATAGGTGATCGTTCCGTTGATCTCAGTCTGAGTCAGAATGATACTGTCGACAGTGATATCCGCGGAGATCTTAGCTCCGGACTTGTCGCCTGTCCAGTAACCGGCACAGGTCGCGTCCTTCTGGGAAGCGTACTGCAGGCCAAAGCTCAAAGCGAACATGATGACCACGATGCAGGCGATAACACCCCAGGCGCGCATCGGACGGCGGGCAGCCACTTCTTTCTCGTCTGTCTGATCTTTGAACGCAAAAGCGAAGAGCAGGAAGATAATAACGGACAGGATTGCGGCAAAGTACCAGATCCCGTTCCAGTCAAACTGGGTAACACTCTGAATCGTTCCGTCAGCCGCGATCTTCTCCACCACAGTGCTGTAGTGCGCGTTCACAGCAGCCACAACCAAACTGCCTACATAGAAACCGGCACCCAGTGTCATGAAATAAAGGAATCCCTGAGCATTGCTGCGAATGGCTTCCGGAGCGCGCTTGTCGATATAGATCTGCCCGGAGACAAAGAAGAAGTCATAAGCCATGCCGTGCAGCGCGATACCCATGATGATCATCCACCAGAGGTTGCCCGTGGTTCCCGCGGCCTGGCCGAAGCAGCTCAGACGCAGCACCCAGCAGAGCATGCCCAGAAGGAGGACTTTCTTGATGCCCAGTTCCTTGAACATGATGGGCATGATCAGGAAGAAACCGACCTCGATCCACTGACCGATGGTCATCGTCATGGCGATCTTCTCGATACCGCTCTCGGCCAGATACAAACCTGTTTCATTGAAGTAGAAAGTGATGGGGATACAAGTAAGGAATGAACCCAGCATGAAGACCAGCACATTGCGGTCTTTGAGCAGAGCCAGCGCATCCAGTCCCAAAATATCGTGAACCGTGGGTTTCTTATCGCTCTGGACCGGAGGCGTATGAGGCAGAGTCAAGCAGTAGAGACCCATCGCCGCGCTGAAAGCCGCTGTCACATAGAACATTCCGGCGGATGTGTCATAATGCAGCGCGGAAATAATGAAACCGGCCGCGATCCATCCCAGACTGCCGAACACACGGATGTAGGGGAACTGTTCGCCCGGATTATCCAAATGTTTGAAAGAAAGTGAATTGGCCAATGGAAGAGTCGGCATGTAGCAGATCGTATGCAGCAGCAGGAATGTAAAGAACAAAATAAAATCGTTCTGCATCACCGCCAGGATCGCAAACCCCGCGCCGAGAAAACTCAGCACGGACATGACCCGTTCCGTGGCAAAGAAGCGATCTGCAACCATTCCCACAAAGAAAGGCGAAATCATACAGGCGATCGCCGTAGAGGAATACGCAAGAGGTATTTGCGTAGCAGAGAACCCCTTCGTGTTCATATATGCGCCCAGTGTTGAATACCAAAGACCCCAGATGATGTATTCAATAAACATCATCAACGATAAACGACTTCTTAATACTAAGTTCATATCAAATAAACTTCCTTAACCGGGGAAATTGTAACGGATCTTCAAAAAAAATCCAGCCTTTTATTAAAAAATACTTTACCTTTCTTATATGGAATTGCTATCTTCCTTGCGGCGGTGCGCCTGTTCCAGACGGCCGCACGTTGTCCGATGGTGTAATGGTAGCACTAGGCTCTTTGGAAGCCTCTGTCTTGGTTCAAATCCAGGTCGGACAGCCACTTATCCTATTTTCCCAGTTTCCCCTATCCATGACAAAATAAAAGAAGCGTAGGGTTTTGATTGACTTCCGACCGTTTCTGCAATATAATATTATGTCTGTGGCGGGGAGTCTCCGCTGCTGTCAGCCGCAGTCGGCTGAATTTATAAATTATCTCCAATAACGGAGTTGTCTTGTGAGTGACGAAAACAATCAGTTAGATACATCGGAGGGATTATCCCAGAAGATGGTTATTTTAAACCGGTACGGGCTTCATGCGAGGCCTGCTTCCAAATTTGTTAAATTGGCCAGTCGCTTTAAATCTTCTATCTATGTAGAGAAAGACGGCGAAGAAGTCAACGGCAAGAGCATCATGGGTTTGATGATGCTGGCCGCTGGTGAAGGCAGTCACATCCTGGTCAAAGCTACCGGTCCCGATGCCCGTGAGGCTTTGGACGAGCTCCAAAAACTGGTAAACGAAAAGTTCGGCGAAGATTAATGCCGGCACGCTTGTTCCCGTTTTTCGGAACAAGTCTTTATAGACAAAATTTCATTTTGGGAAAGAGGTTCTACCCTCTTTCCTTTTTTTTTGCGTCACAATTCAAAACTCTCCGTCTCTATTGATTGATAAGAACTATCCTAAATCCAACCAAAGGACTGCGCTCTTTACTATCTCTAAAATAACGGGCGACTGTACGGCATTGATAAGCACTTTGATGCCAACTTCCACCTCGGACGGCTCGAATGTTTCCTGCTGTTGTATAACCTCCAAATTCTAAATCTTCCTTAGTATATGAAGGACTACAAACATCTGAAACTGGAATCTCTCCTCCACACCATTCTGCTACATTACCGTGCATATCATATACTTCAAAAGAATTAGGTGCTTTAGCTCCCACTTCATGCGAACCATAATTCATACATCCTTGATTGTACCAATACCATCCCGCCTTATCCATATTTTCTGATTCATACATCATGTTAGGTGATGCTATATTTCCAGTGTACAAGTCTTCTTGTACACCTGATGCACATGCATATTCCCACTGTTGTTCTGTTGGTAATGTGTAAGATTGATTTGTTGATATTTTTCCGCTACTTCTGGCCAAACGTGTCAGCGTTTCACAAAATTCCAATGCATCATGCCATGAGACATTATAAACAGGATAATTATCTCCTACTCCATATCCTTTGGCAGGATTATATCCCATCACTGCATTGTATTGAGCCTGTGTAATCTCATATCTACTAATAAAAAATTCATCTTTTATTTCAATCACATCTAATTTCAGTTTCCTTTCAGAAGTATGATCTGGCAAATACATCATTTTTCCAAGAGGATCTTTTCTCTTTAATGTTCCAACAGGGATTTGAACAAACTCAATATTAGGGAAAAATAAACGATTGTCTGCCACTTTTTGTTTTGTATCAATCTTATGTTTTTCAACATTATCTAACCACCACTGAAGACGATCAGGTTTCAACTCAAATTGTTCTTTGGAAATCTTTCGTGCTTCTCTCATAGATCTCCATTTAACCTCTTTGATATCTACATTTAATAAAGATAAAGATTTTTCCAGATCTTTTTCATTTTCAAAACGAAGAATAATATCCCGCCAAGGATAGATCAAATAATAGTAACTGATTGAGTAATCCTGCTCTAACCAACCACGCTCAGACATCATTTGCGGATGATTCAAGGTAATAATGATGTCTTCATTCCACCAGACTTTATCTATACAAGGTGGAATCAGATGAAAGATGTAAGCATCTGAACTCGTCGAATGTTCAACTATAATCTCATTGTCTATTATATATCCAGGCAGAACACAAGAGTCATCATCATTTATGTAATACGATCCCAGTATTGAACAAAAAATGACTATGATAACTCCCACAATTCCAAACACAAGCAAAGCAAAAAAACAATTCTTTATCATATATTTATCATCTGTCATTTGTTTTTATTACCTTGATGATCTCTAAGATATTGCTTTTGGCGTATTCAGATGTTTCTTCCTCTAATACACATTCAAGTTCCCTGACAGCATTTGTATCAAATCTCTCTAAAAGAAAATCTGCCCAGAACATTCTTTCCAACAATGTATCCGACTTTGCCGGCAAACTCAGATAAACGGGATTCCAAAGTTTTGCGTCTTTTCCCCGCGACATATTCACCAGCATGACTCGTTTAAGAGGATCTTTTTCATGCTGAAGTGTATATCTCTCATACCAATCGAATAATTGATGAGGCAAAGGAGTACTGAGAATTATAAAAAGGACAATAGCTCCCAACAGGATAATGAGTTTTTTATTGATGATAATCCCTTTATTTTTAAGATAATGAATCACCAGTGGGCTCCTCGTAATAATATGAATAATCAATGCCCTTTATAAATATCTCCCGGTCGTCGATCTTATCCGTAAGAGCCTGCTTCAGTAACACACGGATTTTGCTACTGTCCACGGGACTCTCTATCATCGCATTCAGATATTCGTTCTTAGCAATCTTGCTCCAGTCAACACATTTGCCTAAGCGTTTCTTGAAAATAAGATCCAGCCAGATGCGTGTACTTCGTCCATTGCCCTCCATGAACGGATGCGCCACATTCATTTCCACATATTTATCAACGATCTCGTCGAAGGTGTTCTCCGGCATCTGCTCGATTTTTTTCAGGTTTTGCTCTAAATAATCTGCCATGCAGAATGCAAAATTGCCCTTTGAGATATTTATTGTCCTTATCTCGCCTGCAAAGTCATACAGTCCACCAAATATATAGGAGTGGATCTGCTGTAATGCCTTGACAGTACCAATATCCTTGTCGGCTACTAAATTACTCTCCAGAAAGGTATATGCCTTTTTTCGGCTTCGTCCGTCAATGGTATTATCACTATAGGTGAACCAGTCTAGGAAATCCGTCGTCGTTTTACTTGGAATGAACTTTACCAAGTCTGCTATATCATCTTGCAAAAAGCAATCTGTTGCGTACTTCTTCCCATCCGCTGCCATCAGCTTCAGTTGACTACATTTTGTAGTCAACTCAACATCTGCCTTTTTTAGACGGGTTTTCAGTACACTCCAATACTTTCTGGGATTGGGGCTTTCCGTGATGGCTGCAACGATATCAACAGCAGAAAACCACCATTTGTTTTTCTCCTCGTCCCAAACGGCTCGAACCTCACGATCATTATAAAACCGTATAGATATTTTCGTTCTGCTTTTTGACTCTTCCTGCTTGTCCATACACTCAAGTGTTTGGTCAAAGGAGACGCGGAATTCCGCGTCTCTACTTTACATCTTATTGTTGAACAATAAATTATCTATTTACTGTTCATAGCTTCTTCTATCGCGTCGGCTTCCATCGGGATCCCTTCCATCAGGTTGACAGGTCCCTGTTCGCTGATGTAGATGGTGTCTTCCAGACGGATGCCTAAGCCTTCCTCGCGGATGTAGATGCCCGGTTCGCAGGTCAGTACCCAGCCCGGTTCCAGTTTCTGGTACTGCGGATAGATGACATCGTGAACATCCAGTCCGATCGAATGGGACACGCCGTGCATAAAGTATTTGCGGTAGAGCGGAGCCGAGGGATCCTGAGCCTTGAGATCGGCCTGGGTAAAGAGTCCCAGACGGAGACATTCTTCCTGAACGATCGCTTCGGTAATAGAACGCAGATTCTCAATGGTCAAGCCCGGCTTCATCTCCTTGCGGGTCGCGTAATAGATGCGCAGGACCGCGTCATAGACTTCCCGCTGGCGTTTGGTAAAGCGTCCGGAAACAGGGATCGTGCGCGTCATATCGGCCATATAATTGCCGTACCCGGCTCCCACATCCATCAGGACAACATCACCGGCATTGCAGGTCTTGTCATTCTGCGGATAGTGCAGCACACAGGAATCAGCCCCGGAAGCAATGATCGGCAGATAGGAAAAGGTAGCCTTGTGGCGGATGAATTCGTAAGCAAAATCGGCTTCGATCTCGGCTTCGTTGATGCCCGGCTTGACATTCTTCAGCACACGGGCAAAGCCCATGCCGGTAATATCGCATGCCTTTTTGATCAGCTCCACCTCAAGAGGCGACTTGATCACACGCAGCTGGTGCATCAGCCGTGCCAGACGGTGATAACGGTGCAGCGGATAATCCTTGAGGCACTGTTCCACAAAGCGCATATCACGGGTCTGCACCACATTGGCGGCACGGTAGTGCTCATTGGTATTCAGGTAAACATCCTCCTGCTCGCACATCAGCTGGCGGAAGATGGGGCCGAAATCAGAAAGCCAGCGTACATTCCTGATGCCGGAAATGGCGGCCGCCTCCTCCATGGTGTACTTATGGCCTTCCCAAATAGTCAGCAGTTCATTCGTCTCACGCAGGAAAAGGATCTCCCGAAAAGCCGGGTTCGGATGATCGGGACAAAGCAAGAGGATGGTCTCCTCCTGGTTGATGCCGGTCAGATAATAGAGATCGGAGTTCTGCTGATGCCCCATCGTACCGTCCGCGTTGGTCGGCATGATGTCGTTGGAGTTCACCACTACCAGCGCACCCTGCACCAGCAGTTTTTTCAAACGCTCGCGATTGGTTATGAAAAGCTCAGGATTTGTCTTTACGTACTTCATATTATACTGTTTATGTTTTCCTATTAATAACTGGATTGATACAACTCGAAACTGGAGATCGTGGGACAGGCACGCGCGTCATCAATAGTCAGACGCACCTTGCGGGCTGTTGTCCACGGCACTCTCAATATCCACTTGTAACCGATAGTGGTTCCCTTGGCCAGTTCCGTCCATTCTTTTTTGGTTTCATCCCAGAAATCAATATGATACGCGGAAACTCTCTGCCCCAGCTCGATATATTCCTGCAAAAGAATGAGATCGAATGTCACAGGTTTACGCAGATCAACCACCAGACTGCCGCTGGTTTGTCCGTCATCCAAAGCCCAGTAGGTCTCGCGCTTGCCGTCCAATGCCTTTGCCGCGTTAAACTTCCGGCTCTTTTCACGAAAACTGCTGGCTTTGCCTTTCTTTTTCAATGCCAGATTCGTCTTAAAGTTCTCACTGACAGCATTATGGAATTCTTTCAGACGGGCCACGTCTCCCGGTGCCAGCAAGCCCTGCTGATTCGGCGGTACATTCAGATGCAGACAGCAGTTATGTCCCACCGACCGATAGTAGATATCCAGCAAATGAGTCAAACTCTTCACCTTCTCATCCTGATCAGCGTGGTAGAACCAGCCGGGACGAATAGAAACATCGCACTCCGCCGGAGCCCAATCGCCACCCACAGGATTGCCTTCGCCCATCTGCTGCTGGACTCCGCCGCCGATCTCCACCGAGGAACGGTTATACATAGACCAGCAGGTCTCTTTGGCCAAACCGTTTTCATTTCCTACCCAGCGAACATCCCCTTTGTCGCTGAAGATGACCGCTTCCGGTGCCAGCTCGCGCACGACTTTCAGGTAAGCATCCCAGTCATATTCCTGGCGCTTTCCGTTAGGACCTTCACCACAGGCACCATCCCACCAAACGATGGAAATCTTGCCGTAATTCGTCAAAAGTTCTCTCAACTGGTTGACGTAGTATTCATTATACTTGGGAGAATCGCCATAGTAAGGGCTGTTGCGATCCCACGGGCTCAGATAGACACCGAAATCCAGACCGAATTCTTTGCAGGCATCCGAAACTTCGCGCACGACATCTCCCTTGCCATTCTTCCAGGGACTGTTCTTGACACTGTGTTCCGTATAGGCGCTGGGCCACAAACAGAAGCCGTCATGATGCTTGGCCGTCAGCACGACCATCTTGAAACCGCCATCCTTGGCCGCCTTGACCCACTGACGGGCATCCAGATTCGTAGGATTGAATATCTTCGGATCTTCCTTGCCATCTCCCCATTCCCGGTTGGAGAAGGTATTTACACCAAAATGAAGGAACATATACTGTCCCCGTTCCTGCCATACGACTTGATTCGCGTTCGGCACCGGATCTAACGGTGCCGGAGCTGTCGCTGCGGTCATACTGACTGCTGTCATCAACATCGCCGCGACAGCAACACTCCATATCTTTAAGTTTTTATTCTTTTGCATAAAATAAAACGAAATAGGCTTCCTACACGTCCCCACTACTCTACCCCGGCAAAGCGATTCTTCAAGCCTAAATCTCGCCAGCGAATAGTTTCAATGGAAATACTTTTGATAAATTTGGGAAAAAGAGAAAACAAAGCCAATGGTGCGTCCAAAAGGATTTGAACCTTCACGGGTTGCCCCACTACCACCTCAAAGTAGCGTGTCTGCCAATTCCACCATGGACGCACAGGCAGAGATATAAATAGTACGATTTGACCTGAGTTGCAAGCCAAATCGTCCGGAAAGAGATTTTTCTTAAAAATAAAGCGTTCCGATCTGATACGCACCCAGCGGCGGCAAAGTGATCGTCAGGCTTCCTTCCTCTCCTTCGGTCTTTTTCACCTTGGCGCGGACTTTCTTCTGGCAAGGAACAGACCAATAAGGACGCTTCGAGCCATAGCTCCGAACCGTTAACTGGATCGTATCTGTCTCTCCGCTAGAGAGATTAAAGAGTGTTACCGTCTGGATATTTCCATCCGCATCCACTCTGGGAGTCATGATGATCTGCTCATGGCTTTCCAAACGAACTGCCATCCGATTGGGTGTGATCTTATCCAGTCCATTGAGAATGAGCTGACGTTTCGGTGTTGTAGGACAGCATCCCAAATCATTGACCAGCAATATCTTTCCACCAAACCCGGAAGGAATGATCATGGAAGATATCCCCAAAGGCTGGCGATTGGCCGGATCCCCGCTTTCAAAAGTGGAAAGCACTTCCACATCAGTACGATCTGTTTGGAGAAGATAACAAGTGGAATGGGAAGGATAGTAATAGGAAGCCTTGCCAATGACTTCAAAAGCACCTTGTGTGTAAGGAGTCACGGTAATATTTGTCTGCGGAAAGGTCAGGTTCAGTTCCATCCAGGCCGGAGCGTCCAGGATGACTGGCCCGGCCAGATAATGCTCCAGCTCGGCTTTTGTCGAGCCCAAGATAATGTTGTCCGTCAGCAATGTCACCGCGCTGTGGGCCTCTGCCGGACAAATTGGCAGACCGTAGGTCACCAGTGTCGGCATCATTTCCCAGTTCGGCACGACCCAGAAATTATCCCCAGCACTGGTGCGAGGCGCATTGACCGCGTTCGTACCAACCGGTCTTGAGATACCGTAAAGCACCGTGGACTGATTGCGGTCTCTCAGCATCTCCCAATAAGGACGATACTGCGCACAGAGCTTGGCGAAACGATCATAAGAACGAGCAGATTCATAATAATCGCCGCTGTGCCAGTAAAGCGCCAGCGAATCCACTCCTCCGGCCAGCATGAGCGTTGCCTCGGTCATCATGAACTGAGGATTTTTCAGCAGTGCCACATGGGGATAGTTTTCTGCCTCGTAGCAGACCTGCCCCACAAAATCCTGCTGATGACAGCGGGCTCCTTCTTCTTGGATGCAGAGATACTTCTGCACCAGTGCTCCAAAATCTTTGTCATTATAGAATCCGGCACCCGGACGGATGCCCACCTTGTTATGGTTGGGTCCCGACAAGGCTTTCATCAAAGCGAAATTATTCGGTCCCGTATGCCGCCAGTTGGAATAAACCGCCTGGACACCCAGACGACACTCAGGATAAACCGCTTCTACCGCCTGGCGAAAGACATCCCCTACACCGGCCAGCAGTTTGGCTTCGTACTGGACCCATTGGCTGCGGACAGGTTCCGGCTCATTGACGGTTCCCATCAGATGATGATACAGATCCTCGCGAGTCCATTCCTTTCCGCAGAACTCGCTGAATCCCTTCATGCAGCGCGGGCAGTAACATCCATGGTTCAACCGCAGATCATCATCCGGCCAGAAAGAATCCGGCTTCAAGACCTCCATTATCAGCTTTGTACGCTCAAAAAGATAGCTGTGGACTTCCGGCGAAGTCGGACAGAAATCTCCGGAACGATTCCCGTCAGGATTCATCCGAAACGCGTCCTCCGGAAACGGACGATCCTCCGGGCGTGTTTTGTGCAGCTGTGAACCGTGCCCCAGTGTCAGACCCAACTGAAAGGAAAACTGGATGCCCAGCTCTTCACACCGCTTGCGGTAAGGCAGTATCCGCTGCAGTTCCTTCTCGCTGGCCGGCAGATCGGTCAGACCGTCTATGCAGAACCAAATCTCATCACAAGCACCGGGATGTGCCTGAAAAGAATCAAAAATCTGATCCATCACCTCCGGATAATAATTCATGCACGGCATCTGACGGCTGATAATAAACGGCCACTCAGAAGATACTTTTCCCGCACCGGACACCATCACGGTCAACGCCATGAAACAAACCAAAGATCCCAACAACTTTTTCATATTCGTCATACAAAGACTCATCTGTACCTCTCTAAAATACTCCGCTAATCTATAAAATCCATCCAAATTATCAATCTAAAACCATAGGCTCTATTCATGGATCTCCAAAGGCAAACCATCCGGATCGGCGAAAAAAGTCATTTTCTTTCCCGTGTACTCATCCACACGGATCGGTTCCGTCGCGATGCCCAGCGCGTTCAGCTCCGCCGCGGTTTTCTCCACAGAATCCACATGGAAAGCCAAATGCCGCAGCCCGTTCGCCTCCGGGTAGCTGGGGCGCGCCGGTCTGCCCGGAATGATGAACAGCTCCAGTTCCATATCCGTCAGCCGAAGATCTATTTTATGATCTCCTCTGGCTTCACGGTAATTTTCACGGATCACCTGAAATCCCAGCAGATCAACATAAAAATGCCGCGACCGCTCATAATCGCTGCCAATAATGGCTACATGATGGATCTTCTCTAAATTCATTCTCACCTAACTCCCTGCAATATCTGCTAACTCAAACGGCACCAGCTGTTTCAGATCATTCGGCGCGACCTCGACCTGAAAGCCGATTTTGCCCGCGCTGAAAATGATCGTCTCAAAATTCCCGGCGCTTTGGTCAATGACCGTCCGAAACAGTTTTTTCATTCCGACAGGCGAACAACCGCCATGCACATACCCGGTCAGGGGGAACAACTCC
>Ga0265298_10010749_pt1 | contig 10787 bp, 10 predicted proteins | sample AusTroGonzalo_MG_3_FD_193486 | JGI IMG/M metagenome (GOLD analysis project Ga0265298, IMG submission 193486) | Bovine rumen microbial communities from tropical cattle in Woodstock, Queensland, Australia - Gonzalo_01 | ecosystem: Host-associated > Mammals > Digestive system > Stomach > Rumen ...
TCAGGCAGTGGTCGAAGGGCTCAATCTGTGAGGGATAGATGGTTGTTGCGCGCACACGGGTCTGCACGAGCACCGTGTTGACGTTGACCTGCTTCAGCTGGTCGAGTATGGTGGTCAGCTCACGGCGCTGTGCGGCGGCGGTGAAGGAGCGTGGCCAGTCGATGCCGCCGATGGTGGTAAGCCAGACGGCACGCACCTCATGCTTGGGCGACGGCGCGTTGAACACCGTCGGGGCAAGGGCGATGGCCTTGGTGCTTATGGTGCTCATGGTGCTCATGAGCATAGCCATAACCATGGGTTTCGTTAGAAAATGCTTCATCTTGGCTGCAAATTTACTTAATTTTTGGCAAATAGCAATAATTTCCACTCTACAAGTTCTATTTTTCAATTTATTTCACTAACTTTGCACAAAGAAAGTGTGTCAATACATCTTCCTCAAGACAGAACTTATAAAGAATACAATTAGTATGAAAAAGATTTTAGCAGTAGTGAGCCTGCTGGCTTATATAGGTGTAAGCCAGACAATGGGGCAGACCATGGTGCTAAACCATGCTGATGGGGCTACAACAAATGAAACCGTGGCACTGGTTGGCGATGTCAACAATGACGGCGCTGTGAATGTGGGCGACATCATGGCTGTCATCAATATCATGGCGGGGGGAACCCAGCCAGCAGAGACGGCCTTTCTGACTTGCTCCGACGGCAACCATCCCCACATGATAGACCTTGGCCTGCCTTCCGGCACTAAGTGGGCGTGCTGCAATGTTGGTGCGAGCACGCCGGAGGACGCCGGAGGACACTATGCCTGGGGAGAGACCAGTGAGAAGAGTACGTACAACTGGGATACATATCAATATGGTTATTACGATTATAGCGAAGACTATAGCCTTTTAGAGAACATCGGTTCTGATATCGCCGGCACTCAGTACGATGCCGCCACCGCCAACTGGGGTGTACCGTGGCGGATGCCGTCGCTGGCGCAGATAACGGAGCTGTTAGACAATTGCTCTTCCACTTGGATTACTCAGAACGGCGTGGATGGTCGGAAGTTTACGGGGCCGAACGGCGGCACCATTTTTCTACCCGCCGCAGGTTGTCGCCTGAATAGTAATCCTTCCCTTGATGGGTCGAGCGGCTTCTACTGGTCGTCTTCGCTCTTCGATAGTTACCCGTACTGCGGGTGGTACCTGTACTTTGATTCCAAGGGTTTGGACTGGAACAGCCACGGCCGCGATCGCGGTCTGTCTGTTCGCCCCGTGCGTTAGAATAGTGTGCATAAAAAAAATGCTCATTCTTTTCGTTAAATCGATTTTTTGTACTAACTTTGCGGCGTAGTTTACGGCCGACCGCAAGTAGAGGCGGATAATAATCCTCTTACCGTGGCTGGCTTTTGAGGAGAAACCAAATAAAAATACAGAAATGATATCATTTGCATTGAGTCTCTTGGCTCTCATTGTTGGCTATTTAGTGTACGGTCGTATCGTGGAGCGGGTGTTCGGTCCAGACGACCGTGTGACGCCAGCCTTGTACAAGGCTGATGGTGTTGACTATATTGTGCTTCCCACGTGGAAGATTTTCATGATTCAGTTTCTCAACATTGCCGGCACAGGCCCCATCTTTGGCGCTATCATGGGTGCGAAGTTCGGTCCGGTGGCCTATTTGTGGATTGTGTTCGGCTGCATCTTTGCCGGTGCCACTCACGACTACCTCTCTGGCATGCTCTCTATGCGCAATGATGGTGCGGGACTTCCGCAGCTCATCGGCAAGTACTTAGGCAAGACCACGAAGGGGGTGATGCTGGTGTTTACGGTGTTGCTGCTCATCATGGTGGGTACGGTGTTCGTCTATTCGCCGGCCGAGATCCTGCATTCCATCGGCGGCGAAACCATGATGTGGGTAATAATCATCTTCTGTTATTATATCATCGCCACGATGCTGCCTATCGACAAGATTATCGGCAAGGTGTATCCGGTGTTCGCCTTCTCGCTGCTGTTCATGGCGGGAGCGCTGATGGCATGGTTATTCCTGCACTGGCCTACGGTGCCGGAGTTGTGGACACATTTCTATAATGTAGGTGCAGCCACAGAGCCCGACAAATGGACCGACGCCATCTTCCCGGCACTGTTCATCACCGTGGCCTGTGGTGCCATCTCTGGTTTCCACGCCACGCAGAACCCGCTGATGGCGCGTTGCGTGAAGAACGAGCGCCTTGGGCGCCCCATCTTCTACGGCGCCATGATTACCGAGGGTGTGGTGGCCCTGATCTGGGCCACGGTCTCGGCATGGTTCTTCTACGGTGAGCCTGCACCCGGCTATGAGCTCATAGAATCGGCGAAGAACGGTTTCCACACGTCGGCACCTGCCGTGGTGAACCTTGTGTGCAACGACTGGTTAGGCGTGGCCGGTGCTGTCCTCGCCATGCTCGGCGTGGTGGCTGCTCCCATCACCAGTGGCGACACAGCCTTCCGCTCCGGCCGTCTCATTGTGGCCGAGTGGCTGAATATGAATCAGAAGCCCATTGCCAAGCGCCTTTTAATCTGCATACCCATGTTCGCGTGCTCCATCGTTATGCTGGTGTGGCAGATAGAGAATCCTGACGGTTTCAACACCATCTGGCAGTACTTCGGATGGAGCAACCAGGCGCTGAGCGTGTTTACGCTGTGGACGCTTACCGTTTTCTTGGTGCGCGAGAAGAAGTGCTTCTGGCTGACGCTTATCCCTGCACTATTCATGACCACCGTCTGCTCCACGTGGTTATTCGTGTCGAAGCAGGCGCTCCACCTGCCGGGAGTGATAGGCTATCTGCTCGGTGGCGTATGCTTTGTCGTGGCCCTTGTGTGGTTCATTCAGTGGATGAGAAAGGAAAGACAAAAGATTGAAGATTGAAACTTAAAGATTAAAATAGACATTATCATGAAAAAGAAGGTTTTATCATTGCTTATCGGCCTCATGGCCACGATGGCTGCCAACGCCCAGTTCTCTTACGACACACCGCCTTTCGGAAAAGGAAAGATCTACGCAGGTGCTTCTATGTCTGGTTTTGACATCGGCAGCTTCCATAAGAACTTCCATATAGACCTTAGTGCCAAGGGCGGCTACATGGTGGTCGACAATGTCTTGGCTCTCGGTGAGCTGTCGTACAACTATATTGAGGATGGCGACGGCGTTATCTCACTTGGGGTAGGGGGGCGCTACTACATTGAGCAGAACGGTATCTTCCTTGGTGCCGGTCTCCGTCTTGTCGACATGACCAACGACCTGGATGTGCAGCCTAATGTATCGGTGGGCTATGCTTATTTCCTCAATCGCACGGTGACCATCGAGCCGGAGCTGTACTTCAACCTCTCCACCAAGGACTTCGATCGCTCCAGCTACGGCCTACGCATAGGCATTGGCATTTATCTCTTTAATGATTGAAGAATTAATAGATTAAAGAATTAAAAGACTAATAGACAATATGTTGACCGTTGACGAATTAGTGGACAAACTCATCGACTTGGCGTTTGCTGAGGACATTGGCGATGGCGACCATACCACCCTGTGCTGTATCCCTGAAGACGCTATGGGCAAGAGCCGCCTGCTCATCAAGGAAGATGGTATCCTGGCCGGCGTGGAGGTGGCTAAGGAGGTGTTCCGCCGTTTCGACCCCACCATGCAGGTGGAGGTGCTCATGGGCGACGGCACCCGCGTCAAGAAAGGCGACACGGCTATGATTGTGACGGGCAAGGTGCGCTCGTTGTTGCAGACCGAGCGTCTCATGTTGAACATCATGCAGCGCATGAGCGGCATCGCCACCATGACCGCCCGTTATGTGGAGCGCCTCGAGGGCACGGGCACCCGCGTGCTCGACACCCGCAAGACTACCCCCGGCATGAGAATGCTGGAGAAGCAGGCGGTGAAGATTGGTGGCGGCTGCAATCATCGCATCGGACTCTTCGACATGATACTGCTCAAGGACAACCATGTGGACTTTGCCGGCGGCATTACCAACGCCATCGACCGCTGCCACGACTACCTCAAGGCAAAAGGCCTTGACCTGAAGATTGAGATTGAGGTGCGTTCGTTCGAAGAGTTGCAGCAGGTGCTCGACCATGGTGGCGTCGACCGCATCATGCTCGACAACTTCAGTGTCAGCGATACCAAGAAAGCCGTCGACATGATAGCCCACCGCTACGAGACAGAGTCGTCGGGTGGCATCACCATCGACACCATCCGCGATTATGCCGAGCAAGGTGTCGACTTTGTCAGCGTCGGGGCGCTCACGCACTCCGTCAAGGGGCTTGACATGAGCTTCAAGGCGTGCTAAGATTGAATTGATAATTGATAATTGAAAATTGATAATTGAGAATTGAAGATGAGAAGAAGAATAGTGATTCTGTTATTTGCGTTCCTGTGCGCAGTTAATCTTCAATCTTCAATTATCAATTATCAATTATCAATAATCAACTTCCAATCTCCCGTCGATTACGACATTTCCCTGGCCGGCAATTTCGGTGAGCCGCGTCCCCATCACTTTCATGGTGGGCTTGACATACGTACCGAAGGGCGCGAAGGGAAGTATGTCTATGCCATTGGCGACGGTTATGTGAGCCGCATCACCGTAGGACTCTACGGTTTCGGCAATGCCGTCTATATCACCCATCCTACGGGTGTCACTTCTGTCTATTGTCATCTAAAGAGCTTTTCTCCTCGTATAAAAGCTGCCCTTCGCCGTTACCAGTACCGTCATGAGACCAGTGTGGCCGACGCCCGTCTCACGCCGCTTGATGTGCCGGTCAGCCAAGGGCAGTTTGTTGCCCTCAGTGGTAACAGTGGTCACTCCACGGCGCCTCATCTCCATTTGGAGATTCACGATACCCGGACTTGGTATATGCTCGACCCCTACGTCTTTCTCAACGACCATATCGCAGACAGTGTGCCTCCTCAGGCGCATGGCATTATGGCCGTGCCACAGCAGGGTAGGGGAGTCTTTAATGGCAGTACGCGCAAGCAGACCTTTTCTCCTTCGTTCCTCTGCCATGGCTCAACAGCCGTCACCGCCTGGGGACAGGTGGGCTTTGCCCTGTGGGCCGATGACTATATGCAGGGTAGCTACAATCATTACGGCGTACACGAGACGGTACTTACTGTCGACGGTCGTGAGGTGTTCCGTGCTGTCGTCGACAGCATACCCGTAAGGCTTAACCGCATGGTCAATGCCTGGGGCGACTACGACCATTGGCTCCACCACCGTAACTGGTACCTGAAGTCGTATGCCGGGCCGGGCAACCGCCTGCCCTTCCTCCACTATGGTCACAATCGTGGTATCGTGGATTTCAACGAGCCTCGCGACTATCATCTTGAATATATCTTGCGCGATTATAAAGGTAACGAGTCGCGCTATCCTTTTGTGGTAAGGGGAGAACCCGCGTCAACTACAGCCCAGGGGAATATTGACGGCCAAGGCATCATGACGGGTGGCGTACAAAACAGTTCTGCTTCCCTCTCTAAGAGAGGTATAGGGGGCGGGCTGTTGGGAAGTGGCTTGTTCCTTCCCGGCGTGCAGCTTGCTGTGCCTGTCAGCCTGCTCATTTCGCAGGTTGAGCTGTCGCCACAGATTGTTCGCCGCCGTGCTGATGCTGTGTCCGATGTTTATACGTTCACTCAGCAGTCGTGTCCGCTGCTCGGCGACGGCGAGATTAGTCTCTATGCCCGTGGCGACAAGGTTTATGCTGACAGCATTGTCGCTTCCCGCCCTGACACCACGAAATACTATGTTACCTGCGACGGACTCTATGCTGGCGGTACTTACCGGAAGGGGTGGGTGACAGGCCGCATCCGCGATCTCGGTGCCGCCGTCGCCTTAGGCTACGACGACCTTCCGCCTATGGTGCGGCCCCTGTCGCTCAGTGGTGGACGGCTTGTGCTTGCCGTGACCGACGCCCATAGCGGTCTGGCTTCCTATAAGGCATATATCGACAACCGCTTCGTGGTGTTCGATGTGGTGGAGAAAACCGCCAACGTGGAGTGTCGGCTCAACGAGACCCCCGTCAGACGAACTGGTCAGCGCCATCACCTGCGATTTGTTGCCACCGACAACCGCAACAATACCACCGCTTTCGAAACTGATTTCGTGTATTAAAACAAACATCATGATTCAGCAATATCCTTCAAGACTGCTCGAGAATGCCGTCGGCGAGTTTGCCAAGCTGCCGGGCATCGGACGAAAAACCGCATTGCGTCTGGTGTTGCACTTGCTGCGACAGGATGCCGACGACGCCGTCCGCCTGGCCGACGCCGTAAGGACGCTGTGCTTAGAGGTGAAGCACTGCCACGTATGCCACAACGTCAGCGACACAGATACATGCCCCCTCTGTGCCGACCCGCGACGCGACACCACCATCATCTGCGTGGTAGAGAACATTCAGGACGTGATGGCCATTGAGAACACCCAGCAGTACCGCGGCAGCTACCATGTGCTCGGAGGCATGATCTCGCCTATGGACGGCATCGGTCCGGCCGACATAGAGATCGACTCGCTCGTGGCGCGCGTGGCACAAGGCGGCATCACCGAGGTGATACTCGCCCTCAGTCCTACAATGGAGGGCGATACTACCAACTTCTACATCCATCGCAAGCTCATGCCCTACAATGTTACTGTCAGCGTCATTGCCCGGGGCATCGCCGTGGGCGACGAGCTGGAGTATGCCGACGAGGTTACGCTCGGGCGCTCCATCATCAACCGCACATTATTCGACGGGAAATAATAAAAAAACCGTTTCTGCGTTTATATAATATAATGTACGTACTATGAACGATATCAAGACAGTGAGCCGAATGCTGCTGATGCAGTACTGGACAGCCGTCATCGCCGCCATCACCCTGGTGGTGGTCTATGAGTGTGGCATGATTGACAGTGGTACTCTCTCGCACAGCCGGCTGACTGAGTATTACCTGCTGCTGGTGATGGAGCCCCTCACCCTTGCCGGCATCTTCGGAGCACTTTATATGTTCAAGCTGCGCCGTATCGACGGCGACCTTAAGAGCCGGGGAGCCGTGGCGCTCAAACAATGGGCGACACTGCGCATCGCTATCCTCGAAGTCCTTCTCCTGGGCAATACAATCTTCTATTACCTCTTCATGGCAGCCTCGTTCGGCTATATGGCCATCATGGTGGCACTGGCCTACTGTTTTGTCTATCCTAACCTGTCGCGCTGCAAGGCCGATATAGAAAAATGAAACTCTCTGTCGTCATCGTCAACTACAATGTCAAGTACTATCTTGAGCAGTGCCTGCACAGTGTGCAGCGCGCCATGAAAGACATTGACGGCGAGATTATTGTCGTTGACAACCATTCGCGCGACGGTAGTGCAGGCTATCTGAAACGCCGCTTCCCTCATGTGTCGTTTGTGGAAAGCAACCACAATCTGGGATTTGCCCGCGCCAACAACATTGCCATCCGCCAGAGCAGTGGCGAGTATGTGCTGTTGCTCAACCCCGACACATTCGTCGGCGAGGAGGTGCTTGTCAAGGCCATTGAATTCATGGACAGCCATCCACGTGCCGGCGGCGCCGGCGTCATGATGTACACCCCCGAGGGTATACGCGCCAATGAGTCGCGCCGGGGGATTCCCACACCTTACGTCTCGCTGCTGAAGATGCTCGGCTTGACCCGCAGGTACTACATGAGCCACCTTCCGTGGGAAGAGCCGGCGCGCATCGATGTAATCAGCGGAGCATTCTGCCTGTTACGGCGAACGGCGCTCGACAGCGTGGGGCTGCTTGACGAAGACTTCTTCATGTATGGCGAAGACATCGACCTGAGCTACCGGCTGCTCAAAGGCGGATATGAGAACTGGTACCTGCCGTTGCCCATTGTTCACTACAAGGGCGAGAGCACGCAGAAGACATCATTCCGCTATGTACATGTGTTCTATCAGGCCATGCTCATCTTCTTCCGCAAACATTACAGCCACATGTCACTGCTCATCACCTTTCCCATCATGGTGGCCATCTACCTGCGTGCCATATTGGCACTTATCGAGATGCTCTACTGGCGTATGAAACGTTCGCTGGGCTTCTTTGGCAAACGGCGTAACGACCCTGTCTACGTGTTCAGCGGCACCCAGCGTATGGTGATGGCTTGTCGGCGACTGGCACGCCGTAAGGGGCTCACAGAGACTGACAATAGTAAGGACTCCCCAATATGCTGCCTGGTGATGGATACCGATAATACCAGTTTCGCCGACATCATCACCCAGCTGAGCAGCGAGGCCAGGAAGGGACGGTTCCTCGGCACCTACAGTTGCCGCTCGAAAGTACTTATCACACCCCACGAAATCATACACTGAACATGGAAAAGGAAACTGTGCAGTTGCGTGCTATGGAACCTGAAGACCTCGACCTGCTTTACAGCATCGAGAACGATACCCGTCTTTGGGGCGTCGGCAATACCAACGTGCCCTATTCCCGTTACACGCTCCACGACTACATAGCCAACGCTTCCGGCGATATTTATACCGACCGCCAGGTCAGACTCATCGTAGAAACAGCGGCAGGTGAGACCGTGGGCATAGCAGACATCGTGAACTTCGATGCCAAGAACAGACGTGCCGAGCTTGGACTTGTCATTGAATGTCAGCACCGCCGTCGCGGCTATGCCACCAGTGCACTGCAGCAACTGGAACGTTACGCCCTAAACGTTCTCCATCTGCATCAGCTGTATGTCGTCATTGACAGCAGCAACGAGCCCTGCCTGAACCTTTTCCGTAATCATGGCTACCAGTATACGGCAACCCTCCGCCATTGGCTCTACGACGGATGCGATTACCATGACGCCATACTCATGCAGACTTTTTTTTAAAAAAGTGGCGAAAATGTTTTGTCGTTTCAGATTTTCTTCATACCTTTGCACCCGCAAACAGAAAACCCCTATCTGGTGCGTTAGTTCAGTAGGTTAGAATGCCTGCCTGTCACGCAGGAGGTCACGAGTTCGAGTCTCGTACGCACCGCATGGGAATCTGGCGATTGCATCTTTGATTTTAATTTGAGTGATACAAAGGTGCGTTAGTTCAGTAGGTTAGAATGCCTGCCTGTCACGCAGGAGGTCACGAGTTCGAGTCTCGTACGCACCGCCAACACTCATACAGCGCGTCGCAATAGCGACGCGCTGTTTTTGTTTGTTGTTCCTTCAAGCTCAGAAAAGCTTGGCAGGATAGACGCCCTCGTCGACCAGCTGCTGGATGCGGTCAACAGTGGCCTGACGGTCGGCTGCGTATGTCACGCCAAACCATTTCGAGGTAGTATCAAGCACCTCGCAGGTGGCGGTTCCCTCAGTGATGAGCTTGTTCACCATCAGCGGAATAAAGAACTCAGCCTTCAGGTTCTCCATGTTCTTCGGGTCGCTGAGGAACTCCTTGAAATAAGCTTCACTGTAGTCGAAGTAGTCGGGCGTGAAGCCCCACATGTTCATCGACACGGGAACGTTCTCTTCCAGCGGCTGCCACTCGCCCTGCTCGTCCTTGTAGCAGATGGGACCGTCGGCCGGCACACGCATAATCTCCGTACGCTCCACCACATCGGTCAGGTGGCGCTTGTCATTGTAGGCGCAGACGCCTCGGGCCACGGATCCGTTCTCAGAGAGCGTGTTGCAGCAGCGGAAGCCCACCATGGCATACGCGTTCTTTGCCCCTTCAGGCAGTCCGGCCAGGTATTTGCCTATCTGCATAAAGGCGTCGCGGCCGTAGAAATCGTCGCAGTTGATGACGCAGAACGGCTCGCGGATGACATCCTTGCCCATGAGTACGGCGTGGTTGGTCCCCCAGGGCTTGACACGGCCCTCAGGCACCGTAAATCCCTCAGGCAGCGAGTCGAGTCCCTGAAAGCACAGCTCGCAGGGCACCTGACCCTCGTACTTGGAAAGGATCTGCGTGCGGAACTGTTCCTCAAAGTCCTTGCGGATGACCCACACAATCTTTCCGAATCCAGCCTGTATGGCATCGTAAATACTATAGTCCATGATTGTCTCACCGTTGGGTCCCAGACCGTCGAGCTGCTTCAGGCCACCGTAACGGCTGCCCATGCCGGCAGCAAGTAAGAAAAGCGTTGGTTTCATTTTGTTGTTTATTATAGGGTTAATATCTGTCCAGAATGCTTAGTGCATTATTTTGGGCTACAAAGGTAATGTAATTCGGGCGAAAAGCCAAATTTTATCCCTACTTTTCATTCGCGCAATCATTTTTTTCCCGTTTTATTTGGCCGTTACAGAAAATACTCCTACCTTTGCAGACGTAATTACGATTACCACTACTGGGGTTGACTGGATTTGACGGCAAGCCGAGATGGTACGTAAGCATGCGGAGCGACGGCTGTGGTCTCCATAATCCATTCGGCCGGAAAATTAATTGGCAACAAAGAGTATGCTCTCGCTGCTTAATCGAAGCACAGTAGATTATGAGCTTAATTCTCTTACCAGGTAGGAGAACGAGACGTCGCCCCAAGGATGTTGTCCCGAATCCGAGGATCAGGCGGCGCAGGTAAATCGGGAATAGCCCGGACGGGCCTCGGCGGTCGGGTGAAGTTTTAGAGGATAAGGGTGCAGTGAGGGGGTCCAGGTCGTGCTGCATCACGAAAACCAACACTGGAATAAGCATGTAGAAAGCGTATGGTTTCCTTGTGCGGACGAGGGTTCGACTCCCTCCAGCTCCACGAAGTTTTTACTGTATATCACTGACTGTCAATCGGTTGGTGATATTTTTGTTTTACCTTTCGGGGGCGATTTCGGGGATGATTGGGGGGCGATTTTGCTA
>Ga0265298_10010752_pt1 | contig 10786 bp, 8 predicted proteins | sample AusTroGonzalo_MG_3_FD_193486 | JGI IMG/M metagenome (GOLD analysis project Ga0265298, IMG submission 193486) | Bovine rumen microbial communities from tropical cattle in Woodstock, Queensland, Australia - Gonzalo_01 | ecosystem: Host-associated > Mammals > Digestive system > Stomach > Rumen ...
ATAATTTGTGATTTTTCTTTTTGCAAAATTACTCATGATTGTTGTTAAAACTTGAATTTTTGACGATGATTTTAGTTAACCAGCGATGTGCTAATATGCTTAATATGAGAAACTTAAAAAACAAAATATTAACCACCGCATAACCACCTCTTTAAATGTTAAAATTTACCCCCCCCATTTAACAATAATTTAACATTTCAAGGGTGGCGTTCCGCTATTTTACCGAATGTGTGACTATTTCAGAGATACAATTCAATAAAACGCCAAAGATGTGTGAGTTATCTAAGAAAATGATGTATTTTTGTTGATGTTTAATCTATTCATACTAACACAACATGATGAGATTCGTTATTAATTCAGTCACTAAATTGCACAATGTAGCCAAATAGCACTTCTATATGAACATAATCTTCAGTTATTGACCAAGAGCATTAAGAGATTATCTACACTGACGAATCGATTCAGTTTGCCCATAAGGTAACCTTTCAGGGTAAACGCTAAACTTCTGCATATGTCCGATGAAATAACCAAGGGTGATATCCACAGAGTTTTGCAATCTTCATTTTAAACCCATACAAAGTCTGTGCTTTTGTCCGTCATAAACCGGTCATATGCAAATCGTTCGTACGGCTCTTGCCGCTACGTCCCTTCTCCTTTCTTTTTGCCATGCTATGCCATTTACCTCATACTTCGGTATTAATCTTTGTGTTTCTTAAATCCACCCACCCAGAAGCGGAACCGCAGGGCTGATTCTTCTATTAAGCCAACGGCGCGATAGCAGAACGGATGAACAGCGAGAGGACAGAGACTATTCTTCCAGGCGTCCACAGGGCTGACTACAATCTTCACCAGCGCTACTTGACGACCTTCCTGAAATGGTCTTCGTTCACTCGCTTTCCATGTTCATCATACCAGCCGTACCATTGCCGCATTCCCTCCCTTATTCATTTCAACTATGGCTGCATCCTGCGATTCATACACATTCAGTTCCATTTCCTTATTGCTTTCGCATTATCATATCAGCTTTGTGTAACTGGGAATCATTTTTCTGCCAAGCTACCTTGGATCTCGCAAATCGCAAGACGTGTCTTGTGAACAATCTTCCTTTAGGCAACAAGTGCTTAAAGTGTATTCTTCACGCCAGTCTTGCCTTATTTGCTATGTCCGCACTTCTGAAAGCAGAAAATCTTCCCGCCACACAGCCGAAAGGCTTTGATAAAAGGGAAATAAAAAATAAGAGATATTGCAACAACGCAATTCGACAACCGATTGATTACACCTGGGCTGGCTGAGGCTCTGAGTAGTTTTCCCCTGTACTCTCAGGATGCGAAGAAGAAGGATGCGCTCTGCATCGCCGTGTTTTACCTTGGCAATATCCGTTGTTATGTTCTGGAAGGGCAGCCAGAAAGTGATGACTTCACTCTCTATGGCATTGTGACAGGGCTGTATGAAACGGAGTACGGCTACCTGTCTGCAAACGAAATGGAGGGTATCACCTATGACGCAAGCCAGTACGGACTTGGCACATTGAGAATTGAACAGGACAAGAGTTTCAAGCCTTGCACCCTTGCTGAAGTTGAGGACACAGATCTGCAAGCGTTCCTCTCCAGGCTTTATGACAACTGACAAACGAAGCAAGAGTTGAGCCAAACTTGTTTGGGCTATGCCTTGAAAAAAGGAAGAAGACGAAGTCAAAGACTAACGTATAAAACCTATATAAACGTATCAGATTATGAAGATTATCGTAATGGACAGCACAAATGTGCGCATCGAGGTTTTGAATGTGCCGACCACATGATTAACGGGGACATCGAACAGTTTCTGGCAGAGCAGGATTATTCACTCGGCAACAGTTCATGGATGGCCGCCCCCATCGATTTTGTGCCGGTGCAGTTCCATAATTACGGCATCTGCCTAAGCAGCGGTGAAGAAATGCATGTCACCCGACATGCGAAGTTAAAAGACTTTTACATCTATGACAGTGTGCAGGAAGTGAAGCGGCGTGAACAGGAAGAGCTTGCAGCCACAGTTCGACTTCATGGCGAAAAAGTGGATGATGGCTATGAGTGGCACTTTGAGGGTGATTGCCCCATCGTGGCTGCATACAACTACGATGAGCCCTGTGACATCGTTATTCTTTCTGCCAGAATGAATAGTGACGGAGAACTCACTATCATTGGAGATGAGAAGAACGACCGGGGCAATGAGCATGAAATTGAGGCTGACGACATCTTTGCTGGTCACATGGACTTCATCACTTCGGAGATTGGAGATTAAACGACATAGGGGATAGGCGGCAATAGCGCTGCCTATCACCCATATAGTAATAGAATAAGCAGTAGGAGACAAATATTTGTAGTCTATGAGACGGACGTATGGCATAGTACGAGCCATCGGAATTGCGCAGGTGTTTTCATGATCTAACGCGCTGCCGTGAATGCCATTGTGAAGAACCATCGCATCGAACTGGTCGAATTCTTCGATGAAGATGAGATAGAAAAGACTTCCAAGAGAGTGTTGGAAGCCGAAGCAAAATAAATTCTCCGCAAGGAGCTGGAATTTACGTACCAGACACAAGGCTATGAGACCAACTACGACATTGAGGTCTGGAACATTAACGAGTGGTATCTGACTAAGTATTAAGCAATATGTCGAACAAAGAGCGCAAATCAATGATTGAGCCTTGGGTAAAAGGTCATGAACCCCAAAGCTATTCTTCGGGAAGCGTATGCTCGATGTGGGGCGAGATATGCTGTCTATGTTGTTGAGAAACCAGGAGACTTCGGAAAGCGATGCACAGGCTATCTGCCGCTGAACCTTCTGGAGCAGTATCTTTTGGAGGTGTTCAATGCCAACGAGTTTATAAACTGATTAGGAGAAAAACAGCCTGAACAGAAGGGAAAAGCCATTCAAGCATCATAAATGGCTCGAAGGGCTACTCACATTAAGAAACGGTGTTTTCTGTTCACCTCGACAAAAAACGAAATCTGCCGAGGCGAAATCAACAAATCAAATCCTTGTTTTAAAAGTTGGCTCTGATGATGAAAGCATATTGAAAAGATATACATCCCACCATAATTCAAGCTACATTTAATAGCAATGGCAATGATATAGCAATAGCTACTATTTGCTACATACCGCTACATCACAGCTACATCATTTAATCGCCATATATCATCGTAACCATCTGAATTACAACGTCGCTACTCATCAATACATCTTTCTTCGCAGTTATGAATGATTTCCTGGCCTTGAATATCATAGCACAACCTTTTTTGATACTGAAATCAGAATTATCTGGAAGGTTTTTGGCGCGCTCATGGCTGCCGTAGCAGACGCAAAAAGCGAGATTAGAATCAGCTGTAAAAACAATGCAAAAATCGCTCTCTTGTTTATTTCGGTTTATAAAAATGGGTGTTTTTATAAACCGAACTTTATAAAACAGTTTTTGTTGTCTTTTGGTACTAAGCAAGAGCAATCAAATATCCTTGCCACAACACTTCTTGTATTTTTTTCCACTGCCACAAGGACATGGGTCATTTCTACCTATCCCTGCAAACGGATTAATATAAGGTTCCTGAACTCCATTTGTTAAATGTTCTAATTCCTTGGGACTTAAATTCACCAAGTATTCTTTCATTGAATCCATAAATGCAGAGTCCCTTACGGCTTCTTGACTTACTTCCCAATCACTTTCATTGGAGATTGCCATGCGAGCCTCTTTATAGAAAGGGAACTCTTCTATATCGCTATGATGTTCTGGATCTCGAGATAATGCTGCCAGATCATGATAATACTGGTCAAAATCGCGTTGCTGTAAAAACATATCTTCGTCGTTCAGCGGGTCATATGCGACGCCTTTCTCCTCTGCCTCTTTCTTCCGCATCCACACACCAAAAATACGCGGCAACTTACGTATTCGCACCATTTTCCCTTGTGGTCCCATTGTCAACCTTTCAACTTTAATCGCCTCTGCCTTGACTTGTGCATCTATTACCCTGTTCTCCGAACGTTCTGTTTCACGGATAGATATTAAAGCCTTTTCACGTGCTGGATCATAAAAATCATAGGAACTCTCATCAATCCAATCACGCACATCCCAAAACCAGCGTCTATCCACCTTCAAAGACTTTTCCTCTGAATGCCAATCATTCAGCATTTCTCGCTGAACAGATATTGGGCCTATAGTTAATTCCTCATCGGTTGGATTATGATGATAGAAAACCATAACAAGATCATTATACATCACCACATATGGCGAACATTCCTTTCGATAGCCCAAAATACCTTTATCACCATCACGTAGATTGTCTGCTTTATACATTGCATATCGCCAATCTGCAAGGTCTGTGTCACTTTCCTCAATTCCTTTGACTGTATTCAACATGTTATCGTCCAACAATTTGTGAAGAGCGAGCTCTTCATGCATATCCATGAAGATACTCATACTACCCATCGACATTCGCCAGAGTACTGAAAGCCAAAATAGATAGGCAACCCTGGGATGTATCTTTTTCTGTTGTCCATTGTAAAATTGAGAATAAGCCATCTCAAGTACACCGAACCGATTTTCACAATGAGAACAAAATTCATTATCAAATTCCAGTTGGTTGACATTCTTCTTTATATCTTCTTCTGTTACATCCTTTTTCCCCTCGCCCAGTGCAAAACGCCAGTCTGGAACTTCTCGCCCATAGAACTGGCAATTTCTATCCTGAGCATTTATGAAATCATGATTGAGAGCCTCATGAAAACGCTTACCTTTTCCATCCCATGAGAAAGTAGGATGCGCAAGAAAGTTCGGAACCATATGAGATCCCGTTTTGTTGGCAGGCATCACTCTACACAAACAACAACGAGTATCATTACGACCTACTACCAAATTTTGATGACGCTCTGGAGTCGATTTGTGAATCTTTTCTAATTCTCCAAATAAGTCATTAACCTCCGATTTCTGCTCATCACTATAACTCTTTGAATTCATAAGGCCACCCATGCGTGTCGACACTTCTTCATATCGTTCATGAGCGAGAGCAAACATATTGTTATGAGCGAAATATTTCGCACTTGCCAAATTCATCAACACAAACGTAAAGATAGCTTCATAACAATATAAAGAATCTCTGAACTCCTCTTTATATGCCAGTTCGAGAGCGTCAATCTTTTGCTGCATCAACAAACCATCACGGGCTTCTACACTCGCAATAAGTTCCTTTGCCAAATCGATAACCCTTTGATAATTGTCCATATATTAATAGTGTTACATAATTGCATTCAGTTCCTCAACTTCTTTTCTTAACTTTTGAGGATGCCGCATAGCGAGTTTCTTTAGATCAGGAAAGTGAATAAATATGCATATTGCTTGGATAAATGCAGATTAACGATGAGGTTGAATGGTGAATTCTTTAATACCAACTTTACTAGCATTACAGATGCGAGCAACCCAACCCATTGGAATCTTGATAAAAAAGAGCATATAATCAATATTAAGACCCTAAAGATAACCCCCGATTATCAGAATTTCTACATTTATCTTTGCGAGATATTCCCTAATCAATGCACGAAACATGCAATGCTGCATTAATTATACTCTTCAATTCTGAATAGTTTGCTCTGTTGCGACAATTTAAGTACAATGTTCTGTTCTAGATTCAACTCGTCAGGTAATTTGTCCCTAAGAATCGAAGCCACATATTGAATCTCCATATGCTCATTTGCCAATGCCCCGATTTGTATAAGTTGGTTGTCATGGACAAGCTCTTTTCTGTCATTCAATATAAAGTGCAGACAGGGAATCTGCTCATCGTCGGCAAACATTATGTAGGCCATATCAAAGCAGGTTATCTCTCCCTGTTTCTTGCCTGTACTAAAGTTGTCAGTGGCAAAGGGGGTAAATTTGTAACAAGACTTGCCCTCCTTGTTTTTTACAAGACTAAACTCAATAGCGTAGCTTTCATTGTAAAGTCGTTTAGAAACAAGGGAATAATACTGATTGAACTTGTTAAGTTGCTTCTGAATCAAATCTTGCTTGCTTTGTGAGAACAAGCCAGCATCAATGTCCTTCAAGATTTCTTCGTTCAGACTGATGGCATTCTCAACCTCCTCAATCTGTGCTATATGCTGCTCCAATGAACCTTTTTCTTGATATTTCATGTTTAACTGGGTCACTAACTTGTCAAGCGCTTCTACTGAGGCAGACTTTTGCAGTCTCTCGGCCAGCAGATGCTCCTTGACACGCATGGAAGCGATTTCGGAGTTGCAAGCGGAAATGGCATCCCTTATCTGGGGTAATTCAGCCGACATGAAAGCGGCTTTACGGCTAATCATCTCATTGTGGTAGGACACCAATTCCTCGAATGTGTGCTGAAGCTTCCCAATCATGGCAGAAGCCTGACGATAAATCAGTTCAAGTTGCCTGGTGTCAATATCCGACTTCTGACTGTTCAAATCCTCAACGGCCTCTTCTATTAACGTATATCTTAGTTGGAGAGAAGTCTGTTTGACAGCAAGTTCACTCAAACTTCCTTTTACTTCATTGAGTTGTTCCAAATCTTTCTCGAAGTCAGGATTAAGATGCAAATCTTCCTTTTTTTTATTCAGTTCTTCGATTTCACGCTCAATGATGGCCAACTTAGAACGTAAAGCACTTTTGCTGGCTGTTTTTTCAAGGCGGCGTTTGTACTTATAATCGGTGCTTAATTTTTTGTCGAGTTCCTGCTTTCGGTCACCGTCGTCAAAGTTGCAGCCAAACATATACAAGTGCAAAGTCTCGTATTCCACATCCTTAGAATAACGATTCAATGTCCGAAGCGTTTGTGTAAGGCGCTGCTCATCATACCTGAAATTATGCGAGATAATCTGACGGAATGAAGGCTTTGACGTTTCAAGATCCCATAAAGTCTTTTGTAACTCTGTCTCAAAGCTCTTCTTTTCTACCTTTTGCCCATTGATTTCCATTAAGCATCTTTTTCCAGAAAGAAAATTGCGTCTCACAATGACATCGTTTGCATCTTTGGAAAAACTATCTGTCAAACACAGAGTTATCACGACTTCTGTGTTTATGAGGAAATCTTTTACATCTTCGTTCACAACTTTCGCCCCCTCAGTGGCAGAATAAATCTTGCTTCCGTCCATACCAAAACAGAAGTCGATAAGTCGTAAGACAGTCGTCTTGCCAACGTTGTTTCCTGTTTCCTCATTTCCTTCAGGTGTCTCGTCTACTATAAGGTTCAATCCCTGATGGAAGTCTATATGCCGAATAACGCCATTGGTATTCTCTATTTGAAGATATCTTAAGAACATAATACAACCTCTTCGTTCTGAATAGAAACACAATCAATCAAATATAGCCAATCCAAGCACAGCAAGAAAAGGGAAAAGGTAAGGTCCTTGCTCTTTTTCACCTCACAAAACAAGCTAGCCAAAGAAATCTGGCGTTCCCGTTGTATAATCTGTAAGACTATTGCACCATTGTAGTAGATGCTGTCTTCTGGAGCTATATTATCAGGCAAAAGCATATCTATTCAGGTTTTTTAAAAATCTTACATCTTACAAAGGCATCGACTAGCACAATCTTTATGTTCATCATCAACTCTTCGCGTGACAACGATTCATTACATGTGCTGTCTCCATCCACGATTTCATATACTTTGTCCAACAACTTGTCGAACAAATCATCCCCTGTGAATTCTGAGGCAAGATGTAGATAGAGATCATGAAGCGAAGAAAGCACAGCAAAACTTTTGTTTACCCCCTGCTTATCATACTCTTTGTATATTCTGTCAACCAATAGGCTATAAACGGTGTATTTAGAAACTATACCCTTCCATTCAGCCAACTTGTTCAAATCCATTTTTGGTACTAGGTCGAATGGCGTTACATCAGGATTAACGGATACATCAGAGAGATTTTCTTCTGAAAGGCAGTTAATAACGTATGTGATTACCGAAGGTCTGCGCTCCTCAGCTGTAGACGGTAAGATAGACTTTTCAAGATATGATGCCAATTTTTCAATTGTATCAATATCTTTGTCCATTACATCTTTCAAGAGACGTTTGTCATCATAACTATCGGCATCAACATTAAAACTTATTCCAACTGGAACATTATAGGTGGATTTCTTCAGATTGGCAACTCCCTTTGAGATGCAGACAAACTTAAATGTGTAGCCATCGTATTGAGGAAGTTCAATCTTATCCAATGAATTCTGGACTTTCGCTTTACTGTTATCGGAAGAAACCTGAACAAGAACCTTAGCTGCATCATCCACAAGGTCTATTGCCTTAATGTTTTGCTCGACCAAATTAGCATTATGAAGATTCAATCCATAAACGATGTTTAGAATTGTCTTGAAGACGTCTTCTGACAAGACATTGGAATCAAGCAAGTTTATCGAACCATTCAATCTAATTTCAGATGAAAGATACGACAACCTTGATGTTATGACGCTAATCAGACGCTTCAGTTCCATACAATTTTTATTTTAATTATCAAATTTCTGTGGCGCAAAAATACACATTTTTCTTTAGATCACAAAATTACTAAAATGTAGGAATCATAATTATTCTCTGAATACTGTGATTATTATCCTGCCAGTTATTAGCATTATCACAAAAGCCTTACAGGCCGGGAGGTTTTTATTGGCCATTGCTTTTGACATCTATCTTAAGAAGAACAATAATAGAACACTTCGGTATTTTCTGAGACTTTGGAAGAAAGCATTTGGGTAATCCAGATTATGGCACTAAGAGGTCAAATGCTTTTGGGGTTTGTAAAAATGCACTTTTGTAATCTTACTTGACAATTAAATTTGAAAAATATAATTTTTCAGTGAAATACATTGAAGAGTGTAAATATGATGCAGAACAGAAAATCACATCTTTATGGTAGTTTTCGCCTAAAATTCTTGCTAATGTTAAAGGATTGTCGGAATCTATTGGTGCAAAAATATAATGCCAAACAACCAAACGAAATCAAGCCAAATGACCAAACGAAATTAAGCCAAATAACCAAACGAAATTAAGCCAAATGACCAAATAAATCTTGATTTATCCTTTTATTTATGGAAAAAAGGATTACCTTTGCAGTACATAATAAAACGTAACCGATATGTCAGACTACAAGAAAAGAATTGCAGACATCCTTTTAGAGGAGAAATTGGAAGCAATGGGGGCCGTCTTGATAGAAGGACCTAAAGCATGTGGCAAAACGACAACAGCTGAACAGCAGGCTAAAAGTATCCTTTATATGGATGATCCGGCAAGCATACAACAAAACCTTCAACTGGCAGAGACCAATGTTAAACGCCTCCTTCAAGGGGACACGCCAAGGCTTATTGATGAATGGCAGATCGCTCCTCAGATATGGGATGCTGTTCGGTTTGAAACAGACCACAGAAAAGATGATGGCCTTTTCATGCTAACCGGTTCTGCAGTACCTGCCGATGATTCAAAAATACACCATACTGGTGCTGGTCGTTTCGCATGGCTTACAATGCGCCCTATGACCCTTTGGGAATCTGGAGAGTCGTCTGGCGAAGTCAGTCTAAAATTTCTTTTTTCCGATGCAGATAGAGTTGATGGCAGCAGCTCGTTAATAATGGAAGACATCGCTTATGTCATTTGCCGTGGCGGATGGCCAAAATCATTATACAAAAAGAGCCAGAAGGCAGCACTTCGACAAGTCACGGAATATTATGAAGCCATAACACGCTCCGACATCTCGAGAGTTGACGATGTGGGAAGAGACGAGTTCCGTGCTAAAAGACTTATGCGATCCTATGCACGTTTACAAGGAGCTATGGCTAGCATTCCAACCATAGTTGAAGATATGAAAACCAATGAACCTGAAGGGATGAGCGATGTGACCGTAGTATCATATATCAAAGCTTTGAAGAAAATCTTTATAATAGAGGATATGCCAGCATGGAATCCCAATCTGCGATCCAAGACAGCCATACGAACAAGTGACACACGCTATTTTGTTGATCCTTCATTGGCAATAGCAGCATTAGGTATCGGGCCAAATGACTTATTAAACGACCTAGAAACAATGGGACTTTTCTTTGAGACACTGTGTGTTCGAGACCTTCGTGTTTATGCAGAGGCCAATGATGGAAATGTATTTCACTACAGGGATAAGACCGGCCTGGAATGCGATGCCGTTATCCACCTGAGAAACGGCAGCTACGGCTTGGTTGAAATCAAGCTAGGTGGTGAAACTCGCATTGAAGAGGGCGCTAACAACTTAAATGACCTGGAAAGCAAAATTGACACTACAAAGATGAAGAAGCCATCTTTTAAGATGGTTCTGACGGCAGTCGGGCAATATGCTTATAAACGAACTGACGGTGTAATAGTTGTTCCGATAGGTTGCCTGAAAGACTAATCCATTATGACTTCTCAATTCTGCAACGCAGATGTGCGAACATTCACAAAATGCAGAGATAAAGTCATTAGGTAGACTTCACGCACTGTTAAACTTAGTCAAAAGTGTTAAATGTGAAGGCTTTGAAAGTTGTACTGCAAAACTCTACCATATTTGTATCGTTTAATATACAATCAGCTAATAATCAATAAGTTGCATCTTCTGCATCGGCAAGTAGTGGTCGGTTACTTGTCTACTTTAATTGTCACTTGTTCGACTTTGTATCCGGCATCGTTCAGGAGTTGGATGATGCCGTGTTCGCCCAATAAATGCGCTGCTCCAAAGCAGAACATTGTGGGGGCTTTCTTCATGGCTTCCTGCATCTTAGGCAGCCACTTCACGTTGCGGTCTTTGAATATAT
>Ga0265298_10010753_pt1 | contig 10785 bp, 11 predicted proteins | sample AusTroGonzalo_MG_3_FD_193486 | JGI IMG/M metagenome (GOLD analysis project Ga0265298, IMG submission 193486) | Bovine rumen microbial communities from tropical cattle in Woodstock, Queensland, Australia - Gonzalo_01 | ecosystem: Host-associated > Mammals > Digestive system > Stomach > Rumen ...
CGATGCTGTTATCAACCGCCAGGTGCCTGCACCTCCTGCAATCCCTGTCAATGTGGGTGCCATCGTACAGAACGTAGGAACGGCCTTTGCCGTCTACGAGGCTGTCATGAAGCGCAAGCCCCTGTTTGAGCGTTACACCACGGTAACAGGCAAGAAGCTGGCTAATCCAGGCAACTTCCTTGTTCGTATGGGTACACCGATGAAGGACCTCATCGAGGCCTGTGGCGGTATGCCTGAAGGCGACAACAAGCTGTTGGCTGGCGGTCCGATGATGGGTAAGGCTTTGACAAGTGTTGAAGTGCCCATCTGCAAGGGTACCAACTCCGTGACGATCATCTCTGGCGACGAAGCCGTTCGTAAGGAGCCTAACCCCTGCATCCGTTGTGCCAAGTGCGTCAGCGCCTGTCCGATGGGCTTGGAACCCTACTTGCTGGCTAAGCTTGCCGCTGTCAAGAACTGGGAGCGTGCTGAACATGAAGATGTTGTTAGCTGTATCGAGTGTGGCTCGTGCCAGTTCACGTGTCCAGCCCACCGTCCGTTGCTCGACAATATCCGCCAGGCTAAGACAACAGTCATGGGAATCATCCGTGCCCGTGCTGCTAAGAAGAATTAAGAGTTAAGAATTAAGAATTAAGAAAAATACAATGGGAAAATTAATTGTATCACTTTCGCCCCACGCACACGGAACAGACACTGTTGAGCGCAACATGTATGGCGTCATCATCGCTCTGCTGCCTGCGCTGCTCGTGTCGTTCTACTTCTTCGGCATTGGCTCGGCCATTGTCTGTGCGACAAGCGTTGCAGCCTGCGTCTTCTTCGAGTGGGCCATCAATAAGTTTATGCTTAAGAACGAGCGCAACACCGTATTGGATGGTTCTGCCATCCTGACGGGTCTGCTGCTCGGCTTCAACCTGCCGTCAAACCTGCCTATCTGGATTATCATCATTGGTGCTTTGTTTGCCATCGGCGTTGCCAAGATGACGTTTGGCGGTTTGGGCAATAACCTCTTCAATCCTGCCCTTGTAGGTCGTGCTGCCTTGTTGGTGGCTTTCCCTGCACAGATGACTACCTGGCCGAAAGTCGGTCAGTTGTCCAGTTATCTTGATGCCGAGACAGGTGCTACCCCCTTGGCTATCATGAAGGATGCCATTAAGACGGGCGATGCCAGCATTCTTGACAAGCTGCCATCGTCACTCGACCTCTTCCTTGGCAACCATCCTGACGGTGCAGGTGCTATGGGCGAGATTTGTGCGTTGGCCCTGCTGTTAGGTCTGGCCTATATGCTATGGAAGAAGATTATCACGTGGCACATTCCCGTCAGCATCATCGGAACGGTATTTGTGTTCAGCGGCCTCTGCCATCTGGCCAGCCCTGCATACGCAGACCCCGTCTCAGTCATCCTGTCGGGTGGTCTGATGCTGGGTGCCATCTTCATGGCCACCGACTATGTGACGAGCCCGATGACTGCCAAAGGACAGCTCATCTATGGTGTCGCTATCGGTGTACTGACGGTAGTCATCCGTAACTGGGGTGCCTATCCCGAGGGTATGTCGTTCGCCATCCTCATCATGAACGCCTTTACACCTCTTATCAATACATACGTGAAACCCAAGCGCTTCGGTGAAGTGCCAGCAAACAAGTAATAAAGTAGTTAAAGAAGTAAAGAAGTTATGAAGAAATTAGAATCATCTTTGACTAATATGGTGCTGGTACTCACAGGAGTAGCAGTCGTTATGGGTGGTATCCTGGCATACGTCAACCACCTGACGGAAGGTCCTATTGCCGAACAGAAAGAAAAGGCGCTGGCCGACGGTATCAAGAGCGTCATGGTGTGTAACGATTTAGTCGTTGCGAAAACTGACGAGGTTAAGCAGAACGTCGACGGCAAGGAACTGACCTATACTGTTTATCAGGTAAAGGACGCCCAGGGCCAGGATCTCGGCGCTGCCGTTGAGAGCACTACAATGGGCTTTGGCGGTGATCTGAAGGTGCTGGTAGGCTTCAATCCCGAGGGCCAGATATTGGGCTATACTTTGTTGGAACATGCCGAGACGCCAGGACTGGGTGCCAAGGCTGACCAATGGTTCCAAAAGGGCCAGAAGGGTGACATCATCGGAAAAGACCCCAAGGAGCCTCTGACTGTATCAAAGGACGGCGGACAGGTGGATGCCATCACCGCCTCGACTATCACCTCGCGTGCCTTTCTGAAGGCTGTCAACCAGGCATACAACGCCTACAAGGTTTCGCCAGTAGACGCTGAGAGCGGAGCAACGAAACAGCAGAATTGAAATTGTAAAGTGTAAATCGTCAAATAGTAAATTCTCTATATGAACTACATAGATATTATTAAGAATGGTATCGTCAAGGAGAACCCCACGTTCGTCTTGATGCTGGGTATGTGTCCCACGCTGGCCACAACCACCTCTGCCATGAACGGTATGTCGATGGGATTGGCCACAATGGCTGTCCTCATCTGCACCAACGTCGTCATCTCATGTCTGAAGACGGTCACACCCGATAAGGTCCGCATCCCTGTGTTCATCGTAGTCATAGCAGCTTTTGTGACTATTCTGCAACTCGTCATTAAGGCCTATCTGCCAGATATTGACACAGCGCTCGGACTGTTTATTCCCCTGATCGTTGTCAACTGTATCATCCTCGGACGTGCTGAGGGCTTCGCTTCAAAGAACTCTCCCCTCGCATCGCTCTTCGATGGTATTGGTATCGGACTCGGTTTTACCATTGGACTGACCCTGCTGGGCATCTGTCGTGAGCTGCTGGGTTCTGGTTCCATCTTTGGTTTAACCCTGTTACCAGAGACCTACAACATCCTGCTCTTTGTGCTCCCTCCAGGTGCCTTCATCATGCTGGGATTCCTCATCGCTATTGTTAACAAAATAAGAGCTTAGAATTATGGAATACATATTGATTTTCATTAGTGCGATATTCGTCAACAATATCATCCTGTCGCAGTTCCTCGGCATCTGTCCTTTCCTGGGTGTTTCCAAGAAGGTTGACACCTCGCTGGGTATGTCGGCAGCAGTCGCCTTCGTGCTGACATTGGCTACCATCGTGACGTGGCTTGTACAAAAGTACGTGCTTGACGCCTTTGGCTTGCAGTATCTGCAAACCATCGCCTTTATCCTGGTTATCGCCTCGCTGGTACAGATGGTTGAAATCATCCTCAAGAAGGTGTCACCCGCACTCTATCAGGCACTGGGCATCTTCCTGCCTCTGATTACCACCAACTGTGCTGTACTGGGTGTCGCCATCCTCTGCATCCAGAAAGACTTCAATCTGCTTCAGTCTGTTGCTTATGCCTTTTCTACGGCCATCGGATTTGGATTGGCACTGACCGTCTTTGCCGGTATGCGCGAACAGCTTGAACTGGTCACTATTCCCAAGGGAATGCGTGGCATGGCCATCGTCATGCTATCTGCAGGTCTGCTCTCTTTGGCCTTCATGGGCTTCTCGGGTGTTGACGGAGGTCTGAAAGTTCTGTTTGGATTGGACTAATTTCTTATTCTATATTAATAGCAAAGAGGATGTGCACTTCAATTGCACATCCTCTTCTTATATCCTTATTAGAATCACTTTTTAGAGTTCGTAGGGGCCTGTTGGCGAATTACGTTTCAACACCTCCAATTGCAAGTCAGCACCAACAACGATGCCATAGCTGCGGAGGACACTCTCGACGGTCTTGCGCGCCAGTTCGGGGTGGTTGTTCTCCTCGCTGAGGTGGCACAGCCATACGTGCTTCAATCCTTCGCTCATGTTCTGGGCAATGGCCTCACCACAGGAACGGTTGGACAGGTGGCCCGTTCCAGAGAGGATACGCTCCTTAAGGAACTGGGGATAGGGGCCGCTCATCACCATCTCCTCGTCGTGGTTGGCTTCGATGACCAGATGGTGGGCACGACTGATAAAAGTCTTCATTTCATCGGTAACCATACCTGCGTCGGTAATCAGACAGAGGTTGGTGCCGCCAGCCTCAATGAAGTAACCCACATTGTCGGAACTGTCATGGGGTACGTTGAATGGTGTTACCTTGAAATCGCCCAACTCAATGGTCTGTCCCTTTTCAACATAACATGCCAGTTCAGGAGCAACCTTCTTGGTGATACAATAATTGCGATTGATGCCGTCATGCACTTCACGCGTCGCATAGACAGGCAGCGTGAAGTCGGCACTCATCGACCCTACCGACTTGATATGGTCGGCATGGTCGTGGGTCACCAGCAAATGGTGGACATTATGCAGGTTCACGCCATATTCCTTGCAGTTTTTACGCAGGCCTCTCAGACCTACGCCAATATCTATAATAAGGGCATCGGTTTCTGTGGACAGAAAGTAGCAATTTCCACTGCTGCCACTACCGAAAGATATGAATTTCAGCATCTTTTTTCAAAAATTTCTGCAAAAGTAATAAAAACTAGGCAGTTTTTACGTATCTTTGCAAAGATTTTTTAGATATTTAATGATTATGAAACAGCTTTTACTTTTCTTGGCAGCTATTTTGGTGGCAGGATGTGACGTTGGAATGGATGGTGACCAGCAGGCACGAGAGGTTGCTGGCGACTGGGCTGACGCCTACTTCAACTGCGACTTCAAAGATGCCAGCGGATATGTGACGCCAGAGAGTCAGAAGTGGCTGCAATATGCGGCATCGAATACGACGGCAGAGGAGTTGAAAATGCTGAAGGATGCTGGCGGTGCACGGGTTTCCGTCAACAACTCGTTCGACGAGGCCAACGACACCATGCGGTTGGTAACGCTGAACGTGAGCAACGTCCTGACAACACAGCAGCAGAAACCTGTTCTGGCTGAAGAGGGGATTTTCAAGGTGACAGTGGTGAAGCGTGATGGCGAGTGGCTGGTTAGAATGGCAGGCCTACCGCAAAGTGGAAAGCAAAGTCGCGACTAAACTTCGGATAGAGCAACGGGAAGTGCTCCTTGCGTGTTTCGTAGGCAGGATTTACCGCCTTCATACCCATATCGAAACGTACGATAAAGTAATCGAAATTCAAACGTAAGCCCAAACCATAGCTGACTGCCAGCTGTTTCCAGAACTCTGTGAAACTGAACTGTCCACCAGACTGTTCAGGATAATCGCGCAGCGTCCAGATATTACCCGCATCGACAAAGAGAGCGCCACCAAACTTCCAGAACAGCTTAGCTCTGTACTCCACATTCATATCCAGCTTCATATCGCCCGTCTGATTGATGAAGTCGATACGACCGTCGGTGCCCACAAACTTACCAGGCCCCAGTGAGCGTACACTCCAGCCGCGTACGCTGTTGGCACCACCCGAGAAGTAACGTTTCTCGAAGGGTAGAATCGTGCTGTTGCCGTAAGGATAGGCAACGCCCAGACCGAAGTGGAATACCAGTTCGTTGTTATAGTCAAGTCGGACGTTGCGCGTCAAGTCGACATCGGCCTTGGCATACTGTGCAAAAGCCAAGTCCATAAACGTATATTGCCCCTCAGCATTGCGATGGAATCCTAAAGTATGGGCAGTCAGGCTCAGCAGATTGCCAGCAGTTTCTGCTTTGGCCTTGATGGCGACACGTCCGTTGTTATAGGTATAGCCTACCCCGAACTTCATGATAAACAGGTTCTCGTAGTTATAGCGCAGAATAGCATTACGCGAACTGGTGTCAAGGAGGTATTCATTATAGAACGTCTCGCTGATCCAGGGCATGGAGATATAGTTCAGGTCGAGCAGGTCGACCTGATAGCGGTCGTAACGGCGCTGGTCGTTCCACTTATAGCGCCAAGCCACGGAAAAGACCCTACGACGAAACTCCGGACGGTTCTGGAGATCGTACAACAGCGACACCTCACTGGTTGCATTAGTACGACGGCGGAAGCTGCGAGCCAGGAAAGGTGCGATGAAACGGGGGAAATTCAGCTTTGTCTCCAAACTGTACTCCACGAAGTTCTGCTGTGCATAGCCCTCAAGTCCTCTGATAGCTTCGTAGGCACCACGCAACTCGATAGTCAGCAGTTCAGAGCCTCTGAACAGGTTACGGTTCTGATAAGTCAGAGAGGCAGCTGCACCCAGGTCGCCTGACGTATTCGTGCCCTCTGGCTGGAAAGAAATCGTCGACGGCTTATTGGTAGAGATGGCTATATCACAATCCAACACGGGCTCCAAAGGATGCTCCGTAAAGTCAATATTGGTATAGCGAACAGCTCCCAGACGTCCGAAGTGATTATAGGTATTCTGAAGGCTGCGCGAAGAATAGTATTCACCACTTTCCAAGAAAGTGTTGTTGCGCAGCACTTTAGGACGAAGATGGATGATGCTGTCTTCCAGATTACCGCTCCGATAGGTGATGTCGCCCATCGTATAGCGTTGGTGCGGTGCATCCTTGACTTGATTGTTACGATAACGGTGCAACACCAGCGTCAAGTCGACGAGCTGTGTTCCTGCGATGGAATCGGCCTTAAACGATATAAAGTCCTTGTTGAAACGGTAGTAGCCATTCTGCGTCAACTCGTTGACGATACGTTTGCGCTCGCCGTCCAGATTCTCTGCATTGAAACTCATGCCGCTATGCAGTCCCCACGTGGTGGAATCGGCAGTATTCAGCAACACAGCTACCGCAGAGTCCTGAATGTCATAGCTCATGTGGCGTATCTTATAGCGTTCGCCAGGATGCAGATAGTAGGTGGTGCGAATCTTCTTGCCCTTCACCTTCTGATCGACATCGACTGTTGCACGCAGGTAACCCAGATTCTGCAAGTTGTCGCGCAGGCGGATAACCGATTGTTGTGTCTGCAGCGAGTCGTATATCTGTGGTGGTTCACCAATGGAACGCAATGTACGGTTTAGCCATCGTGTCGTGTCACGCCCCGATAGTGAATAGGTATACAGAGGCAGTTTGACAAGCGAGAACCAACGGGAATTACCACGTTGGCGGACATACGACTTGAGTTCCGTCGTATTGATGGCACGTGCATTGACATCACTCTTCACCTTTACCTTATCTAACAGCAGTTCGCCCTCGGCCACGTATTTCGTTTCCGAGCAAGATGCCAACAGCAGCAAACCAACAACTGTTATGATGAGGTGCCTCCACATATTTTGTGCAAAGGTAATAAATAATTCCTAATTCCTAATTCCTAATTCCTATTTTTTTTGTACTTTTGCACACAAATAATCATTCATCGTATGCTGAGCAAGAACCAAATCAAACTGATTAAGTCGTTGGAAACGAAGAAAAATCGCAAACGCGAGGGTTTGTTTGTCGCTGAAGGGCCCAAGGTGGTGGGAGACCTGCTACGGGCAGGCTATGTACCCCACTCTGTCTACAGTACTCACCCATCAGCCAACAATCAACAACCTACATCCTTCCTTATTACCGAAGACGAACTGCACCGCATCAGTTTCTTGCAGCATCCGCAGGAGGTATTAGCTGTATTCTATATTCCTGAGTCGTCTCTCACCTCTCATCTCTCATCTCTCACCTCTCATCTTTCATTGGCCCTCGACGGTGTTCAGGATCCAGGTAATGTTGGCACCATTATCCGCATTGCCGACTGGTTTGGCATCACACAGATTTTCTGTTCACCCGATACCGCTGACGTCTATAACCCCAAAGTGGTACAAGCCACGATGGGAAGCCTGGCACATGTTCACATCACCTATTGTGACCTCGTGCCACTGCTTCGCGAGGCCAATGTCCCCGTCTACGGCACCCTGCTTGACGGACAGGACATCTACCAGCAACCTCTGTCCGCTGAAGGCATCATTGTGATGGGTAACGAAGGTAACGGCATATCACCTGAGGTACGCCAATTGGTAACCAACAAGCTATTAATTCCAAACTTTAATAATAACACGGAAACCGCTGAATCACTGAACGTTGCAATTGCAACAGCCATAACATGTTCAGAGTTCAGAAGATTGCAGCACCACACCTAAAACTTAAGGTTGGCAAAGGTCTTAAGGGCTTCGTAAATGCGCTGAACAGGCAGGCCCATCACGTTGAAATAGCTGCCCTTCAAGGCTGTCACACCAATGTAGCCTATCCACTCTTGTATACCGTATGCTCCTGCCTTATCCATCGGATGGTAGGTACGTATATAATAGTCGATTTCATCGCTACTCAACTGCTTGAACGTAACGTCGGTAACTACCGAAAAACTCATCTGGCGCTCTTTGGTAGACAGTGTCACACCCGTAGCTACCTGATGGGTCTGTCCGCTCAGTTCACCTAACATCCGCTTGGCATCAGCCTCATCGTGAGGCTTTCCCATCACCTCGTCACCCAGTATCACGACAGTGTCTGCCGTTATCACCAACTCATCGTCAGCCATCGTCTGGATATAGGCATCGGCCTTCTTTTTCGAGATGAATTCAGCTATTTTCAGCGTTGGCAGGTCGTTGGGATAGCTCTCATCAATGTCCTGCAACACACGAACATCGAACTGCAGGTCCAATCCAGCCAGCAGCTCCTTCCGTCGTGGCGAGTTACTCGCCAGTATAATATGATAAGGTATTACCATCCAAACGCCCTTTCATCCTTTAGCCATTTGCCCTGAGCACGCAGCACCTGCTCTATGACATCACGTCCACAGCCCTGTCCACCACAGCGTTCGCTAACATAGCAGCTGACTGCCTTTACCTCAGGACAGGCATCCTTCGGACATACGGCACAGCCCACACGCTGCATGACCTCCAAGTCGGGGATATCGTCACCCATGAAGAGAACCTCATCGTCTTTCAAGCCGTATTTAGCGGTGAAATCATCGTAAATCTTGATTTTCACAGCAGCACCCAGATAGATATCTTCAATACCCAAACCTTCGTAGCGTTTGCGTACGGCTTCAATCTTACAGCCCGAGATAATCGCCACACGCAGGCCCATCTTCATAGCCAGTTGGATGGCATAGCCGTCCTTGATATTCACAGTACGAAGGGGCGTTCCGTCCATTCCCAAGGCGATGGTTTCTGATGACAGCACCCCGTCCAAGTCGAATACCACAGCCCGTATCTTTGATAAATCGTAGTTAATCATGCTTGTCTGCTAATCGTTGTATGTCGTTTGATAATGCTTCGTAGATGCCTTTTACTTCAGGGTTTGCAGCCAACATATCGGCCTGCATCTGCATCACATTCTGATCGCCGCGTACCGCAGGGCCCGTCTGTGCCTCCACAGGTGCCAACTCATGTACTTTCTGCGCCGTTTCATCGACCAAGGGCAGCATCACCGAGAAGGGCAATCCCTTGGCTTTCAATATTTCTGCCGATAGAGCATAGCAGTGGTTGACGAAATTACAGGCAAAGACGGCGGCCAGATGCAGGTGCTTACGTCCCTCGCTATCCAGTTCATAGATATGGGGCGTCAGTGTGGCAGCCAGCATTTTCAGCCGTTCCATCGAGGCTCCGTCGTTTGTTTCCAGAAATACGGAAATGTCGTTGAAATCGACCAATCGTTCCTTCGAGAATGTCTGCATAGGATAGAACACACCATAGTGTGCTGTCAGCCCGGCAAAGATATCCATTGGCATAGAACCCGCCGTATGCACAAACAGTTGATTTTCACGCCCTTTTATTGCCGCACGTATTACATCCGTCAGCGCAGCATCCTTCACTGCCACAATAAAGACGTCAGCCTCATGGGGTAACGACTCCAGTGTGCGGCTATTGATGCTCACCACCTCATGGTGTGCCAACAGCAGCGCATGTTCCAGATTCGTTGCCAGACGTCCCCTGCCTATCAGAACGATTCTCATTTTATTCGATGTTTCGATATTTCGATGCTTCGATGTTTCGAGAAATTAAAATTTATTCAGATGCACATTCTCCCACTTCAGCTTGTCCTCGTTCTGTGGCTTGCGCTCGTCAGCCTTGTGACCCACAGCCAGAATGCAGAGGCACGACAAGTTCTCAGGAATATCCAGCACACCCTGAATGACGGTATCGGCACTGGTGCCGTCGCTGAGTCCGCGACCACGCATCTGTATCCAGCACGAACCCAATCCTAAGGCTTCTATCTGATACTGCATTGAGATGGCGGCAATAGAGCCATCCTCTACCCAACAGTCATTCTGCACAGGGTCACCCAGCACAACGATAGCCAGCGGAGCATCCTTCAAGAACTGTCCACCCATATCCTTGGCATCAGCCAACTTCTCAAGGTCAGTCTTGTCGTCAACCACCACAAACTGCCAGGCACGTTGTCCCTTTGATGTTGGAGCCATCAAGCCTGCACGTAATATCAGCTTCACGTCATCAGCGTCAATCTCCTCAGCCGTAAACTTACGGTGTGAGCGACGCAATTGTACTAAATCCTTAAATTCCATCATATCTCTTGATTGGTTAATGATGCAAAATTACGAAAAAACTAAATAATATCTGCATGTGACAGCAAATTTTTCACTTTTCATTTTTAACTTTTCACTTTTATTTGTATCTTTGCCACATGAAAGTCACAATCTACCGACATTCCGACCATCTGCCTGAGCTCACAACAAGCAACTTTTTCCATAGTCGTGAGCTCATGGAACTATGCGAGCGTACACCTCGCCTGAGGCCCTATATGGCGGTAGTTACCGATGATGACAATAACGTGCAGGCCCATCTGCTGGCCATCATGCGCATCCGCAGTTCGTTGTTTCCACCCTATCTTTACACCCACGTACGAATCTATGGCGACAATGGCAGCAGTGCCGAGCAATTTGGCATGATGATTCAGACACTTACACGTCTGCTTCAGAATCGCACACTGTATATCGAGCTAAGCCACCTGCATGAAAAGATGTTCGGTTATCGT
>Ga0265298_10010754_pt1 | contig 10785 bp, 5 predicted proteins | sample AusTroGonzalo_MG_3_FD_193486 | JGI IMG/M metagenome (GOLD analysis project Ga0265298, IMG submission 193486) | Bovine rumen microbial communities from tropical cattle in Woodstock, Queensland, Australia - Gonzalo_01 | ecosystem: Host-associated > Mammals > Digestive system > Stomach > Rumen ...
GTCATCGTCCGCATGAACCCTATGAAATTGCGCGTCTTTCGTTCCGGTTATTCCAACAGGATTGAGGATGCAGATGTGCTGGTCTATGAAGACTACTGGTCCCCCGGCAGAATCATCGACACTTATTATGACGACCTGACCCCGAAGGAGATAAGCCGCATTTCTGATGAGATGCCCGACTTCGGCGGACAGGGACCGCTTGGTGCCGCAGGTAACGAAGACGATAGGTTCGGATTCATCCCGGCACATAACATCGTCGGAGAAGACGGCATCATGATTAACGGCGACCACGGGCTTGGCTATGTCTTCGATGCCGTTGCGGGATTCGACGGAGGTATCGGTTCCGATCTGCTTCCGTATGATGTCATGGGTAATATCCGTGTCGTCCGCGTCTGGTGGAAGTCGCAGCGCAAGATTTACAAGGTCAAGTCCTTCGACCCTGTTACGGGAGATGAGGTCTTTGACTTCTATCCGGAGACCTATGTTCCTGATAAGGATGCGGGAGAGGAGGCGACAACCCTGTGGGTAAACGAAGCTTGGGAAGGCACAAAGATCGGTGAGGACATCTATGTCGGTATCCGTCCGTGCATTGTTCAGCACAATACTATTTCCAATCCCTCCAGATGTCATTTCGGTATCGTCGGCACCATCTATAACACCAACGAGAACCAGCCCTTCTCCCTGGTTGACATGATGAAGCCGTACAACTATCTGTACGACGCCGTCCATGCCAAGCTGGTTGATCTGATTGCGACCAACTGGGGCAAGCTGCTGGAGATGGATCTGGCGCTTAAGCCCAAGAACTGGGAAGTTGACAAATGGATGTATTTCGCCCGCGCCAACAAAGTTCTCATCAAAGACTCGTTCAACGAAGGCGCGAAGGGTGCCGCTACCGGTAAGCTCGCGGGCGGATTGAATAACGCCAGCAAGGGCTATATCGACGCCGATTGGGGCAACTCCATCCAGAACTACATCAATATCCTGCAGTGGACTAAGGACTCCATGTCCGATCTTGTCGGCATCAACCGCCAGCGTGAGGGCAATACCTATAACCGTGAGACCGTTGGCGGCATCGAGCGTGCCGTCCTGCAATCCAGCTATATTACGGACTGGCTGTTTCAGAAGCATGACGATACCAAGCGTCGCGTGCTGGAGGCTTTCCTGGAGGAAGCCAAAGGTGCGATGAAGGGCAGGAACATCAAGTTCCAGTATATCCTCTCCGACAACTCCATGAAGATAATGGAGATTGACGGTGATGAGTTCTGCGAATCCAGCTACGGTCTTGTGGTGGATAACTCTACGGAGACGCAGAAGCTGTACTCCCAGATGGAGTCCATTTCTCAGGCGGCGCTGCAGAATCAGTATCGTCTGTCTACCATCATGAAGCTCTACTCTTCAGCGTCCCTCGCCGAAAAGACCAAGATCATCGAGCACGAAGAGAAGCAGCAACAGCAGGCGCAGCAGGAAGCCCAGCAGCAACAGCTCCAGGCTCAGCAGCAGGAAGCGCAGATGAAGCAGCAGGCCGAGATGCAGAAGCTTCAGCAGGAGGATATGCTCAACCAGCGTGACAATGAGACCAAGATCAAGGTCGCCGAAATCAATTCCCGCGCCGAATACATGCGGCTCGGCATCTACGCGGAGGAGAATGACGAGGAACTGGTACACGAGAAGCTTGACATCGAGCGTGACAAGCTGCGCGCCCAGATAGAACAATTCGATAAGGAACTCAGGCAGAAGGAATCGGAGCAGAAGGATAATGCCCGGATGCACAAAGAAGAGATTGCGTCTAAAGAGCGAATCGAGAAAATGAAGTTAGATAAATCGGCTAGGAGACAATAATGTACACAGTATATCAACATATTAGTCCGTCAGGTAAAGTTTATGTTGGAATAACCAGTCTTCGTCCTAAAAAGAGATGGATGAATGGGCGTGGCTATTATGGCCATGGTGATTATCCTTTTGCCCGCGCAATAGCAAAATATGGTTGGGATTCATTTAAGCACGAAATACTCGGAAGCTCTTATTCGGAAGAAGAGGCAAAGCAGAAAGAGAGAGAACTGATATCGTTTTATAAGCATAAAGGAATATCATACAATATTACGTTGGGCGGAGAATCCGGGAGTGGTAATAGGAGCCATTTGGGACAAAAAGCGTCTGATGATACGCGCAAAAAGATGAGCGAATCTGGTGGAGAAGTTGTATATCAATATTCAAAAGATGGACGCTTTGTAAAGAAATGGAATAGCCAAAAGGAGGCTGCGGATGAATTGCGAATTAAGAGGGGCACGATATCTTGTGCGGTATGTGGTCGGATTTATTCTTATAAAGGCTTTTTCTGGTCAAAATTGCCGCCAGAAAAATGGATCAAACCAGAACCAAAACATAAAGAATCTGGAAGAAAGCGTCAGGTATATCAATATTCTTCGGATGGGAAGCTTATAAATATTTGGGAAAGTGTTACTGAGGCCAGCAGAAATACTGGTGTCGGGGTATCAACAATAGGAATCGCGTGTAATTATAAAAACAAAGCGCGTAGCTTTCTGTGGTCTTATTGGCCTCTTGAGATCGAGCTTAAGAAGATCGAAGCACAGAAGGCGAAGAGCTCTGCCTCAAGTAAGTAATCTACGATGAAGTACTTTTCGGATAAGAATCTCGAGAAGAAGATCAGAGAGATAGCTGGTGGTGGCGGTGGCGGCACGTACACCGAAGGAACCGGTATAGACATATCTCAAAGCAATCAGATAAGTATTGACGAAGAATATCTCGGATATATATCTGATGGTGAAAGTGCTTATCAGCGGACAGACTGGGATTCCTACTTCGGAATAGACAATGATGGCAACATCTATGTAAAGAAAGACAGCAATAACAACCCGAGGAACTTCTACTCTTATGGTTCCGTGTCTGCCGGTGGCTATTCCGGCGGCAGCGGCGGAGGAGGAACGACGCTTTCGGCGGTCTGGACATCATTAGAGGGAAACACGGATGAATATGCCAATCACAAGATAAGTGCATATCATATCCCGATTGGCAGCGGGCTCCAGATTGACACGTCAACGACTCCGTATACTATTAAGGCGACTGGAGCCGTATCAAGCGTTGTCGGATTGACTGGTGATATTGATGCTGGCCAGATTGGTTCTGCGCTCATTACGCAGGGATATAAACTTACTGACCACGAGTATTCTGCCGGCACCGGACTTACGCTGACCGGATCTACTTTCTCGGTTACGGCTAATACATATCATCCATATGAGGGCGACTCGAGTTTAAAGATAAAAGCAAGCTATTTTACTTTCGGAGAGAATTATACTCCGGCTGGCAGCAGCACGGCTACCGAGAGTAAATTGGAATGGGATGATACAAATAAGGCATGGCACCTCGTCGGAAATTTCTATGCCGACGGATGGGTAAGCGCAGGCGGCGTAAGCTCTGGAGGTGGCTCTTCCGGTACGACATTACAGGCCGTCTGGGATTCCCTGACCGGCAACTCCTCGCCTTATACTAACACAAGAATTAACCCCGCCCATCTTTTTACCACCGATTCAAGCGCAACGGCAGGTTTAATTATTGGAACGGGTCTTTCTTATAATTCTACTACGCGAACACTTTCCGCGACGGGGACGATTTCGTCAGTAGTGCAGGGTACGGCGACCTCTGGAGGTGCAGTCACGACGAATAATGGAGTTGTCACGATTCAGTTCCCCACAATCCCGTCCTCCTATGCTTGGAGTGCCATTACAAGCAAGCCCACTACCATTTCTGGGTACGGAATCACGGATGCGAAGATAGAAAGTGGTGTTATCACTCTCGGCTCGGCTACTATTACTCCGTACACATCGTCTAATTTCGTCGCAGGAACTGATTATCAAGCTCCCATCCCCGCTGGAACCTATCATCCGTATCAGGGTGATTCCTCCTTAAAGATGGTGGCAAGTTACTTTACGTTTGGCCAGAATTATACTCCGAGTGGAGGAAGCGCAACGGAAAGTAAGCTGGAGTGGGATGACACTAATAAGGCTTGGCATCTTATCGGTAACTTCTACGCTGATGGGTGGGTGTCTGCTGGCGGTGTCTCAAGTGGGGGCGGAGCTGCGTCTGGCAATGCTTCTTATACCAAGATAAACGCCGACAGCGGTACGCTCACCAACGGCACGGACAGCATCACCGTTGTATCAAAATCTTATGTGGATACGGCGGTGGCTGGAGCGACTGGAACTACCTACACGGCTGGGACGGGCATTACCATTGATACAAGCACCCACGAGATTTCGGTAACGGCAAACACCTATGCGTCATATTCCCATACGCATACAACAAGTATCGACACAAGCACAGGAACGAGCCAGATTACCCTTGCTTTTGGTAGTAAATATGCCTTGACTGCGGGTGGGACATCGTATGTGTTCACGATGCCAGCCAATCCCGATACCAATACCACCTACAAACTTACGCTGAACGGGACGACCAATGGAGACAGCACTGATGGCGTAAACCTCGGTAGTTTTTATGCTCCGACTGGCGGAGGCACTGCTAATCAAGTCCTTGTCGCGGGAGGGAACAACACTGCGCCTTCTTGGACAAATCAGTCGAGCATTACAGCTGGTGCTTTGTCCACTGTCAGTAAGACGGCTTGGGGACAGACATACTGGACAAGTGGTGGCATCCCTGCAACCATAAACGGGGATATGTCGAGTGTTGGGAATGTCACACCGTCTGCGAATAATAGCAAGAATCTCGGTTCATCATCAGCATATTGGGCAAATACATATTCGAGCAAGTTCTATATGACGGCAGACCTCTATTTTGAGGTGGTCGATGGGAATGTTCACTTGCATACTCCGTCTGATAAGGGTTTCTACGCCGACGGCTTCGTTTCTGCTGGCGGCATCTCCTCCGGCGGCGGCACTTCGGGCATCGACGCTCTTGCGATGTGGAAGTTGCTCACCAACAACGACTCCCTCACTACTTACGACAACAATACCAAGATAGCGGTGGCGCATATCCCGGATTTGAGTGGGAATTATCTGCCGCTTTCAGCCGGGCCGAATGCCGCGCTCGGAAATTATCTGCTTATTCAAAACGGCTCGGATGCGAAGATTGTCCTTGATAATACGGACACCGACACATACTGGTCATATATATCTTTCCGGCAGAACGGAACGGAATACGGCTCGCTCGGCACGAAAGGTTCGACTAACTTGGTGTGGGGGACAAATGCGATTCTCCACGCTGGGAACTACTCGTCCTATGCCCTGCCGCTTTCGGGTGGAACGATACAATCCGCGAGTGGAACTTATCGTTTGAGGCTTGTCACGGCATCATCCGGGGCTTATGTGCAGGCAGGCACGTCAAGCGCGACCAATGGAAGCCTTTATCTCACGGGATATTCCGGCGAAGTCGGCAACACCCTTTATGCCTATTTCAGCAATATTCGATTGTGGAGTGGTTCGGCTTGGGTAGACCCGTTGAATACCTATCTTCCCCTTGCGGGTGGAGATATGACCGGAGTCATCTGGCGGAAGATGAACGCAGACACGTCCAATTTTGAGTCTGCGATTGGTTGGAAGAAGAAAGCAGACAACACCATACTTGCGACAATCGGATACCATAATACCGTACAAAAAGTCTTCATCAATCCTGTTGGTTCGAGTGAGATATATACTGATGCCGTAGGGAAGTATTCTCTTGTGATTGGGAACAACCTTTTGACATACAATACCTATTCGATTCTTCATTCCGGGAACTGCACATCATATACGTCCGGCAAGGTGTTGGGTTCGTACACCGCCAATGGTGGTCAGCAGCCTCCAAGTTACTTTGGGAAGAACCGCATCGGCTTCCTTATGATGAACACCACCGTAGGCACTGACAACACCTACAAGGACTGGATGATAATGGATTGCTATGACGCGAACGATGCGGGCGGCGCAACGGCAATCGGTGTCAGCAGGACGGAACTCGGTGCGTATATAATGCACAGCACCTCTGCTCGTGACAGTTGGACGGAATCGGCTGAACTTCTCGGAACGCACAACTACTCATCGTATGCAGTTCCATTAACCGGGGGAACGATGACGGGCGCATTGAAGATGAGTTATACCTATAATAACGGGGCTAATTTCAGATTCATCGACAATCGTGCGGTCTCCGGCGGAAGTGGTTGGGCTGACAATGTATTTTCCGTCTATAATGCCGCCGAGTCTGTAATGCTAAGACTTGGTGTCTATGGTAACGCGGATACATTGACCTATGCCTACTTGGGTTGCAAGGAATATACTGGGGAAAACTTGCGATTCTATCCCAATGGGACGCTTGCGATGGGCGGGGCGGACGCATCGACCTCGTATCCGCTGCTGCATAGTAATAACTACACATCTTACGCCGTCTCTCTCTCGGGGGCGCAAACAATCACAGGGCAAAAGACTTTCAAGTTGTCGAGCCAAGCCTTGATAAAGTTGAGCCGGAAAGACAATACCTACGCCGCGATTTATTTCTACGGGTTGGTAAATAGCACGGAGGATACCGAACTCGGAAGGATAGGCTACAATGAGTCCGGGGCTTACGTCCGCGACGCGAGCGACACCGATTACAGGTACATTTGGCACTCCGGGAATTTCACCCCAAGTAGTTACCTCCCTCTTTCTGCCGGGAGTGGCAAGCCGCTGACAGGCAGCCTTTATCTCAACAACAACCTCGGCATCTATATCAAGGACAACCCCTCGTCGGGGACGGCTACCGCGATGGATGTGTTGGAGTTGTCCTCAACGAACAATGTCCATCTCGGCTATGGAACGACTGCGGCGGGCTACAATACCTATATCAACGGCTATAATGTCTACCTGCGGTATTGGGACGGAACAACACGAACAAACGGCCTTGTTCTCAATAATTCGGGCAACGTAGGTATCGGGACGGCATCTCCAAGTTACAAACTCCATGTCGTTGGTACGGGCTATTTCTCCGACAATGTAACGCTTGCCAATGCGAAAACCCTTGGGGGGCTTGATACGGGCGGGACGCGGCGGTCACTTATTGGCATCGACACCGATAATGTCATATATGTCGGTTGGGGCGTTGCCACGGCTGGGTACAATTCGTACTATTGCGGAAATACTATATATCTCAAGACAAGTACGTCCCATACCACGAGTATGATTATCAACTCGTCGGGCAATGTCACTATTGGAGCATCCGACCTCGCCTCGACGAACTACAAGTTGTATGTGAATGGGAGCGCGTTCGCACAACAACTAAAAGTAAGAACCGCATCTGATTACGGTGTACTCATCGGTGGCCCCGGTTCCAATGTCATTGACGGGCTTGCTCCGTCGGACGCTTACGGGAATCTGCATATCAATTACAATAGTACGGGGAATGTAACCCTGTGCTATGGGGGCGGAAGCGGCGGCAAGGTTGGTATTGGTACGACCTCTCCGAGTTATAAACTACACGTCAGTGGAGCAGCCGCTGCTACAACTCTCAAAGCACTTTCCACTTCTGCCGAAGCGCATCTGATATTCAGCCGTGGCGGTGCGAACTATGTCACTACTCCGTCCGGGGGTGGGTTGTATTTCGTAATGGATGGCAAGACGGTAAGCGCGGCAAATTCAACTCTCCAAATCTTCGGAACTTACTGCCATATCAACGGCTACCTCGAAACCACGGGCGACCAAGTAATCTCCTCCGATGCGACTCTGAAGGAGAACTGGCGCGACCTATCCTACGGCGTCTCCGACATCGCCAAAGCCACGGCTGGCATCTTCGACTGGAAAGACGGGCGCGGCACTTCCGCAGGCTCGAAGGCGCAGGATTGGAAAGCCCTCGTCCCGCAACTCGTCCACGGCGAGGAGGGCAGTATGACCCTCGCCTACGGACAGGTAGCCCTGCTCAACACTATCCTCCTCGCCCGCAAGAGCGAGAGCCACGAGGAGCGTATCAAGGCACTCGAGGCACGGGTCGCAGAATTAGAAATCGAGAACGAACAATTAAGAATGAACTATGGGATGGAGCAGTCATAAACTCACCTATCCGTTCACCAAGATAGCGGCGAATGGGAGCGGGGACTTGCAGCAAGCCCTCCAAAGGTCTGACTTGTCACAGGCGACCCTGTTCGCCAACGGCACGGTGAACAAGTGGTCGTATGCAAAGGCGTTCAAGTATTCGGGCGCGATTACTGACAGGTACAACGCCGCGAGGACTTCCGCCCGCGATGTCGCGCTCAAGGCTGCGATGGGCGGCTTCGATTATGTCCCCATTTGGGAGAACACGCAGATAGGCAAGATGGCGGACTTTTGGCTGAATGACAGGTCGTCCACCACCAACCAGCCGACATGTGGCATAGCCGCCAAGTTCTGGGAGTACGGAAGGCCCACGACCTACCTCCGCGCACTGGACTTCGAGAACTACATCGACAATGCAGAAGCTCCTATCTCCACCCCTGCCAATACCATCGGGACGAATAATAGTGTGACCCTGTACTGCACCCTCGGCGCACTATCCTCGGACACCTTCAAGTACGCGGACCTTTCTTACGAAGGCGTCGCAGGGGGCAATATGTACTTTGGATACATGATGAAGAACGGAAGCACGGTGTACTACATCACCCGTTCCGTGACTATCTCGTCGGAGTGGGGGACGACCCTCACCATCGCCGCCTCCAGCGCGAGTGTACTGCTCAACAAGGTTTGGGACATCTTCCCCTTCCTGTCCAATACGGCCTTCACCTCACTCTCCACGAATATGAATCAAACTGGGACATTTGTCGCCCTGCAAGATCCGGTAGAGATGCCCATCTACTCGAACTACGCAAACTATACATTGAGTTTCGGGCCGGGAGACGCAAGCCATGTGCCGAGTTCAAGAGATGTGTCCTATGTATTCGATGTCACGAACAACGGCAGTTCTAACCTCACAAACATTGTCGCTACGATTACCTTCCTAAATTCCAGCGAAGCCACCGTGGACACGCAGACAAGGTCGTACACCACCCTCGCGGGCGGTGCTACTTGGACTTGCAACGACTTCTACCGCGCATCGACTGCGGCCATCGCCAGCACGATTAAGAAGGTGCGCGTCGCCATTACCGGGATGACGCAGGCGTTCATCTCCGTTTCCAAGACGCAAGATGTGCTTGAATTGATTTAACTATAAAAATAACTAATAAATATGGGTTGGGATTCAAATAATCATATATTGCTTACCGCGCCTATTAGTATCGGCGACCTAACATATGCGACTGGCATCAGCGATTTGGATGTCGGTTCGCAACTTACGTCTGGTAGTTGGAACTTGTGGGCAAAGTATAAAGCGTGTAACGACACCACGCATGTCGGCGTACTTACTGATGCGCAGAGAAAAGCCGCAAACTGGGGCGTGAAGAATATTCCTATTTGGAGCAGACTCGGATATATGGTTAATTTCTGGTATGATATAAGCACCCAGGCTCCGAATGTTCCGAGTTGTGGTCTTCAGGCTGAATATTGGACACTTGACAGGCCGTCAAGATGGTATCGCATTCTTGATTTTGACGGATATGAAGCGACGGCACAAGCGCCTATTTCGGCTCCTTCCGCATTTATTTCGCTTACTGGTGGTGTTACGCTTTACTGTGATCTCGGCGCAATGGGTTCCGGAACGCTGGCATATGAAGATTTCTCTTTGGGTATTACTGGTAATACATATTTCGGATATGTACTCCGTAAACATGAAGCGTCTCCTGAAGTTATCTACTATATCACGAAACCTCAGGACGAGCCAATTACTTCATACTTTAATACTAATATTACCATCCCTGCGTCCAGTTCGACACCGCTTTTTAACAATACGTGGGAGGTATTCCCATATTTAACGAATCAGTACGCCGCTACTTTGTCCACCAACCAGAATGTAGATGGCGTCTTCGTGGCATTGCTTGACCCGATACTGATAACTATTGATCAGACGAAGGCAAATTACACCCTCGTCTTCGATCCCGGAAGAAGACCTGCTGACAATCCGAGTTATTATACAAATCAGGATCAAGGCAGAAATGTGAATTATGTGTTCTCGGTAACGAATAATGAGACTGATACAAATTTGACGAATGTCGTTGTCACGATTACCCTATATGGAGCAGACGAGCAAACGGTTGTCGCAACACAGACCGCATCACCATCGACGCAGGGTGCTGTTATTGCCGCCGGTACTACATGGGACTACAGCAGTTATTATCGTGCAAGCAGCAGTACCATAGCGGCTGGTATAAAATGGGTAAAGGTTGCCGTGACAAGTATGACTCAATCATTTGAGTCACAGGCTATCAGATTGCCCGTTATCGTTGATCCACTGCCTATTTAATAATATAATATCATGAAAGATTGGAACAAACAGAATCTTATCCTACTCGGCATATTGCTTGCCGTCGGACTGACTTTCTTCTTCACATTCATCCTGGTGGGAGAGAGTGACGTGAAATGGGCTGCACCCATCCCTTGTGCGGCTATCATCTACGGGCTTGTTGTACTCGTGAAGAAGTACTGGCCTATGACCCAGAAACCCAAAAAGACTGAGTAATATGAAACTCAAGAACATCATCATCAAGAATCTCGTGGAGAACGGGCTGGAGAACACCACCGACCACGAAATCTCCGCAGCGCACGCCTACAAGGTGTTCAAGTTCCGCGACGAAGTATCCAAAGCCTACAAGGAGATGGAGGACAAACGACAGAAGTTAGTCAAGGACGCTGGCATCGAAGACGGGCAGAAGTTCGACGAGCGCCGCAAGGAACTCGAAGGCAAGGAACG
>Ga0265298_10010756_pt1 | contig 10782 bp, 2 predicted proteins | sample AusTroGonzalo_MG_3_FD_193486 | JGI IMG/M metagenome (GOLD analysis project Ga0265298, IMG submission 193486) | Bovine rumen microbial communities from tropical cattle in Woodstock, Queensland, Australia - Gonzalo_01 | ecosystem: Host-associated > Mammals > Digestive system > Stomach > Rumen ...
GCTTCAGTTCGCCCGCCGAGAACGTGAGCGGAGTGTCCATGCCCGCAAAATTCGCGCGGTTGAAGTCGGCGGGCTCTGTCACGTACATCTCGGACGAATCGACGTATTCGCCGTCCAGCCCCTCGGGGAATTCGCCATGGTAGGTCTTCGCGAAATAGTCGTCGCCCAGCTTCGCCGCGAATTCGCCGTCCGAACCCTGCCCCGGCGCGCAATTCAGGTTCCACACGATTCCGTTGCACCACGGCTCGTTCTTGATGTGCCCATACGGCCGGCCAAACTCGTCCTTCATCGCACACGACTTCCACGCCAGCGCGTACCGTTTGCCTGTTGCCGCAAGGCGCTCCGCCTCGGCCACGCACTCTTCCATCGTCGCCTGGCCGCGTCCATCCTTCCCTTTGATGGACATCCACCATGTCGACGGCTCGGTGTAGTGATAGGTAGTAATTCCGTGCTCGTCGTCCCAGGCGATCTCGTTGTCGCCTTCCTTGATCGCAAAGCCGAAGTCCTCCCAGCCCTGCACTTTCGAGATCTTCCTGAAGGCCATCCAGTTGCCCTGCTTCGTCTGCTTCACCTCGTTCAGCTCGGGGAAGAGCCGCTGGTACGCCTCGAGCGCCCCGCGGAATCCGTCCTTCGCCTCGAACGGGAACACGACAAACCCGATGCGCGCCGACTTCTTCTCGGGAACGAGCGCCACGTCGAACGCCGCGTAGAGGAGCCGCAGCCCCGCATGAAGCGACACACGCGAAAACGCGGGGCGACGCGGATCGAATCCGATCGCGACGCCCTTCCCGTCCACGGCGACGGCGAGGAACGGCCAGCGCGAGTGTCCGCCCGCTCCGCACGGCACCTGCATGAGGTTGCGGAAATCGCCTTTCGCGTCCGTGACGTCCTTCTCGGTGCGCGGCGAATCGAACCAGGTAAGCTTTCCGCCGCCAAGCGGCATCGCCCACACGAGCGTCAGGGCACGGTCGCCGCCCTGCTCATCGGACAGCGTCACGTCAAAGAACCGCGCGCGGTCCTTCTTCTCGCACGACGACTCAAGCCGCGTCCCTTTTGCCGCGCCCGTGACCTTCTCGAATCCGCTTCCAGCCCGCGCGTCGCGCAGCAGGAAGCCCGGCTTCTCGACGCCTTCCGCCGTCACGACCGGCACGCCGTCAAACACGGACGCACCGCTTTCCGCATCAAACGTCTCGACGGACGGCGGACGAAATCGCACGCGCAACGACTCGTCCTTCTTCGCCATCACGTAGATTCCAAGCGACTTGACCGGCTTTGACGGCATCAGCATCACGGAACGCTTCAGCCAGTCGCACGCCACCGCGGGAAAGGCACTCTTCTGTCCCCAGAGATGGTCGCCGTCCATATACGCGACGTCGATGTAGAGAAGCGCTTCGCCCGAACCCGCGCCGGACTCGACCTTGCCCTCGACCGAAATCCTGACCGCCGTCGGCTCGGTCTGTTTCAGCGACAGCGACCAGCCTGCGCCGCAGACACGTTCCGCGTTCGTTGTTGCCGAGCAGACGACCTCCTCGCCATCCAGGACAAACCCGCCCTTGTACGGACGGGCCTTTGCCGCCTCGAGTCGCGTTGCTCGAGACGCTACGCCGTCCAAAACCGCAAACGCCTCGCCACTCCACGCGGTCGCCGCAAGCATACACGCGAATCCGGCAAAAAGCAAAATCTTCATTTAGTCCTCCTTCTTGATACCTGCTCGCATTATACCATTTTCCAAAGCCATACGGCGTACTTTTTGGAGTACTCGGGAAAGTGCGTTTTATGCCTGGAACCAACCGAGACAACTGGTGAAACACGGAAACGCGCCCACCGCCCCGGCGCCTCACCGTCTGACGGAGAGGCGCGAGGGGGCGCGGCGGGCGTGGAGGTCGGGATGGTACATCGCCTCGACGCTCGGACCGGGGAGGATGTAGTCTCCGGCCGAGACGACGCGCACGGGATAGCGGAACGTCGCCTCCTCGCCTTTCGCAAGCGTGAACTTCTTCGAGAAGACGAGCATCCTGTCGTCGCGTGCGTCCGACCGCATCACCCAGCGATCTTGATCCAGGAAACTGCGGCTCACCCCGGAGCGAGCGAGTGCGGATCCATCGGATCCGCGCGGAGCGAACGAAGGGGTGAGCCCTCCGCATACCGGCTCGAAGCACGCGGGGAAGAGGTCTTCGAGAACGAGGTCGGAAAGCTCGCGCGTGTCGTCGACCTTGATCGAGAGCTCGGCGACGAGCATCTCGCCCAGCACGAGCGCGGAGAGATCCGCCGCACCCCCTTCGGGCGTCAGGTATCGCCGCGCAATGGAAATGCCGCGCGACTCGTCCCTCACCTCGCCGACCTTCGGAAGCGAAAGCCGGCGCCATGCGACGAACTTCTCGCCCTCCTTCGCGGGATGGTGGCGGTAGTACGCGCCGATCGCGAGAAGCGCGTGCGCGTTGTCGCCCGTCGTCCCCCACGAGAACTTCGCGCGGTCGCGGCGTCCGTCGAGATAGGCAACGAGCGGCAGGATGCGCGAGTCGTCCGGATCGACCTCGAGCAGCGCGAGGACGCAGAACGCGGCGTCCTTCACGGACGACGGCACTACATTCGCCGCGAGCAACGTCTCCGCACGGCGACGGTCGCCTGTCAGGGCGAATGCACGCGCAAGCCGGGCGCGGGAAAGGAGCGTCAGGTTCGTCGACGCGTCGTAGAGCCGCAGCATGCGATCCTTCTCCGGCTTCCCTGCGAGCGCGAGCGTGTGGCAGGCGTAGGCCGAGACCGTGTCGTTCGTCGACATCGCCCAGCGCTTGAGGAAGCTGAAGACGCGCTCGCGTGCGAGGCGGTTGAGCGCATAGCCGCTCTTCTCCGCCTCGACAAGGAAGTGCGAGGCGTAGAGCGACACTTCGCTGTCCCACGGCGCATAGTTGCAGTCGGGCCACATCACGAAGTCCGTCGACCTCACCATCGACTCGACGCGCCTGACGCCCGCGCGGACGACGTCGCCGCCTGCTGGCGAGACGGACGCGAGGATCCCGCCCGCGCCGATCAGCGGGAACATGCGCGAGGAGGTCTGCTCAAGGCAGCCGTGCGGATAGTCCGCAAGCCAGCGGAGCGCCGCCTCGTACTGCCCGATAGGCGAGTCGTAGACCTTCTCGCTGTATTTTACGAACGGATTTCCATCTCCTTCCGCGGCGAGGGCGCCGCGGCAACTCTTCTCCTGACTCCCGACCCCTGACCCCTGACCCCTCTTTACTCCGGCGGTTTCGACCCAGGCGACGGCAGGGCGGACGGGCAGGTGGATCGTCTCCTCGTGGGTTTCGCCCATGCCGCGCACGCGGTAGACGATGTCGAGTTCGCCCGGTGCCTCCGGCGCGGAAATCCGTGCAACGACATTCGTATGCCCGTCCTTTTCGAGTTTAACCTTTCCCGCTGCAATGGACTTCCCATTGACCGTTATTGTGTATTCAATTTCGGCGTTTGGTGCTTTCGCGCCTTCGGCGCTAGTGCTTTCGCTCGGCGAAGCCGAGCTGGTGCTTGGTGCTTGGTGCTTTGCGTCCGCACCAGGCACCAGCGCCGAAGGCGCGGAAGCACCAGGCACCAGCGCAGCATCGCTGCGCGCAGGCACCAGCTCGGCTTTGCCGAGCGCAGGCACCTCGCACCTATTGTAAATTGGCAGCGTCGCCTCGAAGACATCCCCGGGGGCGACAAAGCGCGGCGCGTCCGGCATCATGACGACCTTCGGCGTGACCTTCGCCTGCATCGCGGCCGCGCCGGACGCCGCCGCGCTCCATGCAACGACGGTCACGCGTACTTCGCCGACGAACTCGCCGAGGTCGAAGGAGCACGCGCCCTTTCCATCCTCTCCCACTTCGACGCGTCCGCTCCAGCGGGCAAGCGGCTTGAACCTGCGCGTCGGAACGGGACTCACGCGTCCGAGCATCTCCGCGCCCTCGCCGCCGCCGGTCTTCACCCCGCTCGCGCGGAGGAGGTCTTCGCCGAGGACGGGCAGGATGCGGTGGTAGATGTCGTAGAGCGGATGGCTCGCCTGGCGCGGCGCGGCGAAGCATCCGACCGGATCTGGCACCGGCTCGTCCGTGAGCAAGTTGATGCCCTCGTCGACGACCGTGACGAGCGCGGCGGATGCGCCGCGCGCCTCGAAGGCGACGGACGCCGACGAGCCCTTCGCGCCGCCGACCGCGACGTCGCACTTCGTAACCTTGACGGGAATCTCGTCCTCGACCGGACGAACGCAGACCGTGGCCTGTCCATGGGCGCGCGCAGCCATGTGCCGTGCGTTGTCCTCCACGCTCTGCACGACCGAGACGTACACGTCGAGGTTCGGCGCGTTCTCGAGCGCGACGGGCCTGAGCGCGATCTCGCACGTCGCGTTCGTGAGCGAGACGATGTCCGTGTACGCGTCCTTGTCGCGCAGCACCGACACGAGCGCATAGCCCGCGAACGGCGCACGCACCCTCAGGCGCGGCGTCTCGCCGACGCGATAGAACGGCTTGTCGGCCGTGATCGCGACGGCCGTCGGGTCGGAAAGCGGCGCGCGCACAGTCGAATCGCCCCAGTCGCTCAGGTAGAAGGTCTTGCCGAACGAGACGCCCGTCTCCGCGTCGGAGACGGTGAGCGCGTAGTCGCCGCATCCGTCCGCCGGAATCTCGAAGACGGCGTCTTCGCCGGCGGGAACGACGACCGGCAGCGACGAGGCGACGACCTTGCGGATGCGCTCACAGTCCCAGGTCTCCCATCCGTTCGACTGGCGGCGGTAGGAATACACCGTGTCGATGCGCTCGAGCGTCGCGGTCAGCGCGCGCCTTTCGCCGAAGCGCTCGCCGTCGGGCTTCACGCAGGCGAGACGCACCTTCGGACGGGAACCGCGCTCGAGGCGCATCCACGACTCGAGCGTGGAACCGATGTAATAGGGGTAGTAGTGCAGCGTTGCCGTCGCGCGCGCGGTCGCGGGACGTCCTCCGTCTTCGAACACCGTGCCCTGTCCGACGGCGCGAACCGCCGCCTTCGGGAGCCCCGAGTCGGCCCAGAGCGGCGCGGCGAAGGCGCACTTTCCGTCGCGGTCGAGGGTCATGCGGCTGCCGCGGGCCGTCAGCTCGCGGAAGTTCGGCTTGAGCCCGAGGTCGTCGTTTCCGAACGACCACCCTTTCCACTGCGGCGGGGCGAAGGGGGCATCCGCGAAGACGACTGCGCCTTCGCACGCGAGCGCGTGGGCGGGTCCGCCGAAGAGGTGCTCCGCCGAGACGGTGAACGCGAAGTTCGACGGATGCGCGGAGGCGTCCGCCTCGACCTTGACGCGGATCTGCGGCGGAGCGAACTCCTCGACCTTGATCTCGCGCGAGCCGAGGACGCGGCCCTTCTCGCCCGGAATCTTCGCGACGAACTTCCATCCGCCGCTCGGCTGGTCGGCCGGGACGGTGAACGTGTCGCAGACGAGGGATCCGTCGGCGTCGGTCGTCGCCGTGAGGCGGGAGTAGGTGTCGCCCTGGGGGTTCACGAGGCGCAGCTCGACGGGCATCGGACGCGGCGCGCGGCGGCGTCCGTTCCTGAGGAGCGCGTGGACCATCATCCTCTCGTCGTGGCGGTAGATGCCGCGCTCGGTCCAGACGAACGCCTCCACCTCGTCGTCCGCGAGATAGTCGTCGCGGCATCCGTCGGAATGCGTCTCGTCGACCTCCATCGAGTCCCGGAGCGCCATGAAGGTGCTGTCGGCGCCATCGGCGCTGACGGCGACGACGGCGAACGGCTCGCCCTTCGCGACGCGCACGAGGCGGCTCCAGCCGTTCTCATCCGTCTCGCCCTCCATCACCTTGATGTTCGCCTTGGAATACGCCGCCACCTTGACGCCGTCGACGGGCGTGCCCTTCATGAGGGAGGTCACCCAGACGCCGGGGGAGTCGGTTCCGTTCAGGCGAACGGAGAGTCCGAGGTCCGAGAGGCACACGAGCCGGTAGCGGTTGGGGTTCTGCCGGTCCTCGCGCACCCACTCGCTGTCCTCGCGCGGACGGTCGGAGCTCCGGATGGCAACGAGGTAGATGCCGTTCGCGGCGCCTCCGTCGTTCACCTTGACGCGAAGCGCGAAGGTCTCCTTCTCGTTCGGCTTGTTCACGCAGGCGAAGTCGCATTCCTCGATCTCGCCCGAGAGCTCTTCTGTCTCCTCGTCGTCGGCGGAGCCGCCCCACTGGTAGCGGCTGTATTCACGCTCCTCGCGGGCGAGGAGCTGGACGACGTTCTCGGGCACGACGCGGCAGACCTGCGCGTGCAGGTTCGTGACGTTCACGGCGACCACGCCGATCGCGCGCGCGCCACCGGTCGGGAGGTAGCGTCCCGACTGCGCGAAGCCGACGGACGGCCTCAGGTCGCGGCGGCGGAATCCGTAGGAAAAGTCGCAGGCGAGCGACCCCTCGGCCTTCGGATTCGCCCCCTTGCCGTAGAGCGGCAGCCCCTTGCGCACGAGAAGCCGGACCGTCTGGCGAAAGGCGAACTCGCCCGTGACGCGCAGCTGCGGCTCGTAGACGCCCGTCTTGCTGTTCCAGTGCGCCTTGTACCTGAACGACAGCCCGCCCTCGACGGGAGCCGGCTCGACCGACACGTAGTTCCGCACCACGTCCATGTCCGGACGCTCCGAAAGCCTCAGCGTGATCTCGCGGTCGCCGTCAAACAACGCCTCGAGGACGCGCATCTGCGGCGGGCCCTTGGGCTTGGCGGCGTCCGCGGCGGATGCGCCGCGCGGCACGGCGTTCGTGGCGGCGGCGATCTCGGCCTTGACCTTCTTGTCGATGTCTTCCCTGCTGAGGTTGGCGTAGACGCTGCCTCCGTGCGCGGCTTCGAACGCGCGCACCTTGCGGCAGACCCATGCCAGGGACGAAGCGGTGGCGCATAGCGCTACCGCGAGAACGGCTATCGAGCCGACGACGAGTGCTTTCTTCTTGTTCATATCGCCCAATACTCGTCGCCAGAGTCAGAATCTGACAACGACCAAGGCGATTTTTTCACTTTGTTATGCGAACGCCGTCAGGCGATTCGACACATACGTCGAGCGAGCCGTCCGGCTTCTTGCCGACGCGGACCTTGACGCAGCCGCCGTCCGGAAGCGCCATCGCCCCTTCCGCCCAGTCGAGGTCGCCGAGGAACGGCTTGACCTCGACCGTCTTGCAACCAACGTCGACAGGACGGATTCCCAGAACGCGGTTGATGCACCACGATGCCGGACCCGACGCCCAGCCGTGGCAAAGGGAATGCCTGAACCCGGGGTAGCAGAACTCGCCATAGTCGCCGTGGATGTCCTTCTTCCCCGGAACGGGAAGTTCGTCGATGCGGAAGCAGTTGTTCGTCCAGGAGATGTTGAAATCCTCCCAGAAGCTCGTGGCGCCAACGTCCAGCATCGCGCCCCAGTAGTCGCGTACGGTGTCGAGCGCGCGCTGATTCTCTCCGGCAAGGCTCATGGCCTCCAGCATGTAATAGCCATAGAACGTCGAGACCCCAGCGTGGCCGTTAGCGCCCAGTACGGAGGCGAACATCTCCTTGGGCTCCCGCAATCCGGAAAGCGCGAGCATCGCCGCGGCCGACTTCGCGCCGGAGGGATCGGGACGCAGCTTCTCCAGCTCCGTCGCCATCGCACGCGCCTTGTCCGCCAGCGCCTTGCGTCCAATGGCCTCGGCCAAGAACGCCGTTTCACGAGCCGCCGCAAGCGCGAGCCCCTGCGTCCCGGCGCGCGACGCCTCGGGGTTGTGCTTCGTCGGCCAGTCGAGGAAACTACCAGACACCCATTCGCCGTCCTTCATCCCCGAGAGTACATGGTCGAATGTCTTTTCCAAGTAGTCCGCGTGCTTTTCCACAAACGCCTTGTCACCGGTGAAACGGTACCATTCCGCCACCGACCTTATCCACCAAAGCGTATAGGTGGGCATCGTGTTCATCCACTTGTCCGGCGGCGTGACGGCGGCGGCATAGTCGAGTGACTCCGTCAGTATCGCGTCGCTTCCGAAGACGTTGAGGACCGCCATCACCTCCGGATGCATGTCGCCCATCCACACCAGACGGTCGCGCTTGATGCCGTCCCACAGATAGTCCTGGCAGCAGAGATGCACCGTGCGGACCGCGGTGTCGAAAACGGCGTTGAGGCGCTCGTCCGACGAACGGAACCATCCTACCTGGCGCATCGGACGCATCAGAGAAACGGCGCGGACGAACTCGAACCCCGCCTCTCCGCCGGAGACAAGGTCGATTCGCACGAAGCGGAAGCCCGTCTTGCCGATTTCAACGGCGCCGAAACGCGGCACGGTCAATTCGAGGTCGCGCATGGCATGGTCGTTCGTGGCGTGCTTTCCGTCGCCTATCGAACTCATCGCCTCGGAAACGGACTCGCCGAAACGCAGCCTCAGACGGGCTCCCGGCGTGGTGGACGGGCTCATCCCCAGCTCGATGCCGCCGTGCAGTTCGCGTCCGAAGTCGAGAATCATCCCGGCAGGCTCGCCGCTATTGACGAGCTTCGTCCCGCAGGACGTTCCGAACGGACCTTCGCACACCTGTCCGAGCTTGCGTCCAAGAAGAAGCTCCGTCTTCTCGGCATCGCACCGCGCCGGCCATCCGTCATCGGCCTTTTGCGCCGCGGAATGCCACACGACCTTCTTCGGATAGACGAACGTGCGCACGCGCGAATCGACGACCTCTTCCTGCGCCCACGCGCAGGACGCCGCGCAAAACGCGACAAGGCACGTCTGGCCAATGGTTTTCACTTGCATGTCCGTTCCTTAAGACGCAGTTTTCGACGCCCAACGCGACGGCAAACTTGGAAGTCCGGGAAGTCTCGGTCACCGGACGATAATCGTCAGTCCCGGCGGAATCACCTCAAGCAACAGCTTGCCGTTTACTTCGCGCAAGACAAGCCTCTTGTCATCCGCGCCATTCGCAACAAGCGTCCATGTCACGGGATTCGCGAAGCCAGCCACGTCGAAGAGCGGAACGCTCACGGCGCCGCGCACATTCGAACAGTTGACCGTCACCGTCACTGCGGCAGGGAGGTCAATCGTCGCGCCACGCGCCACAAAGGCGTCCGGCACCGCGGTCTCGGCCGATCCGTCGTAAGTGAAGGCAAACGCGTCGTCCGGCATCGCGATCGTGCCGATGAAGCCGTCGCCAAATGCAGGCAGCTTCGCGCACGTCGCCGCGACAGTTCCCGCGCCGCCCGTCACCGTCGCCTCGCGAAGGTCGGTCCAGCCGTCCGGCAACACGCCAGTCCACTTCTTCATCAGGTACGCCTCGAGGTTCGCCAACACGTCGGCGTCCAGCACGTCGGCGTACATCAGCATCTCGCCGTGGATGATTCCACAGGACCTCAACACCTTGGGTGTTCCGCTCGACTCTGTGCTGAGATAAGTATCGACGCAAAGCGCCGATACATCGGCCGTAGCCGTAAGCGACAGGACTTCCGGCGCACCCGTAAGGCCGTCATTCCGGTCGACCTCGGATCCGTTAAGGCGCGTGACGCCGCTCTTAACCTTTTCCGCACAACCGTCCGTCCAGATGGGGTCTGAAAACGACGGAGTGTTGCCACGATTACGGAAGTCGCCGCTCGTACCGCCGACGGCCGAACCGATGATCGTACCGCCGCCCTTGGACGAATCCAAGGCCACGAGCAACGTGCGCAAAGACTGTGAAACGGCTTGATTATAATCGGTCTGGTTGTACGGCAAGAAGCGCATGACGTTGCCGTCAGAAGCTCCCGGCGCAAAACCGTCCGGATGGTTGTAGTCGATCCACGTCCGCTCCGCGCCAAGACCCCGCGCGCACTTGACCGCAAACGGCATTCGACTGCCGGAGCTATACAGACTGTATCCGCTAGTGGCGGTGCTCTGCGACTTGCCGCGCGGATACTGGCGCGTGACCGCATTGTCAACCCCACCGTACGACATCAATTTCAGCGAATTGGTGTCGTCGGCGTCATACCAGTCCACGAGGCCAGTCGTCGGTACGTCGTCCGCCGACCACGGCAACGGCTCACTAATCGACACCTCGCCGTCTACCGTCAGGTTGCCGGCGAAAGTGCCGCGCAACTCGACCTTTACTCCGTCCTGCACCGCGATCGCGCCCGTACGTCCCTCGGCGCGGAGCGCGTTCAGGGTCGCGCCCTTGTACGTCGCGACACCCCACTTCTCGGCCAGATATGCCTCCACCTGCTGCCGCTGTAGATCCGTCACTGTGTTGGTGAAGAAGAGGATTTCGCCGTAGTTCTGCCCGCCGGCGTCTTGGTAGTTCGTGTCCTGGCCGACAATGTTGACGTTCGCCGCACCTTCGCCGGTGACAGAGACGATCTGCCATCCGCCGTTGAAGTACGAGGTCGTCGGATCGATCTGCTCGCCGTCCAGCCAGATGGTCGTCCTGGCGGGAGCATTCGTGCAGACAGTGTCGTCCAATGTCCGCCCGCTGCGCGTGAACTTTCCGCCGCCAAGCATCGCAATGCCGCCGCCCTGCTGGGAGCCGAACACCATCACGATTGCCTTGACCGAATCGGACGGGCGACCCACCAAGTCCAACCGCCTGTTCCCGCCCATGTTGGTTAACACCTGCGATTGGGATGGAGTGTCTGTTCCGTCATTCGAGCAGGTTTGATTCACGACCCCGTTCTCACCGAAATTCATATAGTGCATCGTCGTGCCGTCCGCCTTCGTGAATGAAGCAAGATACGGATAGACGTGCGTGTACAGCTTGCTTTCGTTGTTGCTGTAGAATCGACCGTTGTAAAGGCGCCATGACCGCTCGACGCCGCGAACGTCATACACGACT
>Ga0265298_10010757_pt1 | contig 10782 bp, 4 predicted proteins | sample AusTroGonzalo_MG_3_FD_193486 | JGI IMG/M metagenome (GOLD analysis project Ga0265298, IMG submission 193486) | Bovine rumen microbial communities from tropical cattle in Woodstock, Queensland, Australia - Gonzalo_01 | ecosystem: Host-associated > Mammals > Digestive system > Stomach > Rumen ...
CACTTCCCAGACTTCTTTCGCCAATACTGAAGTCCTTCAATTCCTGCCTATCGATACCAATTCGGAGAAGGTATTGTCCAGTCAAAGTTCAGCTTTGTCGGCGAGCCGTCTGGCACACTGGGCCCAGGGCGCCAATGCCAACCTCTACATCCACCCTGGATATATCAAACTCGTTGGTAGCAAGAAGGTTACTCACATCGTAACACCTGCTCTCGATAACATTCCGGATGGCAAGCTTGCAACCGTTGAGGTTGAGGTTACCGCAAGTCCATATTTCAGCGAATCCAGCGCTTCCTTCTGCACCACTGACGCCATTGTTGCGGTTCAGACTGGCTCACTGAATGAGCTGACAGACGAAACCAAGACCAACACTCTTGATCTCACAACCAACAAACAGGACATCACCCTCGACGCTGCGAGTGCCTGGAAGACCTACAAGGTCACCCTCACCAATGTAGTGAAAGGCAACCGCATTGCCTTCGGTGCTGCAGATGGAGTTAGCGGCAACGATGCCCGTATGCTCCTTAGCGACATCAAGATCACCGTCAAGGCCCTTGACGATCCGATTCCTCCGACTCTTACGGTCAGCCTCGAGAACGTGTCTTCCAGCACTGCGGCATTCAGCTGGACCTACGGCGAATCCGCTGCTGCAGACACCGCCAAGGCTTACACCGCATCCCTGTACAGTAATTCTGCCTGCACCGATCTGGTGGTTTCCCATAGTTTTAAACACGGTGCCAGCTGTTGGGGGGCCAATAGTCCCTGCTTCTCATTCGGCGGTCTTGCGCCTTCAACCACCTACTGGCTCGTGGTCGAAGACACTACCGACTCTGTAACAGCCGATCCCGTCAGCGCTACAACCGACCCCTTCACCGTGGTGGATGCAACTACCGTGACCGGTGCTTCCGCTGGCGACGTGATTCTTGCCGAAGACTTCTCCGAAATAGGCTGGGGCCCGGATATTCTTGGCGTAGCAGCCGGTTTTGAGCCTTCAACTAAGGCTGTGGGTGCCCCCTCCGGTGTAAATCCTTCAGGCTCGTTCATAAAGTACGATAATACCGGCAGCCGTTTCTTCGGTTCCGGAGTTGACCTTGGCACCTCCCGTCTGTCTAAAGGCTGGGGCTTCTTCGGCAACAGTTCGGTTTACCTTGATAATGGTTATACACGTGTCGGGGCATCCGGTGGCCGCACACATATTGTGACTCCGGCCCTCTCCGGTATCCCTGCAGGCAAAGTGGCAACCCTAGACGTTACGATAACGGCCACAAAGTACGACAGCTCGATTGATATTTCGGTCTTTGCAGAGAAAGGCCTCACTATGAACTCGCAGACCAATACTTCCGAAGCCTCTTATAGAAAGTATACAGGCGCATCCTTGAACGTTGCCAAGGCCAGTTCCTTTGGCATTACCACTACAAAAAATTGGCAAACCAAGACAGCGAGGATTTCCAATGTGGATTCAGAGTGCCAGCTTATTATCGGGTCTCTCGAAAATCATGATAATAAGAACCGTTTCTATATCAGCGACGTTACGGTTACGATCGTGAGCATGAAGGATATTGGAGCTGTCGACCAGGTTATTGAAATCTCCGATTTTGACACCTTCAAGGCATTCCTTACCGCTTGCGTACCTGGTATGACCATTCAGGGCAATGTGACAGCGGACATCACGCTCACTTCCGAGCAACTTGCAGATATTGACGCACTTTATCCTGTAGCCGAATTTGACGGCATCGTCAACGGTAACGGTCACACAATTGCCGGCCTTACCAAGCCGCTCTTCGATGTATTCAGTGGTACCGCAAGCAACCTCACGCTGAATTCCACTCTGAACATCACGGATGCTCAGGACGAAGTGGGCATCTTTGCAAAGAGCGCAGAGAATGCGACCCTCACCGGATGCGTGTCGATGGGATCCATCACGCATGCTTCTTCAACAGAAGTTGACGGAGATCTCATTATTGGCGGTTTGATTGGCAGCGTTTCCGGAAGTACCCTTACTGCCTGTCATAACCTGGCAAATGTTACCAATACCACCACGGCAACTGACTATGTCAAAATGGGTGGTTTGATTGGCGTTGCCGACGGTGCCAATACTCTTACCGGCACATCTTCCGAGTACAATTACAACAAGAGTATCATTCTTGAAAATTCTGCAAGCTCCAAAGTCGCTGTGGGCGGTGTCTGCGGCTATACCTTCGGTGCAGCATCGGATTTTGCCTATGCCCAGTATCAAATCCAGGATGGAGATGATGTTGATGATATTGTCGTCAAGGATAATACCAGGGATAAGGTTTACGTAGGCGGTATTATCGGTATGAGCGCTAATACATCATCCTTCGATTATGCCAGCAATGTTGACGGTGATGTTTGCTTACATGATCTTACCATGTCTGCAACCGGTCAGGTATTCGCCGGAGGTATCATCGGTGGTTGGACAGAGTCTGGTCCACAGACCATTACCGGGTGTTCCAACTCTGGATGGGTTTATACCAAGAGACACGCCGATTCCAATAAGTATTACGACGATATTAGCGTTGGTGAAACTCCTACCCCGCTTTGGTCGTTATTCGGCGGTATAGCCGGAATGGGAAGTACTGGCACTAGTGAAGGATTGAACGGTGGATTTAACACGATTACCGGAAAGACCTTTACCAATTGCACCATGAGCGGTCGTATTCTGATTTATTGCAAGGTGCGTTGCTGCATAGGTGGTGTAGTCGCTTATACGGAAAACGATCCTAACGGTTGTGTATGTACAAATAATATCAGGCTGTACAAAAACGGCGGTATAGGCACTGTTGGATCCAACTATCACCGTCAGATTGTTGGTGGAGTTGTTGGCTACTTCAATGGCTCTTCTGCGACGAATCTGAAGTACGATGGAACGATTAATACACAAAGTTCGTCCCCGTTTGCCTATACCAGCGGCGTCATCGGTTATTTGGATACATCGGAAGTAGAGCTTAACAACTGTCGTATTGGAGGCTCTGTACGTGCTGCTGGCACTGGTCAAGGAAGAAATGCTGTTATGTGCCATAACAACACTAACACAGTAAGCGTCACCTTTACGAACTGCTTGATTAAGAAAGGCACTATTTCCTATGCTACAGGTTCTAAAGTAACGATTAGCGCAGATTCGGATGTTACAGCCGGCCAGTGCATGGGTGCATCTGATACTGGTTATACCATTGAAGGCGATGTGCTCCCTACCGTTGCAGATTCCATTTAATTGACTCTTTTCGCCCCTGGTGCCGGTTTCGGTACCAGGGAGCGAAAAAAACAATGACGAATAAAGAAACATTATACAATGAAAAAGCAATTTGTAAAACCGGTTACAACAGTCCGTCCCGTCACTTTGGTACAGCGGATTTGTCAGGTTTCAAGCGAGAGTTACCATGCCAAGACAGGTATTGGTTTCGATGCCGATTCCGATTAAAGCCATGAACACAAAAGCTATGATCAGGAAAATGATTGAATTCGGGATAGTTCTCGCCGTTGCGGGGCTATCCCTTCAGGCGTGTTCTCATGGCACGGCGGATGTCGACGACAATGTTCTTGACAGCAGCGTCACCAACATGGTCCTGAGCGCATCCATGCCGGATGAGATTACCAAAACGACGCTCGGCGCCCCTAGCGAAGGCGTGTATGATATCCTGTGGTCGACGGGCGACAAGGTCAGCGTGAACGGAACCCTGTCCGAGGGCGTCGCTTCCGGCTACATTGGACAAAAGGTGGCGGAATTCACCGTCAACGGCGAATTGTCCGCTCCTTACAAGGTCCTTTACCCGGGCACTACGTCCCCGAATGTGATTGCCCTTCCCGCCACTCAGAACTACGTGGCAGGGAGTTTCGACCCTGCTGCGGCCGCATGCTACGGCACGGCGGCAAAGAACGGCGGCAAATACGGCGTTACGCTTCACAATTTCTGCGGCATCCTCCGTTTCGCCCTCAATGGAAGCGCCACCCTCGACAGGATTGAACTGAAAAGCCTTGGCAGTGAAAAGCTCTATGGCAGTTTCACCCTCGCGACGGACGCAAACGGCTTCACCGGAGCATTCTCCGGAGGCACGACGGGAATCCTTACCTATAGTTTCGGAAGCGGCCTCACGCTTTCCGGAACAGACACTTACGTCTATGTCGCAATTCCTGCCCAGACCTATGCCTCGGGTGTCGAGGCCAGGGTTTTCCAGAGCGACGGCGCTTCTATGCTACTGAAGTTCTGGGGCAACGGCGAAACCCTTGCAAGCACCGACATCATCGAATTCGTGAGCAAGACCTTCGCTGCGGGCCGCACGGAAAACCTGTTTGCCATCAACTCCCTTACTGCAGAGGCGGGCGGCGAACCCACGGCTGAAGCTCCGGGCATTACCGTGGCCACTTACAATGTCATGAGGTTGGATTCTGAAAACCGTCCTTCGGCAGCAACCACTGGTGACAGTAGCGGTAAAATAGCCCGCCCCGAAGGCGCCATCGCCCCAGACTGCGCAGAAATGCAAGCAGCTCTTGGGCAAGCTATATATAATACAGCTGCCGACGTGATTGGATTCAATGAAATCGGTGACGACATGTACGCTACCGGCCTTGCTCATTCCTTGCAGACCATAGCTTCAGGCGAAGGTGCTTCCTATACATGGAAACTTGACTTCCCCGGTTCACTGTCTTCCGGCAACTATCACTACTGCAATGGTTTTGCTTATAAGGCCTCCGTGCTCACCTGCAATGAATCCGGCAGGGCATGGCTTAGGACTGGCAGTGAAACCTACTCCACCAGCAGCGATTCCAATTCCGGTGACCCCAACCGCTATGTGGTATGGGCCAAGTTCACCCACAAGGTCTCTGGCAAGGTTTTCTATTTCTTTGTAACCCAGCTTCCCACCTACGGGCAGGATGGCGGCAGCGGCACCAGCAACACCAATATGTCCGGCGGTGTCAATGCCTTCGCGGCGGCGAAGGCCGGTTCATATCCCCATATCCTTGTTGGCGATATGAACTCTGCTCCCGGTCATAATAACCAGGCCGGCTACAACAAGCTGAAGACCTACTGGACCGATGCGTATGAGGCTGTAAACGCCGAAGGCAACCTTGCGTCGTTCTACCAGACATATTCCGGCACACAGTCAGGCACAGGTGACACCTATCTATATTCGATTCTCCAGTTTACAAAGAATCATATGGAGCGCCGTATAGACCATATCATGACCCACGGGGCATGTACGGCACAGTCCTACAGGACGGTGCGCAACGTCTATGAATTCGGCTCCGGAGAGTCCGCAGTAACCTGCGCACCTTCCGATCACCTTCCTGTAGTAAGTTATATCACCCTTGACTAATTGCCTTATGAAAAAAATATATACAGTATTATCAGTAATTGCACTGACAGTTTTAGCAGCGGGCTGCGCCAAGGAGATCGCAAACCCTGATGACCTCAGTGAATCGATGATTTCGGTAGACGAAACTACCGGCGAAAGCATCGTTACCGTGGAACTCTCCGTCCCGGACAGCCCCGATACAAAGACGACCCTCGGAGCGAAGAGCGGCTCGTCATATCCGGTCCTCTGGAGTTCCGGAGACGTTATCACGCTGAACGGCACGGCTGCGACATCCTTTACTCCCGCCAGCGGCAATGCAACCGCTACGGCCAACTTTAAGGTTACTGGCCTTACCTCCCCTTACAACTTCCTGTACGGCGGCGTCGCCGGCCAGGGCAACCAGGTGACTTTCCCTGCCAACCAGGCTTACGTTTCAGGTGGCTTCGATCCTGCCGCTATGCCCATGTATGCATCGGTAACGAACCTGAATAACAACATCACTTTCAGCCACGTAGGAGCGCTCCTCAAGTTCTCCTTCACGGGTGAAAAGAAGATTGACTCCGTAACCCTTACGGCAGCCGACGGTACCAAGTCCCTTTCCGGCACTTTCACCATCGGTGCCACGGCAGGTATCCTTAACGGCAGCCTTACCCCTGCAAGCGCCGGCGGAGCCATCAATTATAACTTCGGCGGCCACATCCAGCTCAGCGAAACCCCGTTCGTGTTCTACGTGGCTGTCCCTGCCGGCACCTACGCAGGAGGTATTGCTTTGGAGGTTGTTGACAATGATTCCGGGCACATGAACGTTACGGTGCTGGACGGCAGTTCGAACACCGTCGCCGCCGGCAAGGTCATCGAGTTCGACAATGTTACGTACATTCCTGCCAAGGAGAACAACCTCAAGCAGATTTGGAATGCCACAACCTTCCAGGAGTTCGTTACTGCCGTTGCAGGTGGCAACAAGACCCTCAACGCACGTCTGACTCCTTCTGCAGCGAGCATCGACCTTTCCTCCATCGCCAGCAGCTTCTCTTCAATAGAAGACTACAAAGGCACCTTCGACGGCAACGGCAAGACCCTCAGCGGCCTTACCAAGCCCCTGTTCGATGACCTAAAAGGTGTTGTGAAGAACCTCACGCTGAATTCTACTATCAGCATAACATCAACTGACAGGTACTGGGGAATCTTCGCTAATAGTATCACTCCTTCCCTTGAAGTTGACGACGTCCCCGGCCTTCAGAACTGTACGGCCAGTGGCTCCATCACCTGGACACCGTCTGAGGCAATCAGCTCATATATGGCCCTTGGCGGTCTGGTGGGCAATAACTGGGGCGGTACCATCTCCGGCTGCACCAACAATGCTGCCGTGACCTTTGCCAACAACAGCATCACGCACACCAACCAGCCTGCAGTCGGCGGTGTCGTAGGTCGTACCCAGAAAGGCGGCGACCTCAAGACCCAGGGCGAAATCTCCAGCTGTACCAACAATGGCACGGTCACTGTCGCTGCACAATTCAGCCAGGGTGCCTACATCGGCGGCATTCTCGGTTATCAGGTTGAGAAAGCCGAAACCATGAGCGGCTGCAACAACCACGGCCTTGTCAAGGTCACGTCCACCTTCTCCACCAGCGGCGCCCTCCACCTCGCCGGTGTAGTCGGTATGGCAAAAGGTACTGTCGAGAACTGCACCAACGCAAGTGACGGTGTTGTTACTTCGGAAGCTTGCTCCGTCAGCTCTTACCTCTGCCAAGGCGGTGTAGTAGGTCGTCTTAATGGGACTGCTACTTACGAGACCCTAACCAATGCAGGTACTGTGAATGTGGCTGCCCTTGGCGGCTCCTCCGGTAGGCTTATCGGCGGTGTCGTTGGCCGTTGCAATGAAGGCGCCACCCTTGATGGAGTAACCAATAGCGGTAATATCAATTATACCGCTGAAGCTACAAATGATACATATATCGGCGGTGTAGTTGCCCATAATGTTCAGAGTGATATCATCCTTGAGAATTGCAGCTCCACCGGCGGCACTTTGACTGTCTCCAACGCAAGCCACAGTGGTGGCCTGTACGTAGGCGGCGTGGTCGGTTATTCCACAAAGGCCGTAACTTCCTGCTCCAATGCCATGACCATAGCCACAAGCGGCAGCATGACACAGGGATCCAACTCATATCTCTGCTTTGGCGGTGTTATCGGGTACATATCTGGAGCTGTACTTGCCACCAGTTGCACCAACAGCGGCGCCATTAACTTTGGTCAGACACAATCTTCCGAGGGACAGCTATACATTGGCGGTGTTGCCGGTGCAATGACCGGTGCAGAGATCTACGGAGGTGGAAACTCCGGCACCATCACATTCACCGGACAGAACACCAAACGTCCGCCAAGTGTGGGTGGTATCGTTGGCCGTGTGTTCTCCAACACCACCGACAGCGGATACTCATTGAATAACAATGTGACCAACACCGGCTCCATCGTTTGCAATTCTACTGTGAGCAGCTCACAGTATATGTATCTGGGCGGCCTTGTGGGACAGCATCTTGGCGGCAACATCTATGGCACCAACAATGCACCTATCACCGTTACTGAGATTCATGAAGCTATGATGGCGCTCGGCGGCATAGTCGGCTATCTTGCCGGCGGTACTGTATCCAACGGAACCAATACAGCTAACGGTGACATTGCAGTTAATGGATACATCGCCGGTTATCATTCTTATGTGGGCGGTATCGTCGGTATGTCATCCGGTGGCAGCTCCATTGCTGCAGGCGGCGGCACCATTACCGGTGCTTCCAATGCCGGTGACGTTACCGTTGCTGCAGGTTGTACCATCCCCAGAAACAACTACGTAGGCGGCGTTATCGGCTATGCCGGCAACGACGTAAGCAATGCTTCCAATACTGGTAATGTCGTAAACAACTACAGTCAGGGCTCCGGCTCCAACGGTACTTCTTACCACATGAACATTGCCGGTGTTGCAGCGCATAGCGTAGCTACATTGACTTCCTGTACCAACACAGGAAATATCACCAACAACGGTTCCACTTACAAGAGTGAAATCAACGTTGCCGGCGTGGTTGGTATCAGCCAGGGAGACATCATCTCCTGTTCCAACGGTACCAGTTCCCTTGCCGGAGGAACGATTACCAATACCGCTACTTCTGGTACCAACTCCATCCAGGACGGCCAGTTCGCAGGAGTCGTGTCCAACAATAAGGGAAATATTGACGTTACCTCTTGTTTCAACAAAGGCAATGTGGTTAATTCCGGTGCCTGCTCCTCCATCTCCATCGCCGGCATCGCTGCCTGGACATCTGCAGGTGCTACCTATACCGGATGCTATAATACCGGTAATATTACCAACACGGGAACCGGTTCAGATGGCACCGCTGGTGTCAGGATGGGAGGTATCGCAGGCTCAGTAAACGGCGCAAGCACGTTTACCGGCAACAGCACTACCTATAACTACAACAAGGGTGTCATTTTGGAAAATTCCGCAAGCACCAAAGTTGCTGTGGGTGGTATCTGCGGCTATACATTCGGCGCTGCATCGGATTTTGCGTACGCCAAGAGCCTGGTTCAGGACGGAGATGATGTCGATGATATTGTCATCCAGGATAATACCAGGGATAAAATCTACGTGGGTGGCATCATTGGCATGAGCGCAGTAACCTCCTCCTTTGACCATACCTACAATGAAGCTGATATCAAATTCAATAGTCTGGCGCTTTCGCAGTCCGGTCAGGTATTCGGAGGTGGTATCATCGGCGGCTGGACTGACTCAGGCACACAGACCATCAACGGATGTGAAAATATTGGATGGGTTTATACAAAAGCATCGGCCGGCGATTTGGCCGCTGCCGACAGCGAGAATTTACCCAAGTACTGGTCCTGCTTCGGCGGTATTGCCGGAATGGGAGCAAGCAGCAGTAGTGAAGCGCTGAATGGTGGATGGAACACGATAACCGGAAAGACCTTTACCAATTGCACCAGCTCCGGTACTCTCAGGATATATGCAGCGCTCCGCTGCTGCATTGGTGGCGTTGTGGCCTATACGGAGAATGATCCAGTCGGATGTGTCTGTACTGCAGAAAACATTCGTCCCTATCTGGCAAACGGTATCGGCACAGTTAATGGTAACTATCACCGTAGTGTTTGCGGCGGAGTGGTTGGCTTCTTTGATGGCTCTTCTTTGACCAATCTGAAGTTCCAGGGAACTCTTAACTCCAATGCTTCATCCCCGTTCGCCTATGCCGGTGGCATCGTCGGCTATTTGTATACTTCGGCAGTCACACTTAACAACTGCCGGGTTGGTGGTTCCGTGCGTGCTGCTGGTTCCGGCGCAGGCCGAAATGCGGTCATGTGCCATAACAGCTCGAACACGGTCAGTGTTACCTTTACGAACTGCAAGATTAAGAGTGGTACTGTTTCCTATGCCACAGGTTCAAAGGTGACAATCTCCGACGATTCTGCTGTTACAGCAGGCCAGTGCATGAGTGGTGGTGCATCTAATTATACCATCGTCGGAGATGTGCTCCCTACCGTTGCAAGTTCTATCTAATTAACCTTTTTGCCCCCGGCGCCCTGACCGGCGCCCGGGGTCCCAATTACGCTCTTTGACATACTGCTTACCGCAATTTGATTTTATTGGTTTTGTCTTTCCGGATAAAACATATATCTTTGTAAAAATACAATGTGTATGGAGATACCGAGGGGAACGAGTCCGAATGATCTTAAGGTTCGGAAAAAGATAATCGCTGATTTTTACGCTCAATGGAATGCGTGCCATCCAAGAAAAACGACAAAAACCAAAAGGCGTATGACAGGATGATATTCATGTACTATGACGGTATCTGCTTGTTGGTAGGACACCAGGCCAGCAAGGACGAATATGTGCAGTACTGCATTAGTACAAAAAATAAAGTCAGCCTGGGACGCTGACTTTAGGGCTCGAATCAAGTTTCCTTGAGAGGGTTGTCATCCCTTCCCCGCGAATTCCCTGCGACGATTCCGATGCAAAGGTACTAAAATAACCCGATAATACAAATCCCGGCGGTAAGCAGTACGTAGAAAAGCGTGCTGCTTTTTTGATGTGAACGAAATGAAACAGAACTATATGACACGAATGATGAAAGCCGGCCTCATGGCCGCATTGGTGCTTGGGCTTATTCCCGGATGCACAAAAACGGAAAACGATGTTGAAACCGGTACTGTCACCAACATGGTCCTGAGCGCATCCATGCCGGATGAGATTACCAAAACGACGCTCGGCGCCCCCAGCGAAGGCGTGTATGATATCCTGTGGGCGACTGGCGACAAGGTCAGCGTGAACGGAACCTTGTCCGATGCCGTCGCTTCCGGCTACATTGGACAAAAGGTGGCGGAATTCACCGTCAACGGCGAATTGTCCGCTCCTTACAAGGTCCTTTACCCGGGCACTACGTCCCCGAATGTGATTGCCCTTCCCGCCACTCAG
>Ga0265298_10010758_pt1 | contig 10782 bp, 11 predicted proteins | sample AusTroGonzalo_MG_3_FD_193486 | JGI IMG/M metagenome (GOLD analysis project Ga0265298, IMG submission 193486) | Bovine rumen microbial communities from tropical cattle in Woodstock, Queensland, Australia - Gonzalo_01 | ecosystem: Host-associated > Mammals > Digestive system > Stomach > Rumen ...
GACTATAGCCTTGGCTTGTACGAAGTTTAGTGTTTTCCAAAAATAATGTTCCATATCCCTATTAACGACAATACACCTTATTTATATATAAGGATTGCCCCACCTCACGATGAAGCAACCCCACAAACATAACGGAAAGCGTTTCACGTCCTCCTTTAGGCGTGTATCGAAACTATTTTCGCTCGTCTGCAAAAAAAAGACGAGCAAATGTTTGGTGGAAACAAAATAATGCCTACTTTTGCACCCGTTCCTAATTTCATAGTTTGGGACATTGTTATGAATGAATTAGTGTGAGCGGTCGATTGCGAAATTAGCCGCTCTTTTTATGCTTTTACCGCTTCTGCTCTTACGGAACCATCTTTGTCTTTAATAAACCTGAGTATGTCCCCAAACCAACAGATATTAGCCTTGTTCAATATCTCTACTTCAATAGGCAAATTTATTCCTTCATATAGTGCCAACTTCGCCATTGTGAGTATCTGCCCCATTTTATTAATGCCCTTCCAAATGCCCTTGTTGTTGATTAAAAAATGCGCATCAATAATGACTTGTGATGTTTTTCCCTTTCCAGTCACTGCTTTTACTGCATTAATGACTATTTTCCTTTCCTTCATTAATTCTTCATTCCAAGCGCCCCATTGAACATCGTTCTTATGTTGCGCTTTCTCTATTATCATAGCATTCTTAGGGATGGATAGGAGAATATCACGGAAACCCTTGTTTTGTTTAACTTTTTCCCAAATTATCCATTTCATCCATTCATAACACCAAGTATCAGAGCCCAAATCGAACTCAATATCTCGTCTGTTCTCGACATAATCCCTTTCATTACAGAACTTATGCTTCATAATGTAACCATTTGTGAGATACGTCTTAGAGTTGATAATCTCTTTTTGAATGTTGATTGAAGCCTCATCGTTTTTGAAATCTGCTAATTGGAATGGTACTTCACTATTAGGAAACTTAATGCCTAATATCTCCACTCCGTAATCATTTGACATATTACCAAGAACAAGTTTAATTCCGTTTCTATGTCCCTTGCCTTTGCTAAAACTCCAACATTCAATATCTTTAGTATCATAGGTATGTTCTTTCAATAAGTCAAATGAATCCCAAGATATTATAGCAGATGCCCAATTCTTCTTATAAGCCTCTGTTCTTTGGGCTTCTGCTTGAAGAATCTGTTTACTTGATTCGTTAAGATTGTCTTTATCAAATTTTATCTCACTTCTTTTTCTGCCTTTCTGAGGCACGTTCTCTTCTTGGTTAATGTCCTGTTCGTTAAACCCATAAAAGCCGCTTGAATGGACTGGAAATGTGGATTCCTGCTCTCGTTTGCTTAGTGTCTTAGTCGTTTTTCTGAAAACAAAGAAATATGAATGGTTCTTACGTGCAATATGTTGGAGTGAATGCTTGGTGAACAACAATTGATTATTAACCAAGATAAAGGTGTCTATGTGTTGGAAACCTATCTCATCGGCTAAATTCAGCACAAACTGAGACGTCCAAAACTGCTTGCCTTGTATTGATGTATCTTGCGTTTTCATTACCAATACTCCGTTTCTTTTAAGTTTTCGGTAAGCCAAAACCATCATAGTATTGTTGGCGGCTTTCAATTCCTCCACACTATCAAACCCATTAAACCGCTCAATTATAAGAGGCTTAACAGATACCCAATCTTGTTTGACAACAAAAGGTAGGTCTATTATAATGCTGCTCAATGCACCATCTTTAACAACCTCATCTATCTTATCAAGCCCTAACGTATCTTCCGTTTGAGGGTGCAAATCAAACTTTAGGGTAGGTGGTTTAACGATACCTTTTTTGTAAAAGACACCTTTTGAGAAGGTCAAATCGCAATCAAAGTGATTTGTATCTATATGAAGACTAAGAATGTTGTTAAGAATTACTTGTTGGTTATTGTTTACAGATAGTATATTGTTCGTTAGTTTAGTTCTGTCAAATTTTGATGTTTTGTAAGGATTAATTTGTGAAGGTTTTTCAGTACCTAAATACTTCTTGATAGTGGTTTGCGATAATCCAAGTTCTTTTGCTATTCGATATGCCGAATAGTCTTGATGGGATTCGTAAAACCTATTTATCCGCTTCCACATCTTGAATTTTTCATCGTATCGTCTATCTATTCCCTTCTTTTGAATAAATGAGCGGATGCCAGCAATGCTACTATTGCACAATTCCGCATTTTCTTTAATGCTTAGATATGGATTATATTTGTCGTTTATTCCTTTATTCATCGCATTTGAAATAGGTTTAGACTTATCTTTTACAAAGATAGTGCAAACGATGGTAACAACCAAAATAGGCATTCAAAAACAATAGTAGGTAAACAAAAAGATATGATTGAAGCCTCATCATTCACGAAAAGCCCCTAAATTAAGCGTTTTAGCCGTTTTGGGATATTCATTTAGATTCATATAAGAATGTGACATAGAAAAGGAGGGAACAGAACTTCCCTCCTTTCCATATATTAACGAAAATGCTGTTACTCTTTGGTCTTTTGTTCATTAGTGGCTTTTTTATTAACCTTTGCTTCTGCCTTTATACGTTCTTTCTCTGCTTTCTCCGCAGCCTTTGCTTCTACCTTTAATCTTTTTACTTCTGCCTTTAAACGTTCTTTCTCTGCTTTCTCCGCAGCCTTTGCTTCTGCCTTTAATCTTTTTGCTTCTGCTTTTTTTTCTTTGAAGTACTGTGCCAACTGTTTAGATTCTTGACTATTTTCATCATTATATGGGTCAATCCATTCCTTACCTTCGGCTATACATTTTTTATATTCGTTTTCAACTTCAGGGAAGAAATAGGTTTCATCAAATAGTTCATCAGGCTCTATACCAATAATTACAATAGGTACAGTAGGATTATTTCTACCTTCCCTAATAACATTTGCTACTTCATTTTCAAACCAACTAACACCGGTATCTAATCTGCGTTCAAAATTCTTAGTGGGGATTATTTCTATGCCTACATCTATGTCATCACGCAGATAGAAGAAGGTGTGTTTGACGTGCAAATCATAGGCTACAGAAAAGTATTTGCCAAATTGTACTTCTACCGCTATTCTATCTTTTACAAAGTCAACTTGATTATTAGTCTGTAATGCTTCGTTGCCTGTTGCCTCTATAGCATTCTTTTGTTCTGTCGCATCGTTAATTTTAACGATTTGCTTTTCTACATCTAAATCACCCGTAACATAGTAGTTAACCACCAAACTTTTCCAACCCAAAGGAAACAATTTTTTTTCAAACTCACGATTAATCGCAGGTTGGTCGTAAAGTTTCTTTCCCTTTTTTGTGGCATCATTACTTGGCTTAACAAACTCATTAGCATCAATAGATTTTATAGCGTTTTTAATCTCTTGATACAATTGACCCTTCTTATAACAAAGATATTCGTCGCCAAAAAGATGACTGTAAAGATTTGCTATTTTCATTTCTCTATGTTTTTAAGTCGTTTTTTATTGCATCTATCTCCTTTTGTAAGGCATCCTTGGTGTCCTCAAGTTCTTTCAAGCGAGTCTGCATCCACTCTTTAGGGTAAGAGGATACTTTGTCGTTCCCTTTGGGTGTATAGATTTGCTGATATATGGGTCTGGTGATTAACGTATCTGACTTTAATTTTGCAATACGCTCATTACCGATTTTAATATAATTTGCTACGAGTTCTGTACCGTAAGCCTTTCTGCCATTCTTTAAGGCTGCTATAAGGGTGCTACCCACACCTGCGAAAGGGTCATATACAATATCACCTTCATTTGTCAATGCCAATACGCACCTCTCCACAAGTTCTATGGGGAATTGGCAAGGATGGTTTGTCTTTTCTGGGTGATTGGACTTTACGTTTGGTATTTCCCAAACTAATCTTTCCCAATCATCAAACAATCGTTCAATAGTTGCCTCCCATACATCTTCAGGGTTTTTCCCTTTTGGATTACCTGACAACTCGCCTTTATGCTTGCCTTTATAGTGCTTTTTGCCTGGGTATTTAGATGGGATTCGAACATTATCTAAATTGAAGATATAATCTTTATCACTTTTAGAAAACCATAATATAGATTCATATCTGCCAGAAAACCTTTTCTCACATTGTAAGCCATGGCCAAAATGCCAGATGATACGGTTTCTTAGGTGCAAGCCCATTTCTTTGAATATTTCGTAGAAATATATATCAAGTGGGTAAACTTCACTTGTCTTTGGGTCTATATAGTTTCCTACCTCCCAACAAATACTTCCATCATCTGCAAGAATACGACAAGCCTCTTTAATGATTGGTTTCAGCCAGTCTAAGTATTGAGACAAAGATGTTGCAGTCTCATACTCCTTACCTATATTGTAAGGAGGTGACGTAATTATCAGTTTAATAGAGTTATCTGGAATACCCATCATAAATTTGAGGGCATCTTGCTTCTTATATGTGTAGTCTAAAAGTTCCATAACTTCTTACAATGTTACAAAAATACAAATTTCTATTGAAATTACATTTGATTATAGATTGTTTTAGTGAATTTGTGGGTGTTTTGGTGACATTGCCACCTCTACACCCTTAATTTAATCAGAAATCTAATAGGTCATAACTTGATTCCAACTCGCTCTCAATTATACCCTATCTCTTTGTAATACTTGGCTACGCATTATTAAATAATGTCTGAAGCCTCATCAAGAACTTGTCTAACATGCCTATAACTGAAAGTCTTTCTTAACTCTTTGTATCGTGCTAACACTCTTTCCAGTTAGTTTGGCGGCGACACGAATTGAATACCCTTTTTTAAGATAGGCTATAATATCTTTGTACTCTTCGGCTTTTTGCTCTATCGTTTTCACAGAACCTTTCGTTCTACCTACCTTGCCCCCTTTGGCAATATATGTTCTCAGTCCACTATTCAAGCGAAACTTGATATTCTCTCTCTCAAGTTGTGCGCAAGTTGAGAGAGTTGCTATCATTATTGGTGCAAACATAGTTGGTTTACCTTCATTATCAAGTAAAGTAAGTTGTTCTTTCTGCATATAAAGATTAATGCCATAATCTATTAACTCTTTCACGGTTGCCAGCACCTCAAACGCATTTCTTCCAACTCGACTAAGTTCTGAGACAAGGAGAGTATCTATTTTATGAGCCTTGCAGTACGTAATGGCATTCTGAAGTCCCTCACGTTCATCATTCCTTTTCGCACCTGAGATATGCTCTTCAAATACTTGCTTAACCTCTAACTTTGCGTAATTGGCATACTCTCTTAGGTCAATGATTTGCCTCTCTGTATTCTGTCTGTCTCCGGCACTTGAAACTCTTGCATATATAACACTTGTTTTCATAACTTGATTGATTGAAGTATTGTATTCTAATAACTCAAAGCGATTTCGCAATACACATAGAATGATGGTATGGGGTTTGAGGGTAAATGTTTTTTGAATATTTTGACTACACCCATTAAATTGAATACGTTGCCCTTTAGAATACCTTAATTAGTGCTTCCCACCTAAATGAACGCCATGCACCTTTCTCTACATCAAACACGGCTGTTGTAGCATAACACTCACGGGTAACACCTCTGCCGTTTATATGTCTTGCTACTAAACTTGGATTGGTTGTGCAATACATTTCTCTCAAACTACCATCACGTTTTTGAAAAATTATATGGGCTACACCTGATAATTTGGCCTTTAACTGCTCAATAAGCATAGCCTTTGCAATTCCCATTTCAAGCGAACTTGTACGTTCTGCAATCTTGTTGGCTCTAACTACTACCATATCATTTACTGCGATTGTTGAAATAATCTGTGTCATAATCTAATCTCCTATAATTAAATGGTTAATACTTTCTTGAAATTCTTTGTGGCTCTCCCCAGCCGTTCATTTTGTAGGTTTCCTTCACAGCATCTTCATAACTGAACACGCTCTTGATGAAGATTGCTGACATACCATTGGTTAAGTTCTCGATTTGCCAAATGCCCCAATTTGAGTGGTATTTTTTGAAGAAGTATGAACCTACTGACTTTACCATATCGTTTAAATTTAACTATTATTGTTTCTTTCTTACATTACAAAGATAGTGATTTTTTCTGAAAAAATATTATTTTTTCTAAGAAATCTTTTTCGGGTTAACTTTATTTAACCACTGAAATAATATTATTAAATCAGAATCGACTTAATTTGCAGAAAATATATGAAAATATGGAAGAAATTAAGAAATCTCGTCGAGGAGGAAAACGAGAAGGTGCTGGCCGTCACAAAAGCAGCATCGAGACGACATCGGTATCTTTCCTAATGGAGAAAGAGTTATGTGATGTTTTAAAGCAAGATTCAAGCATCAAAAATCGGGGGAAGTTCATTAACAACGCTCTGAGGTTTGCGTTAAAAGAGAAAGAAGAGTTTTTGAAATTTGTAGAATCTCTGAACAAAATAAAAGGGAACTGATTTATTTGCAGCCAACACGCATCTAAACACCCCAAATAAGGGCATTTCCAGTCATTTTAAGGCGTTTTCTTCCTATTGCCGTGCGTGTCACTTACTTTACGTATGCGTGTCACTTATGGGCGGTATCAAGCCATAATAACCTCCAATAATTGATATGTTCAATCTATCAATATTTGGAGTATCTGACTATTCCTCCCACCATTCTTTAATGTCAGGATGATGTCTCTTTTCTTCCTCCTCCTCCTTATCATCCTTATCTATTCTGCTTATGTTCGCTTGCAAGTATTCTCTTTCCTCTTTAGTAAGTTTGTCTCTATTGCTTATGTACCACGGCTTAAACTCAAAAAGAATCATCTTTATTCTCTCTGCCGTGTGTTTCCTGTCTTTGGGTATTGCTTTGAACTTCTCAACCATCATATCGATATACTTCTTATCGATATTTTTCAATGTTGTTTCTGCCATAGGTATTTGTCTATTTCTTCTTTTATTATTCTGTTTATTGATTCCTTAACTGATGGATTGTTTGCAAGCAACTCATCCATAGTTGTATAATGAACTTGTTTTAACTTGTTGATTTCACTATATCTCTTTTTGGCGGCTTCCGATTGTTTTCGTTTCGTCTCGTCGGAATGCCTCTTTCCGTACATTGGGTTTGCCTCCCCCTCCCTTGAAGATGGTTTTCTAATTACGTTTATGTTATTCATTTTACATTAATGATATTTATTTTTATGAATTTAATTCATAAATATGCAATAAGTTGAGAAAAAAGTATGTTTTTCAAAAAAAAAGTATATATTTTTGCAAAAAAAATGAGCAGAGCAAAGGTTAGAATAGAGAAAATTTGGCAGATTGAAGGGTTAGATGCGGTTACTTTAGCCAAGGGACATCTTGAATGGCTAAAGACGTGCGATGAAATATATGGCGAGAACAATACTAAACGTCAACTTTTATCGCTAATTGTAAATTATATGGCATTAGTGAATACTATTATAAGCCGTTGTTTGTTGAATCGTAAAGGCATCTGTTACCTAAATACTGCTAAATACAGAACAATTTTCAGTAGGCACTTTTCTGAGATGATTAACTATCTTAATCTCATAGGCATCATTAGTGCCGGTACATACAAGGTTGGAGAGCATTCACGCTCAATCTCTCTGTTAAATTGGAATATTAATCAAGAAGAAACAAAGAATGTTAAGGTTATAACTATTCTTGATAAAGTAGAGAAAGATAAAATAGAAATAACTAAATACAATGAAAATGGCTTCACTAACAAGTACAATGAATGTTTGTCAAAACTTGAATTGATTGATAAAGAAGGAGCAATTGAATATATCAATTCTTCTATTGAAAAGAGTGATTTACACAGATACCATTACTATCTTCATTCTATTGATAGTTTTAATAATAATAATTCTAAAATCTACACTATTGACAAAAATAATCGAATATACCATCATCTTACCAATCTACCAAGAGTGTTAAAACCATTTTTTAACATTAAAATTGATATTGACATTTCTAATTCTCATCCTTTAATATTCTCCTTTTTTTTAATAAATCGTTATAATATTTCTATTAATATTATTAATAATCTTAATATCATTCCCTATACCCCCCATTATGATGGCAAGAAACTTTGGGAAGAGTTGAAAGACAAAGGTTTAGATGTACCACCCAAAAAAGACTTACCAACTGATATACTTTATTACATTTATCTCACTCAGAAAGGCAAGTTTTACGATAAGTTTTCTGAGATATTCTCTTACTTAGATAGAGGTCAGATGAAACGAAACGTGTTCTCAGACGTATTTTATTCGCATAAGAGGACTACTCACGGCTCCGCATTCTGTAAGGCGTTTAGGGCTGTGTTCCCAAATGTATGGAAGTTGATAGTTGAACTGAGAAAGGAGATTGAAAAACCCATTGAATTGGAACGTATAGATGTAGGTGGCATTTCAGTACCAATCTACACTGATGAATACTATAAGCCTACTGATTGCCTTGCTAACCGAATGATGAAACTGGAAAGCGAAATCTTTTACAAGATACTTGAACGCTGCTGGCAGCAAGGATGGTGTGCCGTCAACATACACGATGCGTTATTGCTGCTTGATTGTCAGGATAATAACCCTCCTATTGAGGTTGTGGAATCGCTTGTAACGAACGTTTTTAATTGCTATGGGCTCTTCCCTACCTTGCACAGAGAAAATGGCTTGTAAGGCTTCCTGTGAGCCCGTAGTATGTGGCGTTGCCCTTCTCAGATTCTCCAATTTTTAGTCCCGAATTTTTTTTCAGAAGCCTTTGATGATTTAGAATGAACTTAATTCACAATCACCTAACAGGTTACAACATCGAGGTTTCTTTTTAAACCCTATTATGTACCCTCCTCTATGGCTTATCTTCATCTTTCACGACACTTACTTTGCGGTGTCCTAAACAAATCCAAGTTCGCTTTACTTGCGGTTTTTCATTTTCTGAATATTGCTCATCATCTACTTTTTGATTATGCTTGAATCCATCTATAATTGATTCATTAATTACCCATTGTTTATAATCCATATTTAGAATATCTTCAACAGAATAACATTCCAACTTTTCTAAGTGCTTCACTTTCCTTTCAACTAAATCAAGTTGCATAGAGGAAGGGAATTGTAGTATAATAGAATGCGTCCTGTCTGTCTGAATAAGTAATGTTCTCTTCACGCCATTCTTAAAAAAAACTTGAAGTAAACCTTTTCTCAAAACATCACTGCACCAAACCGCCTTTTCTACAACTTGGTGAAGCATATCACTTTTCCTCTCTAAAGACAACGATTCCAACTGAATACCCTTATTTATTTTATAAAGGTCTTCTAATCTCACTATTATCTTGACTATTTCCAAGCCATACTTGTTTTCCTTATCATCTAATAGTTCTATTTCCTTTTGAGTATCTTCATATTTCTTTTCTATTCTATTAATAAGTTCTTTATTGCTTAATACATAAATCTTCTCCTCAATATCGATAAGTTCTTTCTGTTTTCGCAATTTTTCAAGTAGTGCATTATCTCTTAATTCTTGGTATCTATTTAGTTTTTCTGATAATCTTTTTTCCTCTTCCGTTGTTTGATATTGAAACTCTTCATCAACCATAGTAGTTATTGCAGATTTCCATATTGCAGTAAAAATAGTTTCCGCTTTCACTCCATAATTACAACAGATTATATTACCTGCATCGTCTTTCTTCTTGTAGCACTTGTAATACCGATATTCCTTACAATTAGTATAATACATACCCCTTCCACAAGAGCAATAGAGAATACCCTTCAACGGATTGTAATTAGATGAATAACTAACTATCCACCTATTCTTTTTTAACGCAGCAATTGCATCATTGAATAGAGTTCGATTAATTACTGGCTTAATATCAAAAGTTTTTCCCCTATACATTCGCTTGCCAATATATAATTCGTTGTGCAATATATCAGTTATTAATGCTTGATAATTATTATAATTCCCATTAGAGATAATATTACCTTCACTTATCATTTCCTTCGCAAGGCGATGCAATGTATAACCCGAAACAATTCTTTGATACATCGATTCTAATATCTTTATTTCTTTTTTATCTTCGATAAAGATTGTTTTAGGTTCTCTATCATTCTTGGTATTTGGGTCAAATTGTGGATTCGGTATAATTTTAAAACCAAATGGAACAGGTCCACCTACGTAAGCATAGTGGTTTTTTACAATCTTGGTGTATCTTCCATCAGACATACGAGATACTATCCTTTTCCTTTCTTGCGCATTACCAACAGCAGTAAAAACAAGTTTCATTAAATCGTATGGTTGTAAAATTTCTGATGGTTTTATACGTGTATCTGTGTCAAGTATTAGTAAATCAATTCCGTTTTTCCTTATGATATTAATTTCAGATAGCACATCCATAATATCATCTTCGCGTGTAAGTCTTGAGAGTTCTGATATGATAACAATGTCTGCATCCTTTTTAGTTAGTTGTAATAATTTTTGCAAACCTTCTCTATCTTTTTTTGCACCACTTTTCTTTTCTTCAACATAGTAGAGTAATTGAAGGTGCTTATTAACACAATACTCTTCAATCTCAACTTTTTGTCGTTGAAGGTCTTGCTTATCAGTACTAACTCGAATATAACCTATGACACGTTCCATTTCTATACTTTTATAGTGCAAAAATAAGAATATTTTTGGAAAAAACCAAATTACGCCTGTACGAAGTTTAGTGTTTTCCAAAAATAATGTTCCATATCCCTATTAACGACAATACACCTTATTTATATATAAGGATTGCCCCACCTCACGATGAAGCAACCCCACAAACATAACGGAAAGCGT
>Ga0265298_10010759_pt1 | contig 10780 bp, 11 predicted proteins | sample AusTroGonzalo_MG_3_FD_193486 | JGI IMG/M metagenome (GOLD analysis project Ga0265298, IMG submission 193486) | Bovine rumen microbial communities from tropical cattle in Woodstock, Queensland, Australia - Gonzalo_01 | ecosystem: Host-associated > Mammals > Digestive system > Stomach > Rumen ...
GTAGTCGCTGTTGGTGGTTCGAATGCCGTTGAACTTGACGCCCTCAAAGGACATGTCCCAAGTGGCGAAATCGTCATTCCCGTAGTTGGGCGAGTTCATGCCGCCGATGAGCCAGTAGGACTGGTTGGTAAGGTTGTTGCGACGCAGCACGAATCCAGATGTATCGTATGAGCCGGAACCAAGATAGCAAGACCATTCGCCGCCTGTCTGTTTCGGAATGCGGCAGCGGGCGACGATGCGCAAGATGTCGGATGATGGATCAAAGGTAATGCCGGTATTGAACGGTGTATAGCGCAAGTTGGTGTTCTCTGATGGTGTGATGCGCAGATAGCCCGGTGGTTGGACCAAGGTAACTTTTTGAATTATCATATTTTCGTTCCTTTGGAAAAGATTGTCAATAATATGGCGGGAAGGACGCGGATGCTTCGCAGACGCAGTGGTGTGCTTTTTGCGAGGCGATCCGCGCCTTCCGCGCTGGGATTACGCCGAGATCAGCTTAGCGGTCACGGTGCTGGTCTGCTCTGCGGCTTCGGCTGCTCCGTGAAGACGAAAGGAGAAGGTGAGTTCGGTTCCCGCCTCCACTTCTGCCAAGCCAGCAGGCCAATCAAACCTGAGGTATGTCTCGCTCTGTTCCGAAGGGGTGAGCGTAAGTTCCCTGGGTGTCGTGCCATCGAGCCAACTCACCTTGACGGAGTCGCCAAAGGCGGCATTGTAGGCAAGATGCTTCCCGTTCGCGATAATCGCCTTGGTCTTGGTGATCTCGTTTTTGTTGCCGTCCGGGCTGGTGATGGACTCCACCTTGATGGCGGCTCCTTCATCCACGCGGCTCCAGTTGAAGTCATCGATGGACGCCTTGAGATCCTTCGTGGCGGTAATCGTCACATGATAGGAGTTCTTGGCCGAGAGCTGGCGATCTTCGCCGACGGTGCCCTTGAGCTGTCCGCTGATGATGTACCAGTTGTTCACGTTGATCGCATACCCCGCCAGGGCGCGGTCTTTCATGGCCTCGGTAAAGCCTCCGAGAAGTCCCTCGAGGTCTTTCTGCTGGCCACGAACGTAGCCTGCGGTCTTGGCGTAGGATACGATCTGCTTAAGGTTAAGGGTGGGGCGGTTCGTCACGTATGGGCGACGAAGCGATCCTCCCGTCTTCGGGTTTCTGACGGTCGCCACACGATATTGCAGCGTTGTCTTGTCGTTTTCTGTTGCCATTGCTGGCCTCTTCTTTCTGGCTTTCGCCTTGTGGGACGGGCTGTTTCGTTTTCAGCCCGCCGCCGGGTTGATGTTTCTGTTTTCTCGAGAAAACGCCGCATATTATATGGAATGGCATATTCTATTGGAAGATATAGAAAGCAAGGCGCTGCTTGCGATTTGCTTTCTAAATGCGTTTGAATGGTGCAGGAAGAGCAAATAAAAAGCAATTCTCGCATGAAAGCAGGCAATCCCTATAGAATCGTAGTCGAAAAGCTGGCCTACTATGCCGAAGCACGGGGTGGAACAGAATGGTTTGGGCATGTCATTGATACGCTCGCTGAGGCACTTGCAATATCTGTCAGTTACCAAGATGCCACGATTCTTGATGCGCGGTGGTATCTTGAAGCGGCGTGTCAGTTGACTCGCGATCCTGAAAGTTGGTCGTACTATACAATGTTTTCACATTCAGGACAGGCGGCGCATGAATACGGCGCAATCTTCGCAAGGTATGTCAATGCGCTTCGCAAATGGCGACATGATATGGGTACGGCACAACCTTTTTCGGCGAGGGCGGCATCCATATTTGCCGCGCTTGACCAGGCGTTCGGGGATGCGACGGATTTTCCGCTTGATAATCTTTGTTCAAAGGCGCTTTTCAAGCCAAACGGTATCCTCCTGCGAATGCCGCAATTCAAGTGGTGTCCAGATATAGTCAAGAAGATTGTCGGATTAGATGTCGCTCGGCAGGATGAAACGTCGCCATCGCAGGTGGTAGAGGAGGCTTTTGCTCCTTGCGTTGCTCCAAGGCTCTTGAAGGGATTCATCAAGGATGTGGACTTCGAGAACCAAATTATCGTATTCAAGGGGCGCGGCGAATCGCTTTCTCTCAAGAAACAACTGAAGTTCAACAAGACGCCGAAGAACGTGCTGTGGGATTTCCTGGTGAAACTTCTCATCGCGCCCGGAGATGGCTATGTTACGCTTCCCGAAGGACGCAAGCAGTGGCGTGGGATTTTCCGGCGAACGGCTCCAGGCAATCCATCACGTACGATACTCGATCCGACTCAGGATGCGATGATAATCGGCTATCACATTTATGCGGACAAGCAGCGCGGCGAATTAGGCCCGGCCCGTGTCATCCTAAAGCCAAAGGGTGACATTGCCGCCTACCGCCGCGATATGGAGATATACAGGAATTGGCTCGCAACGAAGTGATTCTGTTGCCCGACAGAAACAAATCTGTTGCCCGACAGAATTGCCGCAGTACGAGTAGAGGTGGTGTATGGGAATGGCCGTGTAGAGGTGGAGAAGTGGAAAAAGTTGAAATAGAAAAGTTTGTGGAAGATGTTAGGCAGATCCCCAACTTCTCTCCCTCTGCACCTCTACACGGCTAATCAACACAAAACTATCTCTCAATTTACGCGTTTCTACACGTTCTATACGGTTAAACTTCAAACTTCCAATGTTGCACAATATAACAATTAATGCTGACGACTTTGGGCATTCTGCGCCTCGTACAAAGGCGATTGTGGAATGCTTTGAAAAGGGATTGATCAACAGGACGACTTTGATGGTCAATATGCCAGATTGCGAGTCGGCTGTGGAGGAGTCCAGAAGCAACGGCTTTTCGGATCGGGTCGGCTTGCACCTGAACTTTACCGAAGGGTTTCCGCTAACGGACGAGATCAAGCGGTTTAGGCGTTTTTGCAATCCTGATGGTTCGTTTGTCATGAGGCATCCTTTTGTCGGGTTGCCGTATGTTGGTGCGGAGCGTGCGGCGGTAAAAACGGAGATTCTTGCACAGGTCAGGAAGTATAAGTCATTTGATCTTCCATTGATGCACTGTGATGGACATCATCACATCCAGTCGCGATGGCCTATGGCGGAGGTTCTGTTTCCGATACTGAAGGCCGAGGGGTTCAAGTCGTTTCGAAATTGCTATCCGTTTCCCCGCTACGACACAGCCAACAAGGTGTTTCGTTTTTCACGCTATACCATCGGCCATGAACTTCTGCGGTTACTCAAATGCCGAAGCTTGAAGTATGCCGACGTCTTCATGGATTGGGACATTTGCAGTAAATGGGCAAAGCGTCTGCCAGAACATCTGACGGCAGAACTGATGGTCCATCCAAGATATGGCGATGACGGGATTATTCGCGACAGAACCCACGCGATGAGCGAAGTAAGAAACTTTATAGGTTGAAGTTGGCCGTGGAGATGTGGAGAAGTGGAGAAAATTGAAATAGTAGGCAGATCCCCAACTTCTCTCCCTCTACACCTCTACACGGCAAATCAACACAAAACCATCTCCCAATCTACACCTCTACACGGCTAAAATATCAACGATTGCAAACTGATTAAACAGGTGAATAAAAAATGAAAACTTCCTACTACTTGCCAGAAAAAGTGCTGACGAATGCTGAGCTGGCTGCAATCTATCCCGAATGGACGGCGGAGAAGATTCTTGCCAAGACGGGCATAGCCTCGCGGCATGTTGTGACGGAAAGTGAAACGGCCCTTGATCTGGCTGAAAAGGCGGCGAATCGGCTCTTTGATGACCAGTACGTCAGTAGGGACGATATTGACTATCTTCTGCTTTGCACCCAGTCATCCGAATACAAGTTGCCTTCTACGGCGTGCCTTTTGCATGAGCGGCTTGGTCTTAGCATGAATGCGGGGGCGTTGGCGTTTGACCACGGCTGCTCTGGGTTCATTTATGGGCTGTCGCTTGCGAAGGGGCTTGTTGCCGGCGGCATGGCGAAGAATGTCTTGCTTGTGACGGCAGAAACCTATACGAAATATATCGCGGCAGAGGACAAATCGACGCGCACGATCTTCGGCGACGGCGCGGCAGCGACGCTGATTAATGAAGAAACGGCGAAGAAGATTGGCGCGTTCTCGTTTGGTACGGACGGAAGTGGCGCGGAGAAGTTGATCGTGCGAGACGGCAAGCTCTTCATGGACGGCCCCGAAATCTTCAACTTCACGCTTGACATTGTTCCAAAGACGATGGCCGATGTGTTGGAGAAGAATGGCCTGGCGCAGGACGATATCGATTTTTACGTGTTCCATCAGGCGAACAAATTCATGCTCGATACGATCCGCAAGGTGAACGGGTTGCCGCGTGACAAGTTCTATGTCAATCTTGAAACGACTGGCAATACCGTTTCAAGCACAATCCCGATTACGCTTAAGCAGCTTGAGGGAGACGGCAAACTGCGGTCTGGCATGAAGGTGATGCTGATGGGCTTCGGCGTCGGCCTCAGCTGGGGCGCAACGGTTATGCAGCTCTAAACTTCGAACTTCGAATTTCAAACTTATAATTTTTAATCATCCCTAACTGGAGAAAGGAAACAAGAAAAATGACACAGGAAGAAAAACTGGAAACGCTGGCTGAAATCTTCGACTGCGATGCGGGAGAATTGAAGCCGGAAACGCGGCTCGATGAAATCGGCTGGGACTCCATGTCGATGCTGAGCGTTATCGCAATGGCGAAAGCGCGCTTCGACAGAAAGATCGCTGGTGCAGAGATTCGCGGCTTCACGACAGTGCAGGATATCCTTGCCGTTATGGAGAAGTGACAGATGGCAGTCTGTGGAACGATAGACAATGTCTCCGTTTGCGGTATGGCCTGTGCCGTTCCGCAACGGCGCGTTGACAATGCAGGATTCTCCTCGACATTCGGCGACGAGCAGATGTCGAAGTTCGAGAAAATGGTTGGTGTGGTGGAGCGGCGCGTATCGGGAGAATCCGAGTCAACAGCCGATCTTGCGTTTTCTGCCGCCAAGAAATTGCAGGGCAACGGCATCTGGAGCTCGGATGACGTGGATGCCGTTCTTTTCGTGACGCAGACACCGGATCATGTTCTTCCTGCGACAGCATGTGATTTGCAGCACCGCCTTGGCATTAAGCATTCTGCAATAGCATTTGACGTAAATCTCGGATGCTCGGGATTTGTGTATGGGGTTTTCGTTGCATCGTCTCTTCTACAAATGGAGGGTGTTGGCAAGGTGCTACTGCTTGGCGGTGATACAATAACCAAGCTAACATCTCCAACCGATGCCGGGAGCGCTCCTTTGTTTGGTGATGCGGGTTTTGCGACGGTTCTCGCAAAAGCCGGAAATGCCTCTCCGATTCACTATTCATTCATGACGGATGGTTCCGGGGCGAAGGCAATAGAAGCGCAGCCGGGTGGCCGCCTGTTTATGGATGGAATGGATGTCTTCAACTTCACAATAAATGAAGTCCCGCAACTCATCAAGGAGCAAATGGCTCGACTTGGCCTGTCTCAGGAGCAAGTTGACTATCTTGTCCTTCATCAGGCGAACAAGTTCGTGCTGAAGCAAGTCGCTATGGCGACAGGCTTCTCCATGAAGAAAGTCCCTGTCTCAATTGACCGCTATGGGAATACTTCATCGGCATCGATACCGGTGACCCTTTGCGACATGAAGGAAAGAGATACTTCTCTATCGATTAAGAAAGTTGTGATGTCGGGTTTTGGCGTGGGGCTTAGTTGGGGTGTCCTTGCAATGGACTTCGACTTCAATTCTTGCTTTGGCATAGCTTGCGGAGGTGATTTATGAACGGTATCGGCTTGCAAAACAAACGGATTCTGATAACTGGCGCATCTTCCGGGATCGGCAGAGCGTGTGCTATTGTCGCGGCACAACTTGGCGCATCAGTTGTGCTGACGGGACGGAGAACGGATGCCTTGCAAGAGACGCTTGCAAAGTGTATCGGAGAAGGCCATTTTGCCGTCGCTGGCGATATAACTTCAGGAGAATTTGTGGCTGAACTTTTCGGTAAATGCGGCAAGCTGGATGGTCTTGTGCATGCGGCTGGGATTGCCCCGATGCTTCCGGTTGGAATGCTTGACTCGGCAATCCTGAACATGGTAATGCAAACCAATTATTGTGCTTTTATCGAATTAATGAAATACTGCTCTAAGAAGAAGTATCGTAGCGAATCCTTCAGCGCAGTTGCTGTGTCAAGTGTCTCCTATGCCGCTGGTTGGGCAGGGGGAAGTGCCTATTGCGGATCAAAAGGGGCTTTGAGCTCGAGCGTGAGGTCACTTGCGGTTGAGCTGGCATCAAAAGGCATTCGTGTCAATGCCGTTTGTCCGAGCAATATCAGGACGCCGCTTTATGAAGCGGGCGCATCGGATATGAATGACGAAGGTGCCCTCAAGGAACTTATCAAGAAACAGCCTCTTGGTCTTGGTGAACCCGAGCAAGTTGCATGGCCGGTTTGCTTTCTTTTGAGTGATGCGGCAAGTTTCATTACAGGTGTCAACCTTCCCGTTGACGGAGGATATCTCGCGCAATGAAAATGGTGCAGGATTTCTATCGCAAGGTGTCTCAGCTGGATGACGCTACATGCGTTGCCATGTTTGACGATCCGGCGGCTTATGCAAAACTGCATCCAAGCAAAATTCAGACGATAAGGAGTAACCCGCTTCTTGAATCGGGTGATGAATGTGGACAGATTCTTGGAATTTGTGACTCTACAGTAATTGGTGGGATTTGTCCGATGCCACTTCAGGTTGTTGCAGACAGGAGGGTTTATTCTGCGATTTGTGGGTCGAGTCTAATGGTGATCCCTGAGGCGAGAATCACTGGATATGGGATTGATGTCCTTGAGAAGATGCGCAACCTGTGTTCCGATAGAATAGATTTGTCGTGTGGACTCTCGGCTGATTCGCGGAAATTGCTGAAATTCCTCGACAGGTGCCTGTTTCCTGTGGGGCGCCATCTGATGATTCGTCGCTCACGTGAGTTCACGGATCACAGAAAACCCTTTGTGGCTTGGCGCATGGCATCGTTTATTTTCGATGTTGCTTTCTACTTGCATCGTTTGCCTATACGGGTACTTGTCGCATGGAAAATGCGAGGCCTCAAAGTGAGGCAGATTGAAGCGACGGATTCGTCGGCTCTGGATTCGTGCGTCAAGCTAGTTGAACAGGACAAGCATCGGTTCAGGCAGAATATAACCGCAGAATGGTTCCGATGGGTTTTAACTAACGAGTTCAGGCCTGTCGAAAAGGCCAACAAGAGACTTTATGGAGTTTATAGGGGCGAGATCCTTGTCGGCTTTTGGATATCCAAGACGGATACACATGGTGATAGGGGGCGTATTATCGAGTGGCAGGTTTCCGAGGAATGGGCCGCACTTGAACCATGGGTTCTGCTCAAGGCGGCCTTGCGGCTCTTGCCATTTTGCAATGTCGTCAACCTTGACACCGATAACGAGGTGAGCAATTGCCTTTTCAAGAAACTTGGTTTTCTTCAGGTGCCGGGACAGGTTTGCGGTGTTGGCGCAGATGATGGCTCACGGCTAAGGACGCACGAGGGTTGGTCAGAGCAGCATAACTGGCGCATAAGAATGTCTATGGCCGACGCCGCGTTTTGGTAAAACTTTCAAGCATCAAACTTTGGACTTCAAACTTCAAACCCATCCCATCCTCTTAACCTCTCCCCCTCTACACGGCTAAGCTTCAAACTTTGAACTTCAAACCATGAACTACTCTTGTCCTCCAGTTTTGATTGTCGGATTCAATCGTCCCGATGTCTTGCGCCTTGTGTTGGATGAGGTGCGCAAGGCTCGTCCGCAGAAACTCTTTCTGGCGCTCGACTATCCACGTGAAGGGCGTCCAGATGACAAGCCCTTGTACGAAGCTTGCAAAACGGTGTTCGAGTCTGTGGATTGGCCATGCGAAGTGAAGCATAATTATGCATCGGCGAACATGGGTTGCGGTAATCGCATGCAGAGTGCTATCAGCTGGACTTTTGAACATGTTGATCGCGCCATCATTCTGGAGGACGATGTGGTTGCAGACCAGTCGTTCTTCCGGTTTTGCGCCGAGTTGCTTGAGCGATACAAGGATGATACGCGCGTGGGCATGATATCGGGGTGCGACGAACATCGGCACATGCACAAGCTGAAGTCGTATGGCGATAGCTACTTCTTTGATAGGATGACGAATATTACAGGATGGGCGACATGGAAACGAGCTTGGGACAAATACGATCCTGACATGAAGGATTGGCCGTTTTTTGTCGAATCGAGGATATTGAAGAATATCTTTCCGCGCAAGTATCATGTTGACGATTGGATCGGGTATTCGGGACGGCTTTATCGAGGTGAGCGAAAGACTTGGGCTGGGAAGTGGGCTATGACGATGTATCGTGAGCATTGGCTCTCAGTGCATCCGTTCAAGAATCTCGTCACGCACATGGGGACGATGAGTTCGCGTGTGGACGAGGACGGGAACGTCACATGTTCCACATGCGATCGCGAAGGGATGTGGCCGGACAATCTGCCCCGATATTCGATTGATTTCCCCCTGCATCATCCACGGACGATGATTCCCAACACGCTTTCGGAATTTTATCACATGGAAGACGTGCATTCGATGCACTGGTGGAAGCACATTCCGACAAGCCCCGCTGACTTCGTCCGCAAATGGAAGCGTCTGATGAAGAGGTTGAAATGTTGTGTTTAACCGTGTAGAGCTGGCAGTGCGTGTAAAGGTGGTGTATGGGAATGGCCGTGTAGAGGTGGAGAAGTGGAGAAAGCAGACATAGATAAGTTGGTTGAAGATGTTAGGCAGGTCGCCTATGGCGTTCATGTGTATCTTGGGAATGGGTATTTGGAGAAGGTGTATGAAAACTGTTTGAGGCATAGATTGGAGAAAGCAGGATATGAAGTCGAGGTGCAAAAGCGACTTGAGGTTAGGGATGAAGACGGCTATTTGCTTGGAGATTATTTTGCTGACTTGGTGGTCAACGGAGAATTGATTCTAGAATTGAAGGCCGCCAGCGCGCTTGCCGGAGAGCATTATGCGCAGGTTCTCAACTATCTTAAGATAACAGGATTCAAGAAGGCACTTCTCATAAACTTTGGATCCTACCGCTTTGAAACACGAACAGTTGTCCCCAACTTCTCTCCCTCTCCACCTCTACACGGCCAATCAACACAAGACTATCTCCCAATCTCCACCTCTACACGGCCAAACGTCAAGCATTGATCATCAAATTTCTATGAAAATATTATGGTTTGTTAACGGCATGCTGCCAGAGTTTTCGGCTGCGCTTGGGCGCAAGTCAGGAAATACGGGCGGGTGGATGCCGTCGCTAATAGGCGCGATTCGCCAGTATGCCCCACAGATTGAGTTGCATGTAGTCTGTGAAGCTGACGGTGATTATATGCGCGAAGCAAATGGCACTCATTATTATGCGTTCAAGAATTTCAATCATGGACTTCGCTGGGGACGGAGTAGTAAGCGTGCATTTGCCGACAAAGTGAAGTCATTGGTACAGGCTGCCAAACCAGATTTAATCCATTTTCACGGCACGGAGAATGGCTATGCCGATTTTGGTGACGAGATCTGGTGCGGTGTGCCGCGCATGGTGACATTACAAGGTGTTCTCAATGGCATCTATCCACATTACATGGGCGGACTGACGCCTCGTCAACTCAAACCCTATCAGAACCATCTCAGAAATCTCATCACGGGCAAGAACCTTTTTGATACTGCGGATCTGTGGCGGACGAGACTTGCGATAGCAGAAGCGCGTTCACTGAATAAGATGCAGCATATCGCTGGTCGAACTGATTGGGATCGTGCGTGGGCGAAAGCACTCGCGCCTCAAGCGACATACCATTATGTTGGTGAAATCATGCGTTCGGAGTTCTACGCACGCGATGATCGATCACGGGTCGTCCCGCATCGTATTTATGCATCAGCTGCGTTTAAGTATCCGCTCAAGGCTGGGCATGTGATTTTGCAGGCGCTTTCGTATCTGAAAGATGCTTATCCCGATGTGAAGCTGGCGGTCGCCGACGGACTTGGCAAACTGCGTCCGGCATCTTTGCGGGCGAAGTTGTCGCAAACGGAGTATCATCGCTATCTGTCGGCTCGCATTCATGAACTTGGGCTTGAAAACAATGTCGAACTCCTTCCATCGATTGATTCCGTTCGTGTACGGGATGAACTGGAAAAAGCGGAAGTCTTTTGCCAAGTTTCTTTTGTGGAGAACAGTCCAAATTCACTGGCCGAAGCGCAACTAGTCGGGGTGCCGGTGGTTGCGTCCTATGCGGGTGGAATTCCGTCCATGGCCGAGGATGGCAGGACGGGATTGCTTGTTCCGCCGGGCGATGCCGCGCAACTGGCGGACGCAATTGCGCGGTTGTTTGCTGACAATGACTTGAAGGTCACTTTGACCGAACGTGCGTGGAAAGTGGCGAGTAAAAGACATGATCCGCAAGTTGTCGTGGATGATTTGCTGAATTGCTACGGAAAGGTAATCTGAAATGCGAAATTTCCTGTATAAGGTATTTGATAAAAGTTATCTCATACTGGCACCAGCTATTTTGCTGACATATTTCGTGCCAATCAGAATGCGCGTGGGACCCATTATGATTGTTCCCTTTGTCATCATGTGGCTAATAACGGTGTTTATACGAGGTGAACAATGCGAACGTGTTTTTACGAGAAAATTTTTTGCATTCTTCGTGCCGCTGTTGTTGTTTTTCCTTATTAGATCTTTTTTGGCAGGCTTGCATGAATATGATAAAGTGCCGTTGTTGC